>ENA-UOXB01000370-UOXB01000370.1-bioreactor-metagenome-genome-assembly--contig:-NODE-370-length-34703-cov-13.101507_pt1 | contig 34703 bp, 22 predicted proteins | sample MGYA00238158_ERZ761615 | MGnify/ENA primary metagenome ERZ761615 (study PRJEB28904, sample SAMN06267902) | bioreactor metagenome | isolation source: Joint BioEnergy Institute, California, USA...
TGATCAGAGCTTTCATCATCGTATCTTCGGATTACTAGGTTCGCGCAGTCCGACATGATTTCATAAGGTGCACCGGTCTTCAGCACCATCGGCTTCATTGTACGACTTCGAATGAGCTCCAACATTGAAACCACCTGGCACCAGCCAGAAATGCTCCTCTGGGCGTGAGCATGCTCTTGACCAACATTTGCATGTCCCTTGCTGAACGGTCGCCTCTAGGGCTGCGGAGCTTACCGCCGGCAATCTCTGCGTCTGCTTCCCTGAGATGGGTGTGTTGTTCAGTGGACACGCCCGCAACCGAAGCAGGCCCAATCCTCCAACGGCCAGCATCTCGAAGGCATCTGCTGTTGCGGCAAGTTCGAGGAATCTCAACAGGCACCGAGAGCTGGACGTGTGCTATATCGAGCTCGACGACGTCAGGACGTACAACGTGCACACCATTCCAGCGCGCTGTCCGAGGGTCGAGAAGCCTGAGACCGGTGCAGTGCACATCACTAATGAGATCACAGTGAACTTCCAGCAAGCAGTCTAATGGTTGGATGATGGAATTGCAGTTACAAATGTAAGACTACAAGAAATACAAGAAGGGTAACAAATTTATGCAATAATACTAAATAGTCTCAGCTCACATGATTAGCTACCTAGTTCTATCAAAGAAATGAAAGCGTTAAATGTTGATCACCTTTTGATGCTCGATCCCCCATTTAAAGATATGGTTGCCAAGCCAAGGTCAAGTCGCAGCTATGGATCTGATCCCCATAGGGTCTATGCCAACCTTGATAGGTGGATGGGCTGCTTACTACACCTGGAGGTTGGCTGGCTTGGAGCATGGCCCCTATGGGTGTTTGCTACCCACCTCCCTACCTACTGGTATCTGATTCCGAGTTGTGAAGCGTTCGGAACATTTCTTATAATTAGAACATTATCCATTCACAGCACTCATAAGATGTTGCCAACATTACGCATGGATCCACATTTTGACAGAAGGGAAAAGGGTAAACCAAATGTTGGACAAAAAGACAACGCTACTTAATTGTCCTTGCAAGTTTCTGACCTTATGTTCCAATATCAAACCGCGATTTCCAACCCAGCCATTATTTCCCGTAGGGCTACCACTCTCACAGCCTCAGCAGTTCTGGTACACGGGCCGGTGATTTGTATCCAAAGTACCTGACTCGTCATGGTGGTGCCTTGGGACTCTCCAACTCTATATGGATAGCTGTACTTACTGGCAATGAATTGATTGGTTGAGACGCTAGGGCGTATATACGTGGATCGGACTTTAGGCGTGCCTGATGATGTAGTTTCTTTGTTTCATTCTTTCGAGGGGGTCTAGACCATGCTCATGCCCGCAATACTCGTATTTTACTGAGCATCGTTAAACAACGCTGCACTCGCCGTGCAAAGACATGTGTTAGGCGCTCTTCCGATGTATTCGTAATAGTTGTCAACCATCGGTTACCGTTATAGGGATCACTTCACGACCTATCCATATATGGATTAGACAGCACTCAATGGGGGTATATGCTCCAAGAGATGATATATGTGTTCCCTTCACTTATTATTCTTGTTTATTTTTGCCTATGTTACCCAATTAGTCCACTATGCACAAACCCAGGATGCATGTAAATCACTCGTTACCCTAGATAGATTCAAAAATGAGACTTCTCCGCTTCACACTCGCAAATCCTAGGCGCCAAAGATTCGACAATAGTACTCACGGTAGGGGGGCCTGGACTTCCATAGGCCAGCTCCAAAGCGAACAGTAACCTGATATCAGGGACCTGATTAACGGGCCAAGAGGACCGTATTTGCATCACGATTGGTCAGTAGTGAAGTAATATCCAAGGGTAATCCAACAGGAGTAAGTTTGCCTGCTGGCCTTCCAGTATACTAGCAACTTGGCAACAATATCACAAATAACTACATTAGTACGTGCTGGAAGTCGAGCCCACATACATAACGGAGGCGCTCGCCCTGCGCACTTGGTGAATGCAGCATTTCCAGTGGGCCATCCTTCTAATAGTATCTAATCCTTGCCGTAGGTACTCATCCTGCTCATCCGGTGAGCACAGTGATCGAGCTCACCATCGCGAGGCATTCTTATTTGATCGGTTATCATTCTGACCTGTACATCCCCGCTCGGCGCCTTAAGTAGAATCTGGTGCAGCTTGGTCATGACAAATTGGAGGTGCAGTTTCTTTGTGACTTCCAAACGCATTGAGCTGCGACATGGCTGGGGATCTCGAATCAGGGAGCAGCATAACCCCCCCCCCCACAGGCGAGAAGCCGCCAACCTCGATGGGGATGCACAACATGCCAGCGAGTTCAGCATCTCCTCCTGACAAGAGTTCCGTCGAGCTGGCAGGCAGCTGGTCGTGGGTATACGGTTTCCTCCCTTCGCTGATATATGTACACCACGTAGATGCTTACTGATGTTCTATCAGAGAAAAAAAGTTCTTCATCGCTACCACCGCCATCCTCATGAACTTCAATGTTACCCTCGGCTCGTCTCTTCCCAGTGGCGCCAGCGAGTCTCTCGATGCGGCCTTTGGAGTGACGTCCCAGTTCCAGGTCCCCCTGCCGGTCTCCGTCTTCCTGATCGGCTACATCTTTGGCCCGATTGTCTTTGCGCCCCTGTCCGAGTCCTGGGGTAGAAGGCCCGTCTTCCTCTGTTCCTTTGCCATCTACATCGTCTTCACGCTGGGCGGTGCTCTCGCGCCCAACTGGCCAGCCTTCTTGTTCTTCCGGTTCATGCTCGGCTGCGGAGCCGCCGCGCCTCAGACCGTCTCCAGCGGGCTCTTCTCTGATATCTACGCAGATCCCCGGCCCACGAGGCCGCGCCGTGACGGTACTGGGTCCGACGAGCAACGTCGGACCGCTGGTTGGGCCCATTATCTCTGGCTTCACGTCGACGACGCACTGGCAGCGGCAGTTCTGGATCGCATCCTTGCAGGCGTCATCTGGCCGATGTTGTTGATCATGCCGGGTAAGGATCGCCGATCAACACGGTCGAGCGTGGATTAAATCGTGCTATGTGGTTCTGACTACTGGCTTGTGAACCATGCTGCAGAGACATTCGCACCGGTGCTCAACGCTGCACGGCGAGCGGCAAAAGCAGAGCAACCATCTCGCGGCACACCAGAGGCAGTCGAGAAGAGTCCGAAACGATTCTCGCTCCTCGTGCTCGCACGGCCCATCCGCATTCTCGGCGAGCCCCTCGTCTTCTTCTCTGCATCCTCTACCAGTACATCATCTTCTTCCTCTACTTCAGCGCCTACCCGATTATCTTCCAGGGCACGTATGGCCTGTCGCCCGGCGCCTCGGCCCTCATGTTCATCCCCACGGGCATCGGTGCCGTGCTGGTCGTCGTCATCTTCCTCGCCTGGGACGCCTTGCGCGCCGTCCGCCGCCACGAGCCGTGGGCGTCGAGGGAGGAATATCGGCGTCTGCCGCTGGCCTGCCCTCTCTTCGCGCTCTCCGAGTTCTGGCTGGGCGGCCCCGGCGCTGTCGGGGATCCCGCTGGGCGTTGGCATCGACCTGACCTTCCTGGCCCTCAACAACTACCTCACCGACGCCTACGGCGTCTACAGCGCCTCGGCGCTGGCGTCGAGCGTATGCACGCGCAACATGCTGGCGAGCGTTGTCATCCCGCTGGCCACGTACCCGCTGTACCGGCGTCTGGGCACCGCCTGGGCCTGCACGCTCCTGGGATTCCGGTGCCTCGCGCTGGTGCCGATCCCGTTTGCCTTTATCCGCTGGGGTCCGGCATTGAGGGCGCAGAGTCCGTCCTGTCAGAAAATGGCGCAGACCCGGGGGGCAAGCGATTATTAGGATCCGGCGCGGCCACTCTAGGGGGGTCCTCGCGGGGCATTTGGGGAGGGGGCGAGCACGGTGTGCAACGTGTGTGCAGCAGTCAGATGGAAAAAGATCTTGTACATGTCGTACAGTTTGAATTGTCCGTTAGAGTATGTATATATATTAGTAACGTAAAGAGCCTCAGCTTGCTTTACAAGTGCTGCGCATAGATATACCTAAGTGTTGGATTCCTTTGAATCTAGTACCCGCTGGTGCTGAGCGAACAAGTCTAATTCTGATGAGAGATTTATATACATCCTGAAAATTGTCTGGAATGACTCATCAGGTAAAATATGCAAAGAATCAGCAAGAATAACCAATTATATAGAAAGGGTTAGTCCATATCTTTGAGGTTCGGCCGGGCCCGACTAGCCTAGGGCTCGGGGCTAGGGCTCGGGTCGTGTGGTCCATCTTTATCATCCGAGGCAGTCCATGTTGGAAGATCACTTGGGAAGCGCGTTTTTTGGATGGTCGTGGTACATTCAATCACAGTAGATCCCTACGCTCCGTTGCCTCTCAGTCAAAAGTATATATGCTGGAGGCTCAGGCGGCGAACGAAGCATTACAGAGACAACAGCCAGGATCCTTATTCGGGTAGAACTGCATCCTTAAGCCTCCAGGGTTGTGCAGAGCTGTATGTAGACTTACATTGTCAATCACTGGGATCTATCTCCCGCTGCATCAACGACCGCTGTCGATTACAAAAGATGTATATAAGGAGACAGACAAATCCACTCCCTTGGGCGCAGATACCTCTTCTTCTTCTTCTTCTTCAACTCAAGTCAGACCCTTAGTAACCTACCTACCCACCTACTTTTGTCGTTGCGTCGGCTCAGTTCAGTCTCATACTCGATCTCTCGAAAGCATTGAACCCAAACCAAGAACACCCAATATGAGATCCTTCGCTCTTGTGTCAATGCATGCCTTGCCCTGGTTGCGGGTTCGACCCCTGTAGGCAAACCGAGTATTATGTTCATCTCACACTCACACAGTCGGCCATTTCATTAGTATCGAAGACTAAATATGCTCTCAGACTTGGAAGCCGACCCAATGCTCCAGGTCGATACGGAGTCGTCGCCCTACACCAAGAAGAGCACTCACTTCGAGGCCGACCGTCATTCTTCAAGTCGACGGGGAGGAGGAGTCTTCTTATACTTCGAAGAGAGGGAACTTTGAAACTGATGACCTGCTGCAGGTAGGGAAGGAGAGCGAAAGCTCGTACGCCGCTTGAAGACATGGTCGGGAGAACGGTTGGGGGCTTTGATTTGAAGTTGCACAGAGAGAGAGAGAGAGAGAGAGAGAGATGGTCGGTACTTCATGCTAAGCGAGCTCAAGGGCACTGATATCATAGATCTGAATACGAAGTATTAAATTAAGTGACGGCGAAATAGTAACTTTTGCGTGCTCGAGTTGACCTCTACATCGATTTTGAACAATAACCCCTTTTGTGAGAGACATCAAGTCAATGCGAAATCTCCGGACTATCTATTTCCAAATATAGAATAAGTAGATAATCCGCTGCAAGCAAAGAAGAGCCATAAAAAGCAGCATCTTAAACGCCCCGACAACCAGTCCACACCATTTTTCGCCGTCACCCACCTACCTCGGTTAGGTAGAGGGCTAGAGTTACTCTGTACAGATAGTCTGTACCCCACAGTTGAGGCGGTGCAGCAGGGGGGTCGGGAACGCGGCGAATGAAACACAAGATAAGCCACAGCGCATATACATACATTAAGTATCGCCCGCATAAATCTATCAACCTATCTACAGGAGATGAGGGCTGAGGCTGAAGCTGAAGCCGCTGAGTTGGAGCGGGGCCAAACTGAGTCTCGAACCGGGGATCTGGGGCGGTGATTGGATTGGGTTTGAGAGCATAACAGCTTAAGGCTTGATGTATCACGCAAGGAGTAAGCCAGATGCTTCTACTACTAGATAACTACCTACCAGTAGTAGGCCAAGGTAGGTAGCCACTGCATGTGTGTACAGAGTTAGATGCAGTACTGAGCCACAGCCGTACGTAAGTAGGTATGCATCTACCTAGAATCCTGGTGCATGATCTCGGCTGTGGCTAAGAGCAAAACAAGGAACACTGCACCACAAGAGCTGCCTGGGCCCAGGCCGGACCGTCCCGGAGTATGTCAAATAGTAAATACCTATTTGAGTGTTGATTCACTCCGAGCCTCGAGGTCCTACTATTCCAGGAGGGGTTGGAAACGGAAGATGTCCTCTTGACTCCACTTGGGATGCATGTATGTACGAATATAGGTTCTGTACCGGTGCATATCTGTGGATATCGTTCAAAAAATAGCAAAAGAAACAGTCTTGATGTCGATACTCTGGTGTTTATGATGCGAAAAGTAAGTATATCAGGGGGTATGCGGCCGTCAATATCATAATTGCGTAAGGAGAAACTTATATGATACTAGAAAAGGAGATGGGCATGTCTGAACTCCTAGTTCGTTCATAGAAGATTCAAATATTCCAAGCAGATGCCATCAGCATAAAAGGTACTAAGAAAACTTGCTTGATACAAGAGAAAAAAGGCCGGTGGTGTACAGTACATACACAGTAGCCACGGCTACCAGCGCCAGAAATGGAAGGGAGAGAATGAAACCATGATATGTGAATATATCGCGCCATGTCAAGAAGAAAAATGAAAAGAGAATATGTTCAGCTTTGGATGTATGGGTGAAATATCAAAGAGTTACCACATCGATCAGAAGATCTCCAAATCCTCAAACTCTACAACAAGACCATCCCCGGCTCCACCAGTCAGCGAATCATCCAGCCGCTGCCCGTTCATGGTCTCCCACATCGTACTGCTCCTCGGCATATTCGTCGGGCGACTCGCGTACACGCCCACGTGGACGCTCTTGTCCTCGACGCCGTAGAAGAACCAGGTCACCTCGCGCAGCTTCTTCCAGGTGTTGCCGACGGCCCCCGGGGTCGCCGCGTACGGCGAGACGGATGGGATCTGGTACCAGATCCAGAGCGAGTGGCCGATCCGCTCGAGCTTGATGCGCAGCGACGTGATGGCCGTCGGGAGGTTCGGCAGCGCGAGAGGTGACCGGCACCAGTCTGCGCCGTCGGCGGTTGCGCTGACAGACGATGCGTTGACGGTGCCCGAGCAGAACTCCATGCCGGCTTTGACCCATTTGCAGGACTGCAGCGGGGTCTGACGGTTCCGGCTCTGTCGGCCAGAAGACGAACGCGCGGCAGAGGTAGTCGTCTCAGGTGGCAGTGACTGCCCTGGCGGAGCACCAGCGAAGATGACCAGGCCGCCTTGGTCCCATTCCATCTCCCAGTCAGCGGTGACCGTGACCTCAGCTACGACAAACGGACGCCGCAGTGAAGTAAATACGATCGGCGCAGTAGCAGTATCTCCATTGGGCGGCTTGCGCCAGAGGTCAGTGTTGGGGCCAGCGGCGAGGGTGAAGTAGTCCATGCATTGCGGCAGGGAGAATGTCGGAGGCAGATTCAACGCCGTGAAGCATGACGGGTCTGGCGGCATCTTTGCCTATCTCTGGAGAGGTCCAGGCTGTCCTCCGCTCAGTTGACCCAGTCGATCTCCTTGAGATTTCCCACTATCTCCCCGACCAGCCCTGAAATGGTCGCTAATAACTGCCGTTGGCCAGGTCGCAGAAAGTATCTGGCACAATTCCACGCGCTCTCAGCAAAAGTCACAGAGCAATTTCCCTGCAAGACCGAAGCCCAAGTCGGCGTCCACAGGCTATGCAACCACGCGGTGGGGGCCCGAGGATCAATAGGTAAGCCTGACGGCCTCGTGATAGACTTTGGGCCTCGTCGTGTGGTGGATCAGAATGAGGCTGACAATTGACCCGCGAGACGGGGCGGAAACTAGTTGAAACGGTCAAGCTCGGACACCAAACACAGCCATACAGCAATAGAAGAATGGTGGCCTCGAGCTCAGGTCGCAAAATGGTAAGTGCCGGAAAGGGAATGAAAGCGGAAGCACCGTGGCGTGCAGCGTAGCAAAGAGGGCTAGATGGAGGGTGGGAAAAGAGGAGGGCTGGGGCAAGATGAGATGAGATGAGATGAGATGAGATGAGATGAGATGAGATGAGATGAGATGAGATGAGCACAAAGACCGTAGTAATAATAATGAGCAGCAAAGCATGTCGCCCACGCGGAGGAGGGCGTTGGGTTTTATATATCAAAGGGCGCTTCAGTGCTCGAACGGGAAGGGGGCCGGGTACAGGCAGTCTACGGCGTCGTGCCTGTTTGTCTTTTGACCCTCCATCGTGTCTTTGCCTCCGCGTCTTGTCAACCACTAGACCGGTGGCGTGCTTGAGGGAGAGGATGCACTGGGCTTTGAGGAAGAAAAGATCGAAATAGAGATTGCGAAGGCCGTTCGGGTCCCCCTGAGGGACATCCAGCTGAACAGCAGAGCGCTCCGTTGGGATCTGGCGAACCTTAGCAGCATCTGGCCGGACTGATCCATCACGTCGAATTTGCCACGGCTTCGCAAGAGCGACGGCCCAGGGACGAGGGCTCAAGCCTCACCTATGACGCTTGCTGGTCTCATTTTTGTACCTGTACAGATCCATTCGCGTCCGAAGAACCGCTGAGCGGCGTATCGCCCGTCTCTTGACTGCGCAGTTTTTCACCTGCGGAGCGCCGCAACAGGACGCCGTGAAACCTCGTTGCGACGGGGCTGCTGCTTGGCAGCCATTCAGATCTAGCATCGTGCTGGAGTGTGGAATCCATCATCTGGTGTTCACTTCGGTGTGTGGCTGGGACATCTGTCGTCATCTCGTGTCTCTCCACCTGCTCGTTCTCGACAGCGCGATCAGACCAGGACACCCGCACAGCAGTCTTTCTGGAACACCGGCGGGCATTCCCTTGACTTGATCGAGGCGGTTCTTTCGCGGTGCTGCGCCAAGCTGGAGATGACGCCGCTGCGTTCAGCCGCTCCAGACCCAGCAGGCTCGGCTGCGACGCCGGTGATCGTACCTGATCGCCATGCGCGATCCAAGATACGCTCGACGGCTCGATGGTGATACTGTGGCTGCTGCGGCCTCCATGCTGCAGAAACTCCACGATCCCCGACGACCATTGGCTAGGAATGCCATGCACAGCTCCGATTCTAGATCTGGAGACCCTGAACAGTGGCAGCTGGTGGAGCCCCTCTGCGGCGGTGCTCCTCCATGCGCTCGATCAGTCCCGTATCGACTGGCGCACGATAAAAGACCCTAGAAGGCCACCGTTGTCCGATCCATGCCTGACCGCCTGTTCCTTTTCAGCCTTTCATCGACAGTCCCGAAGCTTTGGATAATAGGTATGAAGCTTAAGCTTATTCCTGCAGCCCAGGATCAGCCTTGCCGCTTGATGAACCTGCTCCATCTTTCTTGGCCCGGCTTCTCGTGTATCCTCTGGTCGGTCGTCATTTCATCGTCGACGTGTTCGCCTGTGTGTCTGGTGATTGGTCAATTAGCCATCTCTTCCGGCCAGCCTTCCCCCTTGGGCGAAACACAGGAGTCTAAGAGCCATCCAAAGCGAGTCTACTGAAAACACACAGCGTTTCTCCCTCGATACATCACCTGTCTAAAGAAGGCCCTGCATAGTTCAGAGAGCGCTGCAGGATTTTGTCAACCTGCAGATGCTGGTGGCAAGAAGTTTGCTTCGTCCTCATACCACTTCGATCCCTCCGACTCCACAGACTCCTCAACAAAACCCTTTATGCTATCCGGGACATTCATGTTCCAGAAGCCTTCAGAAAATACGCAGCAGATACGCGTACCGATTAATCAGACATCTGATTAGGTCTTACTAACATCACATGAAACTGGCTGTAAAGATGCCATCTGTAACCTCACACGTCATTTGTTTTCGGATATGCAGCTCTCTTTTCTTCTCAAGTTCCACAAGAGCATGTGGCATCATTTGCAGAATGCTATGTTCCATGCTTTTATTGTAGAAGATCAGGTTATCCGGCAAAAGTTCGGAGAAGCTATATCAACGACTTTGCTGTATCCGTCATCGGGGCGGCGAAAGCCGTCAGATTGTGTCAGCGGAGTCGAGCCCTGACTGCGTCCGCCAAGTTTTCCAGAGTAGTATCACGGTGGACATGGGCGGGTGACCATGTTTACTATGACGGAGCTCTATCACCTCCAGGATCAAGGGTTAATTTTAGCAAGAGATTTACTGTTTCCCGGGTGAAGTTCTACTGACATGACCCCTGATAAACAGAGTAGTCGCTTTCGATGGCAGGATTCATTGCAGCTTCAGCATAGACTTGTGATTTACAAAGTCCACCTCCATCCAGGAACATTGGGCATGATGATATGACTTTTATCTGCCTGGAGATTTCTCCTGTTGCAGCACATGCCACATTCATCCATAACGACCCGACAACGTTGTTCTGACCAAAGATCGGGATCGCGGCATTGTTGGCCTGACAGGCGGCGATTGCAAGGAATATCCCTGCATACTGGACTTCAAAGGTCCGATGTCTCCCCGAAAGATCCTAGGGCTGGGAATAGATCCCTACTATGTATATTGTGAGAATTTCAAAGAACTGTCACTGTCCATTTTCTATAGAATTCTGTCGGGGAAAGGGGAAAGGTGTTGGACTTTTAAAAAGGCAGCGCTACCTATTTGTTTTTGCAAGTTTCCAATCTCTTATATTCCAACAAAGGGGTGATGGGAAAGAGGAGAGGGCGGGGGGAAGGGAGGAGAGGACTCCACAGCATAATAATGAATGCTGCTTTTCTCGAATAAGTAAAAAAAAGGCTCTGCTTGATGCTTGTGATACCGTGGATGTATCTATGTATGTAAACGCACTGATAAGTTAGGTATCTATATATTTTTTAACCAAGATCTTTTCCAAGATGTTGATATCAAAACGAGACCCAGAATGGGAGCAAAAATCAAGAAAGGAAGAGAGGGAGAGAGGGGAGAGGGAGAAAGAAAGGCAAGAAAAAGAAAACATATGTAGTCGGTGACCAGTACTATGGATATCTGGTCCCTGATGGCAGTATATTGCCTCTCTGGACGGACTAAAAATATTCATTTCTACTATTTATTTTTAACTATCTCATCAGTCAGTACAGAAGATGATATTTGAAAGAATATGGGGAAAAATAGCAAGCGAATATTTATCAATTGAATTGTACTTGCTGACTACAATTAACGATTAAATAGGTGGCTCAACAGAGAACTTCATACGAGAAAGTAGGAAGTGTGCCATATATATATATATATATATATATCAGATCCATAGCAAAATGGAGATCTGATAACTCACATATGCACAGGTTTACTACCTAGGCCATTCATCGAGGATCCCCCAGCAGGTTAAGTAGGTATAATAAAATTGTCTTCGATGGGGAAACCTCCCCACTTGCGTCTAAGTTTCGGAAAGAGACAGCCACATCCATGGATATCAAGATCTGCGGGGCCCCAGACAGTCTTACCTGAGAAGTGGAGAGCTTCCCGAGTCTGGCCCGGCCTGGCCTCGTCAAGGCCGAATACATAAAACATCCCATCATCCCACAGCACAACGAGCGGGATTAAAACCCCCGGATAAACTTATCTAATTTATCACACCCTCTCACTAGGCACCTAATGTTCCTTGAGTATGCATAATACAGGTTAGGACTCACAGGCGGACTCCTCGACGCCCTGATCGCCAGGATCAACGACAACTACCCCGACAGCATCCTCGACAAGTACGCACAGGTGCGACGGGACGTCTTCCTCAACATCGTGGATCCGATCTCGCAGGCGAACCTGCGGCGCCTCTTCGAGTCAGATCCGGACACGCTTCGAGAGACGGACCCATTCTTCAAGAGCCTGCTTGAAGCGGATGGCAAACAGAAGGAGAAGGCCCGTGGGCTGCAGATGTTACGGGTGGAGATAGTATGAACATGAAGGGTTGAGTCCTCGAGTGTGCATGAGCTTCTTCATTTAGTTTCGTGTAAATAGGCAGGATGCTGGGTAGAGAATATATATTGGTCATTATGTAAACCAGGGTCTCTTGGTATATAAGAAAAGAAAATGGATCGACAGGTAACCTGCTATATTAGTAGCAAATTGATAGATACTTCTGTCGGCATCTATATCATTATCTATATCTCGAGACGAGATCATTACGTGCGGAGGAAATCCATCCATCTGGGAGATACCTTGACAAGCGATATGCAAATGCAATGCGTGGAGCTCAAGCTGCAGAACAGAATCATGTGTCAAGTACCTGCTGCGCAGCTAACTCTAGCGCAGCGTGCGAAAGACGTCATCGGTTCGATTGGAGCAGATCCGATGTGACCTTGAATGCAGTCGTGCTACTTCGAGCGACATCCTTATCAGAAGCAAAACTCCGGTCCTGGGTGATCGGCAGGTTGGCAGAAATTTAGGAGACCTCCCATTGGGATTCCCTATCGTACTCCTTTTGACTTTGTTCTCGTGATACCGTTGAAACGTGAGCAGAGTCTCGAATCAAGCGCTCCAAACCCAATGTTTCTTATATGACTCAAAACAAAGAGGTCTGCATAGCGCCATACACGCCTAGGGCTTCGTAAGCCGCAAAACCCCGCCGTCAAGCCCGCAGCCGCGCTGCACGTGACGAGGAGCCTCCCCTCCCACCGCCCCGCGCGATTGGCCGAGATCATGGACTTTTTGTCTCCGGCTCGACGTGGACACCCACCATTGGCTCCGGCCTTCAGCGCATGGTCGCCCTGCTGGGCTTTTTTGCCCTACAGATATCACCGAGAGGAATAAATGACTTGATGCGGAGCCCTTCTGATCACCTGCGCAAGCCCAGAAATGACATCTGATCGCTTGGAGAACCCCGCGCCCGTTTAGAGGAATCTTCCCTGTCGATCCTTGGTGGCGTTCGCCCTTATCGCGTCAGGTTGTTGTCTGTTGTGGCTGCTTATTGATATCGTTCGCTTGTTTTGCTTTCTGCTGACTTTTGGGTATGCCTGATGCCCTTCTGGTGATCAGGCGGGATGCCTTGTCCAAAGCTCTTATTGAACGGCGCGTCCCGGCGAAGGAGGGTGGAAATTGGAGAGAGAGCCATAAACAATGAAACAGGTGCGCACCTTGGAGCCCAAGGTCCAAGAAGCCTGCTCGACAAGATAGACATTTCTCAGAAACTAGATGTTTCCTACCAAACGGGTTGTCCATCCATATGGCGTCTCCGCATGTCGTGACGGCGCGGGTGCAGGCGCACGCCATGCCCGGGCACTCGATCAAGAGACGGATATGGGGACGGAAACAAGGCTGGGTGTGCAGAGGATGAAACGGCCTCCTTGCTTACTTTGTAGCCTCTTGACACGTACTGGCGTTGAGCAACTGTGGGCCAGAAACCGTGCCGTCACCTGCATTCTCGTCAATATCAAGCGAGCGGTGCGGGGTAATGAGTTGCACTGGCCAGGAACATATAGTAATAATCATACTGGACATGAGACGAAATCGCCATAGGATTCACGATTCCGGTGCTGATCAGTCGACCATCGGAACCGGGAATGGCGATATTCGGATATGATATATCCATATCGTCGGCCAGCGGGACTGCGCTTATGTTTGAATGCAGCAAGGGCTGGACAAGCGGGCGGACACCCGCAACCTCACGCACTCCACCCACGGAGGATTATCCCCTCGCTTGCTCTGCACGACAAAAAAAGATGGCTGTTGCTCCTGCATGAAAAGGCCTGTCCCATGCCTTAGCTGTGCAGAGAGAAAAGGCCAGCGGCGAGGGCAGTGGGGACCTGGTGAGCTTGGCGGGCGGACTAGGGCCTCTCAGGGTCCTCCGGCCGGGCGCGGCCCACCGCCGGCTAGCAGAGCCCGACGGCCGCTCCACGCACATTTCTGTTCTGGCGAGGCGGTCCCTGAGGGCCTGCACGGCGTGGAAACGTCGCTGGCCGTCTGTCTCTGCGCTGAGATCCTGAGGACGCAGAGAGACACCAGCAACCTCACCGCATCTTCCGTTTCTGGCAGCGTTCCGGACGGCAGACGAGGTGATCGGCCGACGAGCGATCTGCCTGGCCGGCCTCCACCGCTGGGCGGCACATCGCGCGCACCGGGCTCGCCGCGTCCGAGGCCTGCTGGGCGCTTCGCTGCCAGAAGCTGCCTTCGACCACCTATCGACGCCACCGCACCCCCGCCAACCGGCCTCAGTTCTTCCTCCTCCTCCGCAGCTCCGCTGGACAGACCAAACGGCGTCGGACGGGCTGTTTTTTCCTGTCTCTTCCCTCTCTCCTCCTGCTTTCCCCATCTCCCGACTCAGATCCCAAGTCCGTTCTGTACCGCCAGGAGACATTGAGAGTCTCTCACTGGTTGCTTGTTGAGCTTGGGAGGCTTCCGTGTTTCTGTACCTTGAGTCCTGGTCTCCGACTTCTCTCTCTCCACTCCAACCCAGCTTGGCGGGAGAAACTTCCGTACACGCAAAACCCTGTTTTGATTCGTTTCTCTTTTAACGACCGTTACGACTGTCACGACCATTATGGCCCATGAAAGCAGAGAGACCGTCACCCTCTCCATCCGTCGCCCCACCGATACCCCCTCTGTCTTTGTTCTGGGTACTTTTTCGGATCCTGCTTGGGAACCTCTGGAGCTGAGTGCCAAGCCCGTAGACACCCCCGGGGAAGATGGGAGCGCCACTGAATACGTGTTCTCCCGCGACTTCGAGATCCCACAAGGGCGGTATCAGTACAGATTCCGCCTGGGATCTGACGACTCGTGGCTCCACGATGAGAAGGTAGAAACTGGTACGTTCTACTGTCCAATAGCAGCATGAAGTATTTCTGGACGGCAGACTGACGGAGAACTACCTCCAGTTACCGATGACAACGGGATCAAGAACAACGTTCTCGTTGTAGGCCCTTCCACCTCTTCCTCAGTCGTGGCTGATTCGGAGGAGAAATCTGAGACCCCCGAAGCCGAAGAAAAAGCCGCAGAGGAAGACGACAACAAGGGAGTCGAAGAGCAGAAAGAGGATGACGTCCAGCTCGAGCAGTCACATTCTGCCATTACCGACGGGCCCGGAGAAAAGACAGTTGAGGCGGATGCCGATGTCGAAAAAGCGTCGGATAACAAAGAGGGATCTGCTGAAGAGTCGGTTGAACCAACAGACCACACAAAACTAGATGATACCCCCAACGGAGCGATCCGTCCCGAGGATGTTGCAAACGTCGCTGACGCAAAGGTGGAGGACGCAGAAGTCACTGGTGATATCCCTGAGCTGAAGTCGTCTGCACCTCAACAAGCAAAGCCAGAGACAGTTGCTGATTCCAAAGATGATACCCCTGTTGCGGAGGAAAGTGCCAAGGCTTCGGGAGAGGAGGGAGAGCAGTCCAGCGTGAAAGTAGAGGAGGCTGAAACGGAGACAGAGACCAAGGCTGACGAAAAGACGGATGAGCCCTCGAAAGAGGAGACAAAGTCGGAAGTCGAAGAGACGGAGAAGGTTCCGGAGGCATCGACCACTGAGGTTGAGCCCCCCGCAGTTTCTGACGACAAGGAGACTGCTTCCGAAGTGGTAAAGGAGGCTGGTTCCGAGGAACCGCAAGCGGACCCAGTCAAGGAGGTTGACGAGAAAGCAGATGAGGTCTCCGACGTCCCTAACACCGCGGAAGCCTCTGAATCTTCTCCAGCGGGGGCGGAAGACGCCACGACTAAGGAATCCGATGATGTTGTAGTAGCGGAAGAGTCAGAGCCAGCTAAAGAGGCTGCTGAAACGAGGGATGAACCTGCTGCCAGTGTTGAGGAGACGAAAATCGAGGAGACCAAGGAGTCTTTAGAGGATGCTCCGTCTGCGTTGCCTGCACCTGAAGCTGCTCCGACAGAGCAGAGGTCGCAGCCGGAAGCCGATGCTAGTGCTTCTGAGCCAAAGGGGGAAGAAACTCAGGTCTCCGAAGAGAAGGCAGGTGATGTTGAACAGTCCGCGCCAGCGGAGCCTCTTGAGGGGGCCGAGAAGGATGACCCCGTTGCCCCGAGCGAAACTGTGGACGAGGCTGAACAGAATGCCGATGAGGGGGAGGTTCCCCAGCAACAGAACGAGGGCGAGTCCGCTGCGGAACAACCAGAAGAAGTCGCAGGCGAAGGAGTGTCAGCAGTTGAATCTGCACCTGAGACTTCTGAGCCAGAGAAACCCGTTGAGGATGGCGACAAGACTGAAGTCCCATCGAGCTCAGAGCCTGTTCCTGCAGAAGATAAGGAGTCCACGGAATCAGCCGAAGACAAAGCAGCGGAAGACAAAGAACCGGCCCAACCAGATGAGCATGAGGCGTCCACAGAGGAACCGGCTGCCTCGAATGACGTGGAAGTACCTGAGGACAAGCCTGTCGATGTCTCTGCTGACGCTGTTGTGTCCGCGGAGGCTTCTGAAGTGCCAGAAGAACAGAAAGAGGATCCTTCAGCGCCGACCGATGTTGCCGCAGAGCCAGAGCAGAAGCCGTTGACCACCGAGGAGGACGACAAAGAGGTGGAAACGGAGAAGGAACAAGATAACCACTCTCCCGCCGTGGAGGAAACAGAACTGCCTGAACAGAAGGATGCTGAAGATACCAAGGAAGCTTCCGACTCAGCACCAGCTGAGGTGGCACCAGTCGAGAATAACGGAGCGGAGGAGCAGGCCAATCCTGAGGAGTCTCTAGAGGTTGACACTGAGACGCCTGAGGCAGCAACGGAACCCGTTGAAAACAAGGATACCAATGCTGGTGAGGAAGCAGCCAAAGAGACTCCAGCTGAAGAGACCGCAGAGGTCAAGGTAGAAGCTACGCAAGCTGAAGTACAGCCTGCTGAAGCCTCTTCTGAGCAAAAGGAGGCTGTGGAAACCGAAGCTCAACCTTCCGATGCTGCTGCTGAAGACACGGATGCCGTGGAGCCTGAGGCACAGCCGGCTGAAGTCGCCGTCACCGAGACGGAAGTTGTAGAAGCTGCTCAAACTGAAGCTGAATCTCCTGAGGTCACACTTGAAGAAAGCGCGGAGCCTGCTGTCCAACATGAGGAGACTGCAGCTAGAGATACAGATGCCTCAGCACCTGAAGCACAGCCCACTGAAACTACTGCAGAGACAGAAGTTGAAGAAGTTGCTCAAATTGCGCCTGAATCTCCTGCAGCCACACACGAAGAAAGCACAGCACCTGCAGTCCAACGTGAGGAAACTGTGGCTGAAGATATGGATGTCGCCGAACCTGAAGTGCATCCTGCTGAAGCCACCGTCGCAGAGATAGAAGCCGCAGAGCCTGCTCACACTGAGGCTGAATCACTTGAGCCTGCTGCCGAGGAAAGCGCAGAGCCTGCAGTCCGACACGAGGAAACTGTGGCCGAGGATACACATGTTCGAGAACCTGAAGCGCAGCCTGCTGAGGCCGCCGTCGTAGAAACAGAAGTCTCAGAAGCTGCCAACACTCAAGCTGAGTCTCCTGAGGATGCTCTTGAAGAAAGCACAGAGCCTGCAGTCCAACCTGTGGAAAGTGTGGCTACAGATACAGCTGCCCCAGAACCCGAAGCGCAGCCCGCCGAAGCCACGGTCGCAGAAACAGAAGTAACGGAAACAGAAGTTGCACAAGCGGCTCACACTGAAGCTGAATCTCCTGAGCCTGCCCTTGAGGAAAGCACAGAGCCTGCAGTCCAACACGAGGAACCTGGGGCTGAAGGTACGGATGTTCCAGAACCTGAAGTACAACCCGCCGAAGCCGCCGTTACACAAGCAGGGGCTGTAGAAGCTACAGAACAGGATGTCAACTCCGCTGATGCTGCTGTCGAAGACGCAGAGGCTGTAGAGCCTGAGGTCAAGCCCGCTGAAGCCGCTGCTGAAGAAACAGAAGCAGAAAAGCCTGAACCAGAGGCCACTGAGCTGATTGAGGAAACTAAAATCACTGAGCCTGAATCTCAGCCTGCCGAGCCAGCAGTCGAAGAGACACCAGTGGAGGATAGCGAAGCCGTAGAGCTTCAAGAGCAGCCTGTTGAAGCCGTTGTTGAAGAAACAGAAGCGGAAAGGCCCGAGGCCCAGGAGACAGAGCCCATTGAAGAAACTGAAGCTGCAGAACCTGAGCCTGAGCATGCTGAGCCGCCAGTGGAAGAGACATCGGCAGAGGATGAAGAAGCAGTAGAGAGTCAGGAGCAGCATATTGAAGCCTCTGCCGAAGAAACACTGGCGGAAAAGCCTGAATCCCAGGATGCAGAGCCTGTTGAAGAAATTGAAGCCACAGAACCTGAGCCTCAGCATGCGGAGCCAGCAGGCGAAGAAACATCAGAGGAGGTTAAGGAGGCCATAGAGCTTCAAGAACAGCCTGTTGAAGCCGTTGTTGAAGAAACAGAAGCGGAAAGGCCCGAGGCCCAGGAGACAGAGCCCATTGAAGAAACTGAAGCTGCAGAACCTGAGCCTCAGCATGCTGAGTCAGCGGTCGAAGAGACATCAGAGGTTAAGGATGCCGTAGAGAGTCAGCAACAGCCTATTGAGGTTGTTGCTGAAGAAATAGAAGCGGAAAAGCCGGAACCAGAGGCCACAGAACCTCTCGAAACCACGGCCGCCGAGCCCGAATCTCAGGCTGCTGAGTCAGCTGTTGGAGAGACATCAGAGGTTAAGGAAGCCGTAGACAGTCAAGAGCAGCCCATTGAAGCTGCTGCTGAAGAGACAGCTAAAAAGCCGGAACTAGAAGCCACAGAACAGGTTGAAGAAACCTCCGCTGCCGAGCCTGAATCTCAGCCCGCTGAACCAGCAGTTGAACCGTCAGCAGCGGAAGATCAAGAAGCCGTAGAGGGCCAAGAGCAGTCTCTCGAAGTTGTTGCTGAAGAGGCTAAAGCTGAAGAAGTCGAGCAACCGGCTGTCAAGGATGAGGAAGAACCAGTCCCAGAGCAAACTATTGCTCAGCCTTCAGATGATAAGGCTGAGAAGCTGCAAGAAACCGAGGAGACAGCTGACGCACCAAGGGACGATTCGATTGCCGAGCCCGCGACGCAAGCAGAAGAGACCGAGTCTTTGAAGGAAGATGTTGCCGAAGCCCATGAAGCAGAGGTCGTTCCCGATACTTCCGTGTCGGCAGTCGAGCCAGTGGAAGAGAAGGCCGCCGAACCAGAAACTACAGTTGAAGAGCCTCTCTCTGAGCTAGAGGAGGAAGAGGCTCAAATTGTTGAGGAAACTAATTTTGCTGAACCTGTCGCTGAGGACCAGGCAGAGACCAAGCAGATCGACTTCGATGTGGCAGCAACGGCTTCTGCAGAAGAAAATGCGGCTCCCGAGATTGCCAATGGTGTTCACTCTGTTTCCGAGCCATCGGTGCAGAATGTCAATGGAGCCTCCGTTAATGGTCAGACGGAAGATGTTGAACCGGAGACGCCTGCTGAACCTGCAGAGCCCATTGTCGCCGATACTTCTAAGGAGGAGCCGGAGGTTGCTCCAACCAACAACGTTGTCGTTCCTGAGACAGAACGAGCCCCAGCAGAGGAACTTGAGGGCGGTGCTGTGAAGGAGATCGAACCAAAACCGGAGGAGGAATTGGCAGAGAAGCCCGAGGTGCCTGAGGATGGTTTTGTTGAGGGGCTCGAGCCCCAACCGGATGAGAAAGTGGCGGAGCAGCCTGACAGTGGTTCTGTTAAGGAGATCGAGCCTGAGCCGGAGGAAAACGTTGCAGAGGGGCCTGAGGAGCCCGAGGGCGGTGCTGTCAAAGAGGTCGAGCCCAAACCGGAAGAGAAAGTGGTAGATGAGCCAAACGCGGAGACTGTCAGTACTCCAGCTGACGTCGAACCTTCCGAGGAACCGAAGGAGGATGTTGTAGAGCCGGAGCCTACACCTTCCGAGCCCACTCCCAGTGTCGAAAACACTGAAACAGTATCTGAAGAGAAACCTACAGCTGAAGCCGTAGAATCTCATATCCATGAGACCGAAAATGTCGAGGCCACGGCCTCTGTGGAAACAGCGGCCGGTTCGGAAGATATTCCAGCCGCCGAACTTGTTTCTGGAGACAAGGCTGTTCCTGAACCTGTTACTGCGGTCACCGAGGAGACTCCAGCAGAGATACTAGCTGAGAAGCCTGAACAACCGGCTGAGCCTCAAGAAGAACATGTACCTGCAGTCGCAGAATCGAAGGAGGAGCCCTCACATGAAACGGAGGCTGCGCCCATTTTGGAGACGACAGAGTCTCCTGACAGTCAACCAATTCAGCCACCGGAGACGGCAGCGATAGAGATCAAGGAAGACTTGAAGGAGGCCGTCCCTGAAGATCACCAGACGAATGGTGATGTTCAAGATACTGAGCCTGTGGCCTCAAAGGAGGTCATTGCAGACTCGTTCCCAACTGAGTCTCCTCTTCCACAAGATGATATTACTCCTTCTGAGCCAATGAAGGAAGATGTTCCCGTGAAAGATGAAGTGGCTGCGGATCTGGAGGATAAAGTCCAGAAATCTGATACCCTTAGCAACGCTGAAACAGTTGCTGTTGCTGTCGGTGCTGCCGCAGCTGCGGGTGCTGCCGCCGCAGCGCTGGCTTCATCTTCTCAGACGCCTACGGCTGCAGATAAAGCTGTTGAAAATGAAGTCACTCCCTCCAGCAAAGTGGCAGATTTGGAGACTAAACCCACTCTGGCCACCACCGAAGTGCCTGCTCCTGTGGTAGAAGTGACCTCCACAGAAAGTAAGCAAAAGGAGCCGTCTATAGTGCAAGAGCCGCCAACCCCTGAGCCTGAGGCTGATCCAACTCTCAAAGCACTTGCAAACGAACGTGAAGCGCTTCTCAGGAAGCTGGAACAGCCATCTGCAGATGACTTGACTAAGAAATCAGTTTCTGAGGAAGCAGAAGTTATGCAAGTGGAAGAACCGCCCAAGACTGAAGCGCCAGCTAAACCTGTCGATGGTCCTTCCCCGTCAGCTGAATCCGGTGCACTTGTCACCGCTGCTTCGTCAGATGCAGGATCCCAATCTAACCTTTCTAATGCAGTATCTCTGTCAAAGCACGAGAACTGGTTCAAAGTGTTCCTGCGTACCTTTTTCGTCACTTTCTTTGGCAGCCTTTTTGCCCCCTTCCGCCGTCGTCGTGCAGATTCCAAATAAGGATTGCCGTCTTGGGCTATGTTCACTGGATCTCATCTCATCTCCGCAGAATTGGGGCACAGTTGCAACAATTGCTGCTGTCCCCTTGATAGCGTTTGCCTACGTGCATACAGCCGATGAGCCGTTGATATGAAGTTTGCATTTTTCATGCTTCTCTCAACTCACTTGTTTCCCTGCATTTCATTGTGTTTTCATAAGTCGTGGTTGTTTTCTTTTCATATCATGTACCGAGGTCCAGAATGATACCTGATGTTTGAGGTTTATTACCTCTCGCTACTCAGTCCCATATAACGGTCATAATAATCACTATAGAATTTCAGGGTTCGCCATCGTTTCTTAGACTAGCCAGAGAGTAGAACGCTGAATGCTTCTGGCTGCATCTGACAACTGACATGCTGGCGATCCCCAGGGCTGTTGCGCTCTTTTGATTTTAACGTCTCTAGGCAGCCGAACCTTTCGATTTCGAGGCCCTCAAGTTTTGTAGGTCACATCATTATAGGAAGCATTTTGCATTCTTCGGAAGCGTCATTGATTTGCTACACACAGCAGGTAGGTCCGGTTGAGAGCACTAGCTATCTGTTTCTGTGAGCGTTCTGATAGTTGGACAGCTATCTGTTCCTTTCTTACTTGCAAGCAGGATGCAGAAGGCTCAACGTTCGCCTTCTTTGTGATGTCCCTGTTCTGCTGTCACTTTTTGTCCCGGCCGCCATCATACTGTGCGCTCTGCGGCGGGCTCCGTTGCCCTCAAAGGGAATACTCACCGGCTTCTCCCGCCTCACAACACCCCCAGCAACCACTACAGGAGCTGAAACCCTCATGTTCCTCTCACGTCTGTTGTTATTCTTCCTCAACGCGTCTCGTCCTATCTCTAGAATCACCTTCACGCGTCTTTCTCCACCCAATCCCCAGCCGATCCTCATCCGATATCTTCTCTCAACAACCCACACACATCAAAAACCTCAGTCAAGTTTATGGCTGCAGGTGAACACTCTCAGACATCAGAGCCTGAATCATCTGACCTCTTCACAAACACGTCAATCCAAGTTCGCTTGCCCTTCATGGGTAAGCCTGGGAACGCCTGGGCTCAACGCCAGGAGAAGGAGAGGCAGCTGCAGATGCAGCAAGAGTCTTCCTGTCCAAAGGACGGGAACGACAAGTCTCCACAGTCTGGGTCTGGCCGTGCCAGTGGTGATGCTTCTGCAGTCCCTCACCAGAACCCTGAGATGCCGGAGTCTCTGAAGACCGCTCCGAGGAAAGCCTCATTCAAGTCATCTCTCGACTATGATGACGAGTTGGCCCTTCCGATGCCAAAGCCTCGTGCTGCGTCCAAGCAGCCTCTACCGTCAACTCTTGCTACTCAGCCTGCCAAACGAGGTGGACAGAAGGGGCGTTCCTTCACAGAACCTGCAGACATCAGCGCGTCTGAGGGCATGAATCCAAAGCCTCTCTTTGTCGAGAAAAAAGTCACAGAGAAGAAGTCCAAGGTCGCCTCGCTGAAATCTAAGTTCAGCATCAAAGACATAGGCAAAGAGGCCAAGGAAGCAAAAGCAAAAGAATATAAAGAAAGCGGCAAAGATCACACGAAGGACACGCCGAAAGACAAGGCCAAGGAAAAAGAGACGGCTAAGCAAGCCACAAACCTTCCTACAGACTCCGAGAAGGCACCTGGGATTCTTGGAGAGCCCAAGTTGTATGTCCCGAAGCCAAAAGAACTGGGCGTGGTTCCTCTCTCAGCTCCCCCTGGGCATATACCTAACAAATCTCACGACTCTTCGTCTTCAAGCTCATCTGAACATCAGCAATCCAGGACCGTTAGTTCCACACCTGGACTACCTCCTGGGCCGTTCACTTTGAGAACCCCCGACAAGAGAGCTGAATCCAACGTTGAAAAGCTTGAGCCGTCACCTGCAGACACAGGTACCACTGTCGAAACTCCACAGGCTAACTATGTGTTGCCCAGAGAGAGAATCGAAGGCATGATCCTAGGCGATCATTCTCTTTCCCCTACCCGTAAAGGGACATACGCCATAACTGGAAATCCCGAAATCGTCACATCTCAGCCAAGAATCGTCAGCATGCGAGCGGAAGTTGAGCAAGAGGACGGAGACTCCGGCAGTCTCCAGCGTAATTCTGGAGCCTCAGATCAACAGGCCCTATACTCGCCGTCGGTGTATAATGTGTCTGGAGGCGGAGCGTGGGAACAGATGCAACGGGAGCATCCTGACACTATGCCTCAGTATTCCTCTGACCGTCCTTCGTTTGAGGAAGGCAAAGACACCCAACTCAAGTCTCTCTCTAGTGATGAGAGAACGAAATCTGGACCTGTCATTGTTTCGAGCGATCAAGGCAGCAGGGCTCGTCACCCGTCCAGCAGCCACGGCCCTTCCTCCCATACCTCTCTAACACCAACTGCTCCGGCTTTCACGCCCAACTTCATGGCATCAGGAGCGGGTCAGTACGGCGTCAATCCGAGAGTTAACGAGAACGTCTTCTTCGGAGTGACAAGCCATGGCGGATATGCACCCCCTCCGCCTCATCCCAGCTACCAGAACACAATCTCCCTGGAGCAGCAACTTGCTGCCCACGCCGACTCAATTCACCACCACTTGAGCAGCGCTGTAAACAGACTCAGCAAGGTGTTCGGGGATACAAACAACTGGCTGATGGACCAGGTCTTGCGCAATGTGGAAAACCTCGGCGACACTGCCCGCCTGCTCACCAATCGAGCAGTCGGCCAGACCGAGATTGCTAGTGAGGCAAGAAAGATGATGATAGAGCTCCGACGCGAACTCGAATATGTTCGGAGGGAGTGCATGGAGACGCGTAACGCGAATTATCGACTGGCGGAGTCTTTCCACCGAGAGCTCGCCAACTTGCATATGAAGATCGACGCGTTGGGGGCCGAAGTTGAAGCTCGCCATGCTGCCGCGGAAGAAAAGGGGAAAGAGACAACAAGATCAGGGGGGAAAGGAAAACGTTATTTCACGAAGAGAGAGAGTTCGACACGCGAAGGAAGGAAAGGTAGCATCCAGAGCAAGGTGGAAGAGCCCTCCTCTGCTGAAGGTGTGAGTCGTACCAGCACACCCGCTGTTGCCGAGCAATCTCAGAGTGACGTCCCAACACCAACTGCTGCTTTCCGCACTCCTTCTGAGCACGGAGACGAAGAGGAAGACCTGTATGACGGCGGCAGCCCGGGCAAGCAACACCAGCAGAAGAGTTCATCACGTTCTGTTTTGGATTCCACTGGGAGCCCTGAATCAAAGAAGGCCACTACTTGCTCTCACTCTGATGCTGCTCCCAAAACCGCTCCATCTTCAGTCTCACATGAAGACACTGAGACTCCCGACAAGGGTGGCAGCACGGGAACAAAGACTCCTCGCAGGAGAGGAATGTTTGGCATTGGCAGACGCCGTGACGGTGAGAACCACAGCAAGTTCCCTAAGACCCCCAGCCGCAGCAAGGAAAGCAACACAAAGGGCCTTCAGGTTGTTAAGAAAGGCACTTCTCTGCCCCCAGCTCCTCCTGGAGTCCTTCCTCCCCCGCCGCAGATGGCACCTTCAAGCACTTCCAACTATCCGCAGTATGAGCCTCATACGAGTCCCAGTTCGATCCATCCTGCGCTCCGCAACCCACACCAGCAGCAGATCATGCGCGAACGCGAGCAGCAGCAGCAGCATCAGCAGCAGCATCAGAACTGGTATCAGGGTCAACACAGGTCTCGTCATGGACACTATGGGCGTTACCCTAGCCATGGAAGCTCTGGATATCCGCCGGCCGGGCAGCACCAGCCGCCTCTTCCAGGTTCCCATCCGTACAACCCTGGCTTCGGCTTTGGATCGATCCCTTTCAACAATAATCAGCCGGGTAGCAGCCAGTACATCAATCCCCCGCCTTTGTCCGCCGAATCGAACATGCCTCCGGTTCCGCACATTCCGCCGCCGCCCCAGTCTGCGAGCAGCTACGGACCGTCTACTCCTACCACTCCCTGGCCTGTCGGTTCATCTGCTTCGGGAGTTTCTGGTCCAAGCGGCCCCGTTGAGGGCTGTAACTGGTATCACGAAGCTTACGATAACAACAATGACTCGAATAACGGTCGCAAGTAGCCATTATCAGATGTAATGGTACATTTTGATACAAATCATGATCCAACATCCTTCTTTTTCTTCTGTGAGTGTCTATGAGTTGTCCTTTTTCATTTTTATGCTTGTTGTCAAATTGGGTGGAAAGTCAGGGAATTCGGGTTCAAAAATCTGTCTCTAGGGTAGTAGTGTCTTGCCTTTGTTTTGGTTGGTTGGAAGTTTTGGTATGTGTTTGGTCTTCGCTTCCCGAGCATATCACTTTATGTGATCACCAGAGGTCCTTCCTTACTGGTTGGACTCACCAAAGTCAGTGGTGCCCTGGTTTATGCTAGGGAATGGCCTGTCGAATTTCTTTTATTGCATGTATGTAATGTATGTGTACGATAGTTGTGACTGGTAATGCAATTGTGTCATGAGTAATTTTGTTGTCCAACTTAATAAAACTGATAAAGTCTCGGAGCCGCTCCGGCTGTCCAGGGAGTAGAATGGATAAGTCAATGGGTATTTTTGTCTACTAGAATTCACAGAAATATAAAATGAAAACCCCGCAATGATAATCCTTCAAATTCAATACCCAAATAACTTTTCTCCCCCGTGACTTGAACATCATCCTGACGTCAAACCCTATTTCACATCTGCAATCATCTTCTCGACATCTGCTGCAGCATCCCTGACCTGCGGGCAGTAGTGAAGCCTCAGTAGTTCACCCTCCCAGACCGTTCCGGCAAAGACGTTGCTTTCCTCCACATCCATGGCATAGGGGTTGAAGACCCCGTCGCCTTTCCGCTCCTCGGTATTCCACAGTGGAGCAACCTTCCGTCCATTCTGCTTCACGACCCGCGTCAACAGAGATAGAATTGCAAGCGATGACTTCTCGGGGAGCTGGAGCGCTGTCGTCATGAGACGTTTCGTGAAGCCGGCAAGGCGAACAGGAGCTGGAGCGGCATGACCGCGGGCCAAAAGGATAGACTGCAGACAGCGTAAGAGAAGGACGGTCGGAGTCTGGAAGTTGACCTTGTTCTTCGGCTTCTGCAACTCGGCAGACTTATCATCATCCTTGGAGTCGTCCGAGCCCGGATCGGGGAGGCGGAGAGATTTGTTGGGGTTGAACTCGATGTCAGGATGGACGGAGAGAGGGTACAATGCGCGATATAGGTGCGTGATGAAGAAGCCAAGGTCAAGGTGAAGTGATGACGCTGCTTTGCTGGCATCCTGACCCTCCAGGAGGGCAAAGGCTGTGATTGTGCATAGAAGGGTCTCTCGAAGTGAGTTCCGGGCTGGAGTAAGCTCCGTCTCATCGGAATCCTCCTCCTCAACCCGTTCACTAGCTTCTGCCTGCAATATCAATTCCCTGAGAGCTTCGAGAAGATCGCCGAAGAAGTCCTGGTTAATCAGATGGGCATATTTGGCAAGACCCTCGAGCACCGCTCCCATGAGCGACGGAGTGCGGAGCTTCAGAATGCGGAAGTATGTAGCAAACACCAGCTTCAGTGTCTCTGCCTGGTTCTTATCTCTTTCCTCGTGGGCAACGAGAGCATCCGCTTCCTTCATATCTTTTTCCACTGCTTTACGCTCTCTCTCCAGTTTTCTCTCCTTCTTGGTCCGGAACTCCCGCTTTTCCTTCGGCTTCTTCCCGCGAATAGTGTTCTCCTCGCTGGGCTTATCGACTTTATCTCTCGAACCCTTGGATGAGAATTCGGAAAGCAATCGCAGATGGAGGAATGTGTCCAAGACACTCTCATGGACTCGGTATTCCTTCGCTCTCATCATCTTGGAAAGGAGACGGACGGCCTCGAGGGAGACAATACCATCATCATCCTTGGAGAAAATCTCCTCCAGAGTCTCTCGACACTTGACAAAATCTGCATCGATCTTTGTCTTCGACAGTTGGTTAACCAGAATCTTCAGCAGCTCACCGCGGAAGTTGAAATGCGGCACTGCGAGCAGAAGGCTACACGCGCAATTTATTGCTGCACTCCGCATGCCTCCATCATCATCTTCTCCCCCTTTTCCTGACTTCGCGAGAGTAGACAATTTTTGAACGTACTTTCGGTATCCTGAGAGCAGCGCTTGCTCGTAGTTACGGAGCTTCCGTACTTCCTTTGAGACCTTTTCCTTCATGTCTTCTTCACTCAGCTCACGGATCCTATATCCAGGAATAACATCTCTGTAGACTGCAGCTTGCGCAGCAAGCGCCAACTTCTTGATCGTAGGATGCGACCCCTTGTCCACCATCTCGGCCAGCTTCTTGAAGGACGCGATATGCTCCTCGGGATCCTCATTGATCAATGACGCGATCCTTGCAATCTCCTCCTTCGCTTGTATTATTTGGACCTTCAAGGGAACCTTTGGTGCCTCCTTGACTTCCTCTTCCTCCTTCGGGGCTGGAGCTTCAACCTCATCTCTGTCGCTGTCGAGGAAGCTGTCCGATTCCTCGTCGGGAACTTCAGGCTCCTCGACGTGCTGGATAGTTCCATCTTCAGTTTTGATCGGTAACCGAGTCCTTTCTTTTTCTTTCTTGTTCGCCTTGCGCGGTCGACGTTCGTATTCTTGCTCGAGATCCCACTCGGCGGCGCGGCTATAGAAGTCGTTTAATGAGGCTCCATTGGAGCCCGAATCGGAGGTCGCTTCATCATCTGAAGGACTCAGGCGCCTTCTTTTAGTAGCTCGTCCTGGCGCCATTTTGTCCTGCAATGCAGTTGTTAACGATGCGGAGATGAATTCTCCTCCGAGGCTCACACTTTTTCGGTTTTGCGGTGCTGAGCGCCAAGATTTCGCGCTAAGCGGAGCTCCCGCCCCAGTCTAGAATTTTGTCCGGCCAGAGCTTCACCTCGACGACAAGACCCTTGTTTTTCTTCTACGTGCCTATCTTCCAAGCTTTTACTCAGGTCTTTCGGAGTCTTCGTACCCGGCGACCGTCCCAAGATGCGCCCCCTTACGGAAGAGGAGACGAAGACGCTCTTTTCGAAGCTCGCCAACTACACCGGCCGCTCGCTCAACCACCTTATTGCCCCTCCATCGTCGGACAATGATAACCCCAACGACCGCCATGTGTTCCGCCTCCACGGCTCCAGAGTTTACTACGTGCGTCTCTCGATAGCCAATTTGGCTACCTCGATCGCGCGGCCAAACCTTCTGTCTCTGGGCACCTGCATTGGAAAGTTCACCAAGACGGGCAAGTTCCGGATCCACATCACGGCGCTGGATGTGATCGCGCCACACGCGAGATACAAGGTGTGGATCAAGCAGAATGGCGAAATGCCGTATCTGTATGGAGGGAACGTTGTCAAGGCGCACGTGGGAAAGTGGAGTGATGATATCCCTGAGCATCAGGGAGTGGTTGTGTGTAGCATGGATGATACCCCTCTGGTAAGACTTGCTGAGGATTCCATATGGCCTACGGATCTTATTGACATCATGCTAGGGTTTTGGTATTACGGCCCGATCCACCGCTGAGGCACGAAGACTTGATCCGACCGGCATCACTGTGTTTAGACAGGCGGATATAGGAGAGTACCTGAGAGAGGTAGGTGCTCTTCGATCAGTGTCGCTGAGGGTATTACTAACAATTGGTAGGAGGATACGCTCTTTACGACGACCTAAAACTTTGTACATACCTTCTGTCCACTGGTATAAGTTATGGCGTTTTGTTTTCCTGGTGGTTACGGGTATTTGGGAGTGAATTCAGTTTTGTATGTTTAGAGTATGGCTGAAAAGTTCCAATGTTTGGAGATTTAAAATGATTTTGTTACTTTGTTCCATATACCATTGTCTTATATTCACGGCCTGAATCAAATTTCTGTCATCTCGAGTATTCCATTTTTTTTAAAATTTGCAGGTTTTAAAATTTGACGTTCACCATAAATTAAGGATTTTCAAATGGGATATTGGGTCCATAGGAAGGAACTAGACATACTGCCTTGTAGAACACAGAAAGTGCTCTGTGGTGTCACTGGCAGTCTTGAAAATTCCAGTAAGAATGTCCTCTAGCTTTGAAATTTTAGAGCTGCCTTGGCAAAATAAACCTCAGGTTTTATCGCTATCAATGAAGACTTAAGAGTATTCAGCGCATCTGCAATCTTCCACCGCGTCGCGTGACCGCACGTGAGCGAGATGCGCCAAGCTACGCTGCCAGCGTCGGACCGCCATCATGGAAACCCGGCATACAGAACACAAACAAGTATTACAGTGGACCAAGACAAGCCAGGCCCTTTCAGGTGCTCTACGGCGGAAAGCACTTTAAAATCATACTTTCCTTCCCTGATTGTTCCCCATCTGCATCTTCCCTACTTTCATCCATCTAGATCTAGCTGCTTTAGCTAACGCCGAGATCTGCCTGCGCGGGCCACTGTCACCCACTTCACCATGCCTCCCGCTTACACCAGCTCTCAAAAGCAGGCCATCTCTCAGTTTATGAGCTTCACACAGGCAAAGGAGGCTGTGGCTACCAAGGTACTCCTGCCATTTTCCATATGACTCTCGAACCATGTTTGAGGGCTTGCATTCATGAAGACAGCATCTTAATATCAAGAGAGGAAGACTGACGTTTGCCGATCCGACTTAGTTTCTCAGAAGTCACGGATGGAATGTTGAAGAAGCAGTTGATGCGTACGTATGATCTTTTCTTTTCTCTCCTTCAGACCCCTTTCTCTATTTCCCATTCACTGCCACTAGTGTCTAGTCTTGATCCCATTTCTATTCTTCTGCTTTCTGCTTTCTCGTTATTTTGAACTTTTGCAGCAACAAGTCACCAGATATCCCTTCACTTTTAGAGACAGCCAGTGAAGCCATACTGGGGAAAAGGCACGTAAGGGCTGGTCCCTCAAATCATTATTAAGCAAGAGCCGGGATTCATTCGTGAGCTGCAAGGAAGCTCCCTGTTTGCCGTGTCTAGACAGCCAAACAGGCTTCTAGGCTTGGCAACACGCTCATTTAGTGTGCATCAGATATCCTCATCCTTTGATCAGGCATTCTATCCTGGCGGTACCATTTCTTCATTGTCTCTTTTGATGTCAGAACCATGGATGAGCGGTGGGCATCTTTGTATGTGCGGTTCACGCATTCCCGCTCAGGAACCATTCTTTGACAGCCCTAGAGGACAAATATCTGCGAGTTATCATGGAAACAGTCTATACCTTGAATGAGGTGTCGTGCGATCCCCTCCCGAGCAGTCTTTTGAGGGGGAATTCTAAGCGCCCTACACCGCCCTTTTCTCGAAACTAATTAGATTTGTCGACAATGGGAAATTGTGCGGGCTTAAAAATAGCTTTATTTTTGGAATCTCCTTTCTGTCGGCGATGTTCTGCTATTCCCACCTTTGACGAGGACGAGAACATGCAAGATGAGAACTTGGCATCATGACAGACACGTGAGAACTGATTGATATCGACTTTTCACGTCGGCTTAGCCGCTGTTACGCCGCCCTCAGGTTATCAGTCAAGTGTCCAGTCCTCGTGGTACCCATTAAGCAATTACTTTATGGCGACAAAGTTCACTCAGATTTTGGACGAAGGCCTTGAGCTTCAATCGATGCCTACACTGAGACCGCTAGTGACACCTCGAAGGACCAAATCCGTCAATGGAAAGCCAACATGAGGCGGTGGCTGTTCCAATACTTGGAAGTGAGGGGGTTTTCAGAAGGGACAGAGGCTTGAATACGGCTGCATGTATCGCTCTAAAAAGAAGGCTAGTGGCGGAGCTCCATGACTCTTTGGAACTGCGTGCCAGTCTCAAATAAATCGTGTTGCTGAGTCGCCATTGCATACGGAGCAAAGAAGAAGTTAATCCTAAGCGACCACAAATGTCCTTGAATGCAGGTGACAAGCGCAGCAAGAGTGCTCCCTGCTACCACGGTTGGGACGATCCTCTGCAAAAGCAGTCCTAAGGAGGATTGCAGCAAGAGTCTTTCTTTTGGCGCCATATGCTGAGATATATCTTCAGCTCCACCTAGCGGACAGATAAAGAATCTGCGATACATTTCAAGTGCCAGAGATGCCAGTCCTTGGTCCATAATTGTGTATGGACAACCTAGAGACATATTACAGCCGCACCCAGCTTATTTGTCATCCTTGAAAGCAAACAATCGATGACGGCCGCGAGAGATAGATTCGATGTCCTGTCCACATTTGAGGGACCAGCCCCAGCCTCAGCATGTTCACCCTCTCAGCGACGTTTTTAACTGATTTGTTTTCTCTTTCCTCTTTAACTCGTTCACACCATAAGAGGAAGGTTCCAAATGTCAAGGAATGCTAACCGCTCTTCTCGCCATCGCAGTTATTTCCAGAGCCCCCAGGGCGCAGCCTCTTCTGGTACCACTCAGGCCCTCAACAGGATATTTGATAGCTACCGAGGCTAGTGTTCTTCAAGCGTGGAAGACTCTTTCACAGATGTCCTTGCTAACTGAGACTTAGATGCGCCCGAGGACAACCCCGACGCCATCGGCATCGAGGGGGCTATGAAATTCCTTGGCGATATCCGGGTCCAGTTGGACGAAGTGGCTTGCTTCGGCGTCGCGGAGCTACTCAAGTCCCCCTCCATGGGTGAATTTACCCGAGAAGGTTTTGTTGAGGGTTGGAAGACTGCCGGGTGAGAATGATAAATCTCTCCTTTCCCGTCATTGTGAAGTGAAGGATGATCTCTGACATCGAAAAAGATGCGACTCGATTCCCAAGATGATAGAGTACGTGGCCGCGCTTCGCACTCGCATCCCCGCCCAGCCCGACCTCTTCCGCCGAATCTACCGCTACGCTTTCCCGCTCTGCCGTCTCCAGGGCCAGCGCAACTTGCAGTTCGACATCGCCACGGAGCAGTGGCGTCTCTTCTTCACGACCAAGAACGGAGGGATCCAGTGGAACACGCAGACGACTCCCTGGCTGGACTGGTGGATCGAGTTCCTCGAGGGGAGGGGCAAGAAGCCTGTCAACAAGGACCTCTGGGAGCAGGTCGAGGTCTTCATGCGCAAGACCCACGAGGACGAGAACTTTGGATGGTGGAGCGCCGACGGCGCCTGGCCTGGTGCGCTGGATGACTTTGTCATGTGGGTGCAGGGCAAGCGAGGCAACCGCGGGGAGGCGATGGAGGTTGAATAGATCTGATTTATGATGGATCATTTGCGCATTGTTACCTTTCTCTTTATGTTGCCTTGGCGTAGAGTTTGCAAGATGAATGGCCTGGGCAGTGATAAGCAGTTGTGGTACAGTATGTACATCAACTGAAACTAAGCTAGCTAGCCCCCCTGTGATGATGGACGAGAATAGATAAGTATGCATGAAATGAATCGATGATTCTTTCTACTGGACATAATTTCTCCACGTATGTACTTCGTATACTTTGTTAATGCCACCTACGAAACGTCCCACGAACAATCAGTCTAATCGTAATATAAGGAGAAAAAAAAATGAAATTAGTTCCAGCCCTCGAGTAGTACAGTGCTCAAGAGTTGTCCGAGAACGAGGACGAGGACGAGGACGAGGACGATGAGGATCGATGATGATGGGGATCGATGCCGGGGGCAAAGCAAAGCACAGCAAGCAATGTGCTTTTATAAATATAGATATATTGTAAACCCTGACGACGTGGCCCTCACGGGGCCAGACACGGTTTCTCTCCCTGCTCGACTGTGCACTGCGTACGAGATGCATATAAGGTCGAAAGGGGGAGGGAGGGAGGGAGGGAACGGTTCTGCTGAAGGGATCGATCGACTCGACGGTAGTCGTGGCGTAGATTCCATGTAAGACATATTACTTTTTTTTTCCCATATTTTTTTTGTCCATTCTGTTCTGTTTGGCGGGAATATTAAGTAACGGGAGCTGAACCGTACCGTAACTCGCGAGGGCTCCATTGAAAGCGGACTCAGACTGCAGAAGCTGTGTAGAATAGAACCCGATCCGATTGATAGTCGCCAATTCAGAAGAAGGACGCAGCACGAAGAGAAGACTCCCATCTCTGATCTTATCAAGTCGTTTATTTGAAAAGATAGATAATCGTCGAGGAGAATAATAACGAACAGGGGAAAAAAAATACGCTCGCATAGCTAGCTGCCCGAAAAAAAAGTTGGTTCAATGAATGGTAAGTAAGAGTTGACTTCTCTCGTTTCATTTCCATTTCATTTCATTTCATTCATTCATCGATTCCTTATACATCCGTCCAACAAAGGCCATCCAGAAAATACACAAAATACAACTGGAACAGGTGGGGGGAATCGGGGGGAATCAGGGAACGAAACAGACCAAAGGGGGGGGGGGGGGATATCTCTCTAGGCAGGAAATAATGCCATCCATCCATCCATCATCAAAGAAAAAATCAGGAATACATCTTCATCTCCAACCAGGGGGACGAGCAGGGTAGGGTAGGGTACGTAGGGCACAAAGTAATTTGGAAATCGTGAACAGCGATCATCATAAAAGGGCGGGCGGGAAAACATAACATAACCATTGCTTCCATCGCATCGTCGATTTTTTTTTCCAGCCATGACAACTGCAAACGTCCTCAGCGCTGCGGCGGAGGTTCGAGGAGTAGGTCATAGTCCTACTTGACTGAATGTCATGTCGTCTCGAACATTCCGTCAAGAAAATGAGAGATCTAGCGAAAATCTCAGACGACTTTAGCGACCGCGACCATAGTCGCCGCCAGCGCTTCGACGTTGGCTGTCATAGTGCTGTACCGGCGTTGTCAGCGCCTAGTAGTCATCGCGCGTTCGCTGTGGGCAACATACCTTTCTCAGAGCCTCGAGACGCTTCTTCTTGGTGTGCGTGTTGACATATGTGCCGATGATGAAGCCGATGAGGTTGAAGAACGGCACCCACGCATGTTCCGGCAGGAATCTCTGCGCAAAGGCGAGCGCCAAGGGCGAGGTGATCCAGCTGACCTTCATTACTGGCATGAAACCGGCCCTGACGGTCGCGCGGACCTGGTGGAAAGTCCGGGCGCCCGCAATCACGGCCATGCAACACAGATAGACCGTGTTTTGAATCGGGGAGACCTGCGGTTATGCAACCGGTCAGCAACTGCCGTTCCCTAACGGCCGGATCAAGCCGGCAGGCAGTAGGAAGGGAAGCACCGTACAATCAAGTTGCTGACGATAATCTGCAGGATCTTGGCCTTGGTGCTCGTGCGCCCAGCGAAGATCTTCTGCAGGATGCCAATGAGCAGATGGCCCAGCGGAGCGCTGACAAACATTCCGTAGAGGGCCATCTTGGGCACGCGGGCGCTGAAGTAGTGGCCGTGCTTGCTGACATCATGCGCAATCCACGAGGCGAGCAGCTCCTGCAGGGCCGAAAGGACGCCCGATGTGAGCATCTTGGTGCGCAGCGGGTTCGACTGCAGCTGTCGGAGATAGACCTGCCACTGTGTCAGAAGAAGCGCCTCATCAAACACGGGAAAGAGGGCCATACAGCAAGATACCCCGTCGTGGTCTTTCCACCTGTCAAGCGCTCCCCAACCCTGTGCGCCACCTCCTCCGTCTTCTTCTCGGCCACGCGGACCACCTCCTGCTGCACCTTGACCACGGACATGTTGGACGGGTGTCTGCGGAAACGCAGCGGTTCTCGGGGTGCGAGCGCAGCGCGGGCGAAGTTGGAGGTCAATGGCTGCGAAAAGCGACTGAGCTCGAAGTCAGCGGCGTGCCTTTTTCTTTCAGAGAGCGTCCAGAGCTTGCGGGGGCTGGGAATCTTTGAGGGACTGCGATGCAGACGTGAGACCGTGGGGAAAGGGGGGGCTGTGTGCTTATGATTGGCGCAGGCCCGGGGGGGGGGGGG
>ENA-UOXB01000371-UOXB01000371.1-bioreactor-metagenome-genome-assembly--contig:-NODE-371-length-34702-cov-14.389673_pt1 | contig 34702 bp, 37 predicted proteins | sample MGYA00238158_ERZ761615 | MGnify/ENA primary metagenome ERZ761615 (study PRJEB28904, sample SAMN06267902) | bioreactor metagenome | isolation source: Joint BioEnergy Institute, California, USA...
AGGCCAAACCCACCCACCAGAACATCATCCGCCTGGCCCCGCCGCTGGTCATCACCGAGGAGGAGATCAAGACCGCCCTGGGCATCATCGAGCAGGCCGTCAAGGAGCTGCCCACCCTGACCGGCGCGTCGGAAGACAAGGTCATCCCGCCGCCGGAGAAGAAGGTCAAGATCGGCCTGGAGAACTGAACCGAAGCTTATTCTTATGAATAAACCGCATTTTTTTGTGGAAGGAATTCCTTATTATTCCTTCTTCCTCTACGACGCCATTCATCCATTAATTGGCGACGAGACACTGAAAAAAAAATTACGTACCTATCTATCTGCCCCGGGCGTGTACGATACATAGATACATTAGGTAATTAAAAAAAATAAAAGCATGAATGATAAATAAAAGATACATGGGATTTCCTTTCCTTCGGGTTGATCTGGCCTACCCTGGCCTGGCCCAAATGCCACTCTTCACCCCATCCAATGTCGCTATCGGATTAATTAAGAGAAGGGAACGTTCGTTGTAAACCTTGACCGTTCGCCCAATTTGGGTGCTCAATCGGAGTCGATGTGAAAAACGAGCAGGACCAGAAGGTTTCATCCAACTCCATCTGACAAGATCAGATCAGACTAGCACTTTCCGAGTCGCAAGACAGAAACCAAAGAGAGAAGAAGTCCCGAATCAAATCAACCTTGTTTTAATTGATTAATGACCAACTACCTAATCGTCCTCGTCGTCGTCTAAAATGATATATATGTAACCCAAGAGAATAATACAAGTATGAGGATGAAATGTCCGTCATGTAAATAGTCCTACAGCTCGATGGAAGACAACACGAACGAGCGGTAGGGTGGAGCAGACGCAGTCCTGCTAAAACTGCCCTGTTAATCAGGGGTTGATCTTCCACTCTTTTGAACGAACGAACGAATGTATGCATCTATTGCCATGGGGGAGAGGGCTGTAGACGCGCTACTTTGGTGGTTGTTTTGTTGGTTGTCTTTTGTTTTCGGTCCGAGAGGGGTTGTTTGTGTTTCTCTCCTCCACTGCCTACCTCACCAAGCCGATCAGTATAAATTCCATTGTTATCTCGTAGCTGAAACAAAAGTGGATGTGGTCCTCGCTGCATCAAGGAGGATCCATCCATAGACTGCTGCATTCCCAGTCTGACTGTCTGCTCTGAAGGCAACACGGAAGAAAGAAAAGCAGCATGCTGTTCCGCCAGAAGGTTTTTGACGAGGCTCTCCACTCTCTCTTAGCATGAGACGTGTGGGACACAGGTAAATCCGATCCGACCCGACAACGTCACGTGGCATGCCGCGATCAATTAATAACACATCGCACCGTGCATCCGCTGTGGTTTTTTCTTCTCTTCTCAGCCTCACACTTTATGGTTTACATGAACGCATAATCAACCTCCAGTTCCTGGTGCGCCCAGGGCGCCCGCTCTCCATAGGATGGCAGGTCATATTGGCGTACTAGATGGATGAATCAGGGCAAAAATAAGGCTCCTCCGCCGTGCTGGGTTCCCTTTTGGGGGGCTCGAGTGCGATGGTGGATGCGAGTCACCTGCTGCTCATACATTCCCTTTTAAGTCGCTCGTATCTGGTAATGTAGTAGGAGTCATGAGACCTGCTAGTAGTGGTGGTTCACGCGTTCTCAAGGGAGAGAGAGGATCTGCATCTGAGGAGGAGCTGTGCGTTCGTTAGATAGACTTGATCAGGTGTTGGTCTGGTCGGTCAGCTTACTGTCGTAGCATGTCCATGACATGATGTATGGACGCAAGGAACTCTCGCACGGCGTGTCTGAACAAGAATATCCCTCGTGTTGGAGAAGCTAGCCGTCCGCAATCCCCGGCTGTCCTCGTGGCGGTCGTGGAGACGTTTGGGCTCTGGCAGGTAGATATCACTCTCGAGATCAGGACTATTGACGATGGTGGTTCTTGCTCTCGTGTCGACCGTGGTTTTATCGGCCTATTTTTGGATCGTGGCTCGCGTGCAACGGGGCGATTCCGTATGCTCGGAGCCGGAGCAGGGGACACCCCCTTTTGAACCCCCCTGATCGGGAGAAGGCTTCCGTCAGAGCTCCTGCGACAGGAGGACGGAGATCACGACTAGAGCCTCTAGCACGGTGGTGACGAGCGGCGGTCCATCCAAGGCCCAGGGATGAGACGGAGAAGTGCAAGGTGCGGCTGGCGGCGCGGAGGGAGCTAAACACCGCCAACACCGTCGCCTCCGCCCGCTCTGCTTTCCACCACAGGGCTCTGGTCTTTGCTTTGCACGTCGACACCAACCGGAGAGATTCCACGACGGGCTGTGGGATCGGACGTCCTCGCTCGCCATGTGCCCATGACCCGATCTAACATGTTTGGCGTGTGAGCGTTGGGCAAGCTGGCCTCCGGATCCGAGCTGCCCGCTCAGACATTTTCTTAGCTACTAACTTACTACAACTTCTCCGACTCGTCACCTCGTTCTCTCCGTGTTCTGCGTCTGTCATATCTTCTTCCCCTTCCTCTATCCCCCTCGCGAGAGAGACGCAGTCATGGTCGGTGGCATCAGCAAGCGTCAGCAGGCGCGCAATGAGAGAGCCTTGCAGGATCTCATCAGGACCATCCCGGGAAACGACCGCTGTGCCGACTGCGGTGCGATGAATCCAGGTGAGTCTTGCCAATTCCCACCGCAGTGATGTGCTGGTTCTGACTTTGGTTTCTTCGCTCTCTTAGGATGGGCCAGTTGGAATGTAAGCTTGCAATTGTCTCTCTACTTGTGTCGAGACTTCCAGACGATACCGATGCTGACGGACTGCTAGTTGGGTGTCTTCCTCTGCATGCGGTGCGCCGCACTGCACCGGAAGCTGGGGACGCACATCTCCAAGGTCAAGTCCTTGACCATGGATAGCTGGACCACGGAGCAAGTTGATGTGGGTGCTCCCCGAGACTCGATCGGACGGAAAAGGAGAGGCTGCTGACGTCTTGAAGAACATGAAGTCGCATGGCAACAACATCGTGAACAAGATCTACAACCCGAAAAATGTGAAGCCGCCCGTTCCCACGGACATCGACGAAGAGGACGCGGCTATGGAGCGGTTCATCCGGCAGAAATACGAGCACCGGACTCTGGCGGATGGGAAGCCCAAGCCTCCCAGCAGGCACGAATCTGACCGCGCCAGCAGAACATCGGAGGATTCGCCGCCTCCTCTCCCTCCCAAAACCGGCAAAGGATTTGGCCTCGGTCTGCGCTCTGGCTCGTCGCACTCCCATCGCCCCAGGTCGGCGGGCAGGCCGTCGTCCCCGCGGTCCCCTCAATCGGACACTTACAGGCACGAGTCGAGGTCACCGCCCATACCGATCAATAAGCAGTCTCGAGTCTTTGGGGCCAGCATTGGTGACATGAGTGAATCGTTCGAGGCGAAATTGGCCGTCTTGAGGGACATGGGATTCCCCGACGACAGGCGGAATGCGACCGTCCTTCGGGGTCTGAATGGCAACTTGGAGAAGACGATCGAGTCCCTGGTGAGACTGGGAGAGGGCACCAACCCCAGCTCCCGGGCTCGCACTCCCGTGGCAAAGGCTCACACCGGCGGAAAGTCAGAATCGGGCTCAGGCGCGAAACCAGCGACTTCGACAAACCCGTTCGACCAGCTGGATTCTGCGCCGTCGAGCCAGCCGACCACCAAGTCGTACAATCCGTTCGACGTTCCCGTCACGCAGCCGACGTCGGCGCAATCGCTCGAATCATCTTTTCAGAATCTCCAAATCTCCAAGCCTCTGTTCCCGCATTCAACTGGCGGGTATCCGAGCCAGCAGGTGCAGTTTTCGCAGGCTCCTTTCCAGCAGTCGATGACTCCGCCAGTAACTTCTCAGTCTTCTTTTATGCCGTCCCCTCATCCTCTGAATTCCAGCTACAATCCCTTCTTCCAGTCCATGCCGCCGCAGAACAGCGGCGGTACGAATCCGTTCGGAAATCCGGCGCCGACTTTTTCTCAGACGAACCCATTCTACGGCCATATATCTCCTCAGAATACCGCCGCACAGCCCCAACAACCTACTCAAGGGCCGCTCCTCTCTGCGTTTGAACCGCAAAGCCAGTCACAGCCTGCGACTACGATGCCCGCCTTTGCCTCCCCGTCGCCTTTCGCCCCGTCGTCACAGCCACCGCAACAACCCTCTTCTCAGACTTCATACAACCCGTTTAACTCCATGGCTGGCGGAGCAAATCAATCGAATCCTTTCTTCCAAACACAGTTCCAGCCGCAACAATCGGCGCAGTTCCAGCCTCAGCAGCAGGGCTTCCCTTCTCAGCCTCAACAGCTTACCCCGCAGCCAACAGGCCGATTGGACAAGAACAGCATTCTCGCACTCTATAACCTGCCCCCATCCACCATGCCGCAACAGTCGCAACAGCAGCAGCCGCTAGCACCGTCACAGCAGACGACGGCAGGGCTCAGCCCCGCGCCCACGCTGACGACCTCACTTGGATCCACACCACAGACACAGTCATCGTTCGGCCTGTCGACGCCCCAGCCCACCGCGACGAATCCTTTCTTCACGTCTTCACCGCAGCCGACTGCGCCTGCGGTTTCAGCGGCCCCGTCTGGCCTCGGGATCGGCATGAGCGCGAATCCGCCACAACAACAAACCAGCACCAGCCCGTTCGTGAAAACGCACTCCAGCAAAGCGAGCGTTGACATCAACGGGGCGCAGAACGGCCGACACAGTCCGGATGCCTTTGCGAGTTTGAGCGCACGATACCAATGAAGTCTGATTCGAGACGGCATGTAAAGAGTCTCAGGTCAGATTTTTGACGGTTCTCCTTTAATTTGTGCATAATAATTTTCCTTGACTTATTTAGTCTTTGTGGAGCGGACAGGTTTCCGTTTTCTATTTTCCTTTTTTTTAAAGGTTTCCTTCCGTAGGGAAGTTTTCTTCATTTATGTACTGTAATTTGTCTGACATTGATATTGATATTGATGCTGATACTGATCTGTACAAGTGTATCAAGTTTGCATTGTGTGTGTGTGTGTGTGTTGTGTGTGTGTGGAGCGGCGTTGTTATGGTTTTTTTTCTCTTTTCTAATATATACCAATGCTATACCACGTACCATAGTTTTATTCCATTCTTTTTTTTTGACTTGTACCTACTATACCTACCGATTGTGAGTGCAGGGGGTGGAATGGAGTGGACTTCAAACATGAATCTGAACCTGGACCTGTTTGTTGAACTCCTTGGACCTACATACCTCCTTACTACTTAGCTACCTGACTCAAGTAACCGAGCGTCAAGCGTGGTGGTCAATTATTATTATCAAAAGACCTACCTACCTACTGTACAGTATTTTACATATATGCAAGCATGGAAGTAGGCACAAAATTAATTATTCAGAATGTGTGAGGTGTGTATACATATACATACATACATTCATACATACTGGGCAGGATGGACAAGAGACAGACCGGTTCAGATCAATCAGGCATTTTGTGTTTTTAATTGTGAATTTCATGGATCCGAATCAGATCAAATCAAATCGCAAAAAAGAAAATCAGTAATATACCAACGTTATGTATCTATCTATTCTTACTCGTTACTCTACCATACTCATGCACACCACACTCACTCACTCACTCACTCACTGCCCTGCGCCAGAGTCCCCATGTTGGATAAGAGATAAATAAATTTCCCCATTCTGTATTCTGCGATTGTGCTTCAGAAACTTATATATCTGTATATCTATCTATCTGTCCAATACATATCAATTATATTCCATGAGACTTTGCTTTGCATTTGCAGGAAGGACAGAGAGAAAGAGAGGATAGTAGTTTGTCAATCAGTCGATCAATCAGCCACAATTCACTCCACCCCCTCCTTTCATGTGAAATAAGAATAAAATAAATGAATAGGAAAAAGAAAAAAAACATCATCGATTTTCATCCTGTTCCCACCATGGATAATTTAATTAGAGATACAGATACAGATACATCGCCTAGCAATTGCATGGTATGGTATATACGATAGGATCAGTATACAACGCCGGATGTATAGTATGACGATATAACGCAAACAGTCCATCCGACTCCAAACCATGACTGACTGACTGACGCCAATACCAATATCAACATATCAATATGATCGACACCGATCCAACTCAATCCAACCCCCCCGCCAACCAATCCCCCACCTCGACCCCGATCCCCCGCGCCATCTCCGCGATCCACTCGCCCGACACATTCACGCACCACTTCTCCCCCGCGTCGGCCGTAACACTCCCTCCTCCTGCTCCTGCACCTCCTCCGAGCCCCATCCCGGTACCCGCGCCCGCACCTATCCCCACTGAAGACGAAGAGGACGAAGACGAGGCAGGCACGACAAGCCGCAGCCGCCGCAGCGTCGCCAGCTCCGCGTAGATCCGGTCCGCGACGGCCGCGGCGCGGATCGGGTTCGCGGGCGGGTTGGGGTCGATGGCGCGGTAGATGGCGATGAGGCGCTCGAGGGGGAACGGGCGCGCCGTGAGGATCGTGGATGGTCCGGAGGAGGCGATCTTTGCGGCGGAGGAGGCGAAGGCGGATTCGAGGGTCGATTTGGTGATTCGTGTCTTCTGCCGCTTGCGGCCCTTTCTGCTGGGTGTGGAAGGGTCTTGAGACTCGTCGGGTCGGTCTTCTGCGGCTGCTTGGGCCTGGGAAAGGAGTTTCAGGCGTCTGCGGTGGTGCGAGCGTTTGTTCCGCGCGGAGAGCGACGAGGATGAGAATTTGGAGAAGAAGATCGTGTCGAGGCGGGGCGGGGTGTGGGCGGCCAGGTAGGCGGATGTGAGGATCAGGGTTGGGAAGTAGGGGAGGGATGGGAGCGGAGATGGGGCTGGCGATGGCGATGGCGCTGGAGCGGGCGTAGAAGATGTATTATCGTTCCTGTTCGCGAGAGCAGAAGAAGCAGCCGAAGAAGGCGTGGGCGTAGCCGACTCCTCCTCAACGATACGATGCACCAGCGCCGCCTCGCCCTGCTGCCGAAACAGCGCCCGGTTCCGGACCAGCAGCCGCGAAAAGTCCCATTCCTTGTCCGGCGCTTCGCCGTTGACGATGGGAGCCACGAATTGCGGCCAGAGCTTCTCGCATATCGACCGGAACGAAGGGATCGTGCCGGCCGTAGGCCCGACCAGGGAGTCGTAGACGGTCGAGACGAAGTTGGGATACAGCTTTGCGGCGAGCTCCGTCGGGAGGCCGTCCACGGAGGGCGGGCCTGAAGCCGTGATAATCGTAATGGCTTCCTTCCGCGCGTACGTAGGGAAGCTGATATGCGGGACTCCTGCGGTCTGGAGGAACAGCGGGCGCGGCGTGGTGCTGAGGATCAGAACGACGCAGAGAGAGGGTATCTAGGTCAAAAGTCAGCATTACAGCACAGCTCTAGACCTGTATTCGAACGATACAAACTCACCACCTCCCCCAGCCTCGCCAGCGCCGGAAGCAGCGTCGGCGGCGCTTCTCGCTGCCTATCGATCCCATCCAGCACCAACACAAACTTCTCCACTCTCCCTTCGGGTGTTGTCGTCGAGGCGAAGGCCGAGGCGAGGACTTCACCCAGCAACACCACCAGCGTGCTGACATGCTCGCACTTCCCCTTGCCAAACCGCTCCCACTGGTCGCTCAGACCGAGCGCCTCCAGAGTCGCCCACAGGATCTTCGTCAGCAGATGCCGCCCCGTTATGCATTCCGCGCAGCGGACAATGGCGTGCGGCACGTCAAGGGCGGCGAGGACGGCCTGGGTGATGGTCGACTTGCAGGTGGCCGAGACGCCGTGGACGACCACGGTGGACGGACTGGGTACCGCGGGCTGCCTGGCAGGATAAGATATGAAAAATGCAAGTCAGCACAGAATTCAATCTCGTTGCCGACTTTCATATATCTGGGAAAGATGGAGCGACTTGCGCTCGGGAAGTAGGGCGACTCACGCTGAGCAGACCTGCAAGTTGCTGGATCTGGAGCTCTCGACAGGGCCATTGCTGGCTCAACGAGAGAACGAGCTCGTCCGGAAGAACAGGAGCCATTGTGTTGTAACCACACACACGGCTCCCAATCCGCCGTTGCTTTCCCTGTATGGATACGCTGGAGTTGCAGACGACGCGTTGAACCGCTTCGCGTCGCGTCACGTGCTCCTGCGACGGCCCAAAATGGAGAAGCCCGGTATTCGAGTACCGAGTCTGATATCCAGCATCTTATCTTTATCGTACTGATCAGCCAATTACTGAGTTACATATCTTTTCCTTCCAACACATGTAAAGTCAAAATATGGGTACATCTATTCTACTAGCTAAAATTCTGGGACAAAGCAGATGGGGTTAAACCCAAAAGTACATCACGGATGGAAGATGGTGGTCTGCCGAAGCCAAAAATAGGAAAATGGCATCTGGTAGAGATGACGCAAAATCTCGCGTTGGGGAATCAAGACGATCTGCGCGTCAGCCATGGTTCTGTGGGCTGGTTAACCACTGCTTCAGGCGCAGACATATCCATCCAGAAAGCCCAGAAAGGGAAAAAGGTAAATAAAAAAAAGGAGAAAAAAAATGCTCGTTTTGGGCAACATATGTAATGCCGCTCTCCTTGCATCAGGCAACATCACGGAGCATGGTACAAATCGTAAAGATAGGAACTAAAAGCACAGATCATGAAAAAAAGGAAACTCGTCAGGATCAAACCCTACTTTGCCGTAGGTGCAATGGAACAGTAGGCTCGATCGTGAAGAGAGCAAAGATGAAACATTTCTTGTCATCACTGTTTCAGTGTGCATATGAACGCAGTAGCATCCAAAAACATGAAGTGTACAAGAGGATAAATCAGGACGCCTGTACCGCAGAATGCATCGTCAAGAGAATCCAGAAAGATGTCGAGAGGGAATTGATAAAGATAGAGATCTTGCCGTGGTATCACACTGATTCCCAAAAAAAGAATTTCGCTGACCATTTTTTCAGAGTGGCCGTGAAGTCATTAAGATCGTTGCGTCGTCTCACTATGGGTACAATTCGGTGACTAAGGGGCTAGCAGCTGAGGCTAGCCAGCTCAGAAATATCCATACACTGGGGCTGGCGTCCCAAGGCCGCCGTTTGGCTGCTGCGGAATCGGGCTGAAGAGAGGCACAGACGTCTCGCCAGCGCCGCCAGACGGGGCGGTCGAGGTCGGGCCAGAAGCGGGACCAAACTGAGCTCCAGCTTCCGAGTAGGCTCCGTTCTGGTTTCCGAACTGGTGGCTGACACTGTTGGTGGGGAACGAGTTGTGTTGGTACGAGAACGGCTTCTGGGAAGAAGCCTGCATGTTCGCAGGAAGCTGACCAGTCGTCGCGTCGTTCGGAGTAGCCTGTCCGCTTGGCGCACCGCTTCCCCTACCGGAACCTTCGGATGCCATCATCTTGCCGGCGATGCGGCGACCGTGAGGGGTCTGGCGGATGGAGGGCAGGATGGGGCGGATGGCCTCGATGAGGCGAGTCCTTGTTTCGGGGTCGGCATAGTCCATCGCAGTCTGAACCACATAGTTTGCAAACGAATCACGAAGCATCTTCTCGAGCTCATTCCCGGCGAGCATCTCCTCGATCATCTGGCGGCGGACCTGGTAGTCTGCAGTACGCAGGCACTTTTCGATCACATTGGAGCTGAACTTTTGCTTCGACAAGGCCGGAACATTTCCACGGAAGCTCTGGCAGAGTGGCTCGGTGAAGTGAGGCTCCGAAAGATCCAAGATATACTGTACAACGTAGTTGCCAAATGGATCCTGGACAAGAGCAAAGGCATTGGCTGTGATCTGCGCAATCAGGCGCGCCCTCTGCTCTCCCGAGGCGTGGTCAATGCAGCGCTGCAGGACGCAGCAGCCGTGACGGTGGGTTCCGACAACCACGCAGTTAGCTCCCACAGCATCATAGATGAACTGGGAATCTTCGGCGGAGAGGCGGTTGAGACATTTCTGAATGACGTGGTTGCCATTCAGGTCCTGCACCAGGTCCACGACGCGGTCCCGCAGAGCACGGATGACCGTTTGCGTCTGCTCCGGGGTCGAGATGAACTCGATCATCTTCTGCAAAGCACGAGTTCCATGCTGGTTCAATGCAATCTTAACCATCTGGGGCGCAGCGTTGTTGATCAAGGTAGTACGCTGCTCATCGTTCGAAAACTCCAGCAACTTCTGACAGAGGTAGTTACCGAAAGGATCTGTTTCGAGAATGATTAGCTTCCATGTCCCAAGGATTGCCGTTGGGGGGGGGGGGGTTGACAGACCGGTCATCAGCTCAACCACATGCATATGGGTCTCGTTGAAAATCATCTGCACGTATTCTGGATTGCGCTCCTCCAGTTTCCTCTGTAGGTAACGACATCCATGCTGATCCTTGCACAAGCTATACAATTCGCCCCGATAGTGCTCAAGCGGTACATTGCTGAAACGAGACAGACCGCTGGACTCGCCCTCTCCGTTACGGCGAGAAGTAGGGCCTCTCGCAGGCGACTCGGGGAAGCGGTAATTACCGTACGCTGCATAGCCAGCATAGGGTGCCGGGGGGTTGTAGCCGGGGACCTGGCCATTGACCTGCATGGGGGTTCCCATGTAGGGCTGCAGACCGTACCCGTAAAATGGGGTCTGGAAGGCCGTGAGGGGAGTCTGGGCGGCCGAGCTTGCGATGCTAGTGGGAGAAGCCGCTGCTGAAGTCAGCTGAGGCCCGAAGGGTGCAGCACTCGCTGCAAGCGAGCGCGAGTGCTGAGTTGGAGTTGTCTGCAGCTTGGCCTCGTCGCGCTCTGGCGAGTCTCTGGACTGACGGCCGTTCAGAGTATTGGGCGGGATACGACCCAGGCTCGCATTGTGCTGGTGGAACGGATCAGCGTGCGTCTTCGGTGGTGTAACCGCAGGATTGAAGCCATTGCTTCCCTTGACGGTTTGCAGGTCGTTGGTTGAGTACGACGACTGCAAGGACGTGGGACGGCTGGAGCTGCCTGAAGTCATGGCGTCGTGATTGTGGTCACTGCCAAATAGCATGTTCGCCTCGAGGGAATGCCGAGCGAGATGGCGAGCAGAGCCGGCCATGTTGGCTGGCCTGTCGCCTGTGGGACTGCCAAGCTGCTCCAGACGGAACATGTTGAGACCATTCTGTGGCATGCTCTGATGCGACGAACGATACCGATTGTGGGTGTTCCAGTTGTCAGGACCCGGAGTACGGCAGTTGGCCAGGTCCAACGCGTCAGAGTTGGCAGAGAGCTAGATGGTAGATCAGCATCGATACATGCAGGAAAACAAGTAGAGTTCACGCTTACCAAGCCTGAATCGTCGTCGCGACGCGAGAGAGTGGGGAACTTGTCATCAGGATCCGTCATCTTGAGGTAGCTTTTGATATCTGGAGTCGGAAGCCGATCTTCGTCCTTCAGGGTTGCTCGGTCGTCCTCGTCCCGGAAGAGATACTTGGCCGCACTGAAGCCCTCGAGACCCGAGCTATTGCCGAAGGTAGAGGTAGTTGAACGGAACTGAGGAGCAAGGCTTGTAGACGGCAGTGAATATCGGTGAAGACTGTGTGCAAGTCAGCGGTTGAAATGTGTCTTGTCGTATTGTGAGTGGACGCGACGCGAGACGACGCGAAACAACGCGAGATGCAAAGAAACCTCTATTTTTAGGAGAGATACTGAACAGAGACCCGGAGAGAGGGGGGGGGGGGGGGGGAAGCGGGGAAAGATGGAGTGAAGTGACTAGATGCAAGGGACAAGGTGAAACCACAAAATAGGCGGCGTCCGGCGGGAAATTGTGATATGAAAGTGAAAGGAACAATAGAAGTAGTGACTTCAGCAGTGCTTATTCCCACCGATTGAGAGGAATCGACCAAGAAAAATAAATAGAACTTACGATGCTCCGGAACGGAAAGGAGAAAGAGTCTCTGTGAAATAACTGTCCTCCTCCGAGTTCCGACGAGAGCTTGGGACTGACTGGACCGAAAAACGGTTGTTGGGGGTCGTCTGTACGCTGGATTTGACTTGGCTCGAGGGCGAAGTCACCTGGTTCGGAGCAAAGACGTTGAAAATCCCAGGCGAAGAGGTGACGCTGGAGGTCGAGAAGCGCGTCGGGCGGGAGAAGACGCTGGGAAAGCCATTGTCTCGGTACTCGGGCGGGGTGGTAGGCTCGCTCACCGGTCCCGACAGACCAGCACGAGCGAGATCCCGTGCCAGCTGGTCCATCTCCTGCTTTTCTTTCTCTTGCTGCAGGTCCAACAGCTTCATGTCCGCCTCGAACCTCTTTCGTTGCTCTCGCATGTATTCGATGTGCTGACGTTTCTTCTCAAACTGCACAGAGTCAGGAGTCAGACACCACAATCTGATATGGACAGGAGATGAGAAGAGAACGAGTGAAGCGAAGGTAAAACAAGAGAGGCTGGAGGCTCACGAGCTGAGACTTGTAAAAATAGGTCGCCTGCGGCAAAGCAGGTGTCAGTTGGAGTGAATAGGAAAAGACAGGAGGTGAATGGTCACAGAACTGAGGGGAGATCCGAGAGAAGATCTGAAAGATGGGCACAGTATGGCGTGATAGCTCTGCCAGCTCCCGGTGAAGACGAGACAGTCCAGTCACTGTGAAGCCAATCTTACCGAAGACAGCAGGTCTAGTGAATCCGGCAGCGGAGACGTCTGCTGGCTGAAGGGATTCCACGAGGAGCTCCACGAGGAGAGCTTGCTGGCATCCGTGGTGAATCGGCGCTGGATGTTGGCGCGCACATCGTTTGAGGGCCGCTGGAAGGACGACATGAAGCTCGATTGGCTTGGGGAGAGGGACGAGTAGCCGGAGAACGGGGACTCGGAGGGAGGAGAGCGAGGGGAGCCGAACCGCAGCTCGTCGAGACGTTCGCTGAGGCCATTCTTGAAGGCCATGGTGGGCGGGAGCGGGGAGCGTTCAGGCTACCAGCCGGGCGACATGTCAGAAAGGGGTTCCGCAGCACGCAGCAGACGGGCAGGTTGCCCGTCGTCGACCTTGCGAAGCAATTGCTTCCCCACGAAGGTGTAGACGAGGTGCAAAGAGGGGCAGCCGTGGTTGGGAGGAGAGAACGAGGGCTGGGGGAGGGGGGAGGTGTTGGCCCGGCCAGCGGTGTGGTGGTCTTGGGGCAAGTAAGGAGTCGGGAGGGGCTGAGAGGGGCGAGGCGGCGGAGACGGTGCTCGACAAAAGGGAGAGAATAGATGACTAACTCACCGGGAACACCTGGAGAGAAGACCTGCAGCAAGAGAATTCTCTCGTCTTGTTTTTTTCTCCTCTCTGGCCACCCTCCTCTGATAATCGGGATAAAATATCTGGATGGGGGTATCTTGGGACGGTGGGTTGGATGAGCTGTCCGCGGCCGCAGCCCCTGGGATGCGGAGAGGTCGAGTCAGCAGAGCTCCGGGTCAGACATGGGCCAGGCAGAGGTGCGTGCAGCTTACTCTCAGGCTCCGGAGTGGCGGGCTGCGCAAAAAAAGGGAACGAATGAGAAAACAGACAAACGAAGGAGGAAGTACAAGCAAAGAAGGATGGCTGTTGTACAGATACCTGGGCCGGGAAGCAGGAAGGGAGGAGGAATTGGGAGGGGAGAAGAAGAGCACGGGCAGACCTGGGAGCGGGGAGGCGACTCGGGCTTGCTCCAACAGGGCAAGGCGCTGGTGACAGCAGGCCTCGACTCGAACAGGACTCGAGATCTGCTCGATCCGTCCCCAGGAGAACGGCACAGCCGTCTTTGCTCTGGCCGTTCCCGCTGCTGTTACATGGGGAGCAGGCCAGGCTGGGGGCCTAGGGCGCGCTCCGGTTGGAGCTGGCCGTTGCAAGGCACGGTGGTTCTCTGCTTGTACATGTACCGCGGGCTCGGGGCAGAGACAAGTCAGACCCTGTACAGAACGCCGTACATGTACAGCCTGGTGCGCTGTCTGCAGGGCGGGGTGGAGGCGTGGCATTGGCTGTGCATGACAGCGGATCCCCTCCGTCCAGGACGTGCCTGGATCGTGCTCTACAGGCTCACCGTCGAGCAACACGGTAGATGGGACGGGGAAAAAGGCAGCACAAACAGAGTGGAAAAGGGACGCGCCGGTGAGCCCCTTTCTCCCTTTTTTTATTTATTTTTATTAATTTTCGCTTGCCCGTTCCATGGACAGCGTCGACACGCATAGGGCTCGGCCCACGGGTCGCGGCGAGGCGAGGGGCTCCGGCAGCAGCGCAGCTCAACTCCCCCCGCCGCACAGCACTAGCTCCCAAATGCGAGCCTGCCACGAAGCCCGCTGCTCCATGTGGCCCGGATGAGATCATCGCGGTTCATGACACAGCGGTGTGAAGCGCTGATCGGGGTTCCCTGCCTGTGGGGAGACGCCGCCCGCGAACCGCGACGGCGCTCAGGGGCGCGAACCCAATCAGCGCGAACCACTTTGCGGTGGGTGCCTAACGTCAGATCTCTCATCTCACTCCATCTCGAGGCCTGGGACATGCTCAAGGAGACATCAACGGGCTCATCAACAGGCTCTCCAGCTCCACGGCTGGCGGAAGCTCCCTCCCGGCCGGCCCGCAGGTGCGCATCTCCAGCGACCGCCCCTCGATCATGAAACACAGCAGCCTTCATGCCCAATGCCCAGCTGCAGCCCGGCCAATGGCCGCGGCTAAGCCCTGTGGGCCGGGCCACGCTCCGCCGCGGCGCCGCTCAGTCGCCCACCGCATCCCCGCGCCCGCCTTGGTGCCTCACGCTTATTTCCTCCCTCGTTCTCTATCGATCATTTGACGGTCTGCTGGCGCTCCATGCCAACGATATCCTGCGCGGTTTCGTGCTTCTCAGAACAGAACCTGCACCGTGCTGCTGATTGATCCCACAAACCAGGAGACGCCAGGCAAGCTGCCAAAATCCTGAGGCAGGTGACGGGCCGCACGTGACCCGAGGCCCGGTGTATGTCCGCCGCAGGAACGCACACATCGGATGAGAGCCAGAGGATGGAGCCGTCAAACCATGGCACCAACACTGTCGAATGAATTCCAGTTACGAAAGTGAAGTTATACGGCTCACTCGATATGTCTGCAAAGGGAAAACATGTCCATAGTTGCGGCCAGTTATACAGGGAGCACGACCACGACCTCCAAGGATAGAAACGCGGAATATTGCCAGAAAAAGTGAGGCGACACCAAGATCCTGCCTCCTGCAGGTGCTCTCGCATGCTTCCTCCTCGAGACGCAGCCGCTATACTGACAGTTGTACACAGTACTAGTCCATGCGGAAAGTCCCGTCTTGATAAGAGACAGGACGAGCAGCCCACCGTTGTTGCCCAACCCCGCAATCGCAGATAATCTCGCTACAACGGAAATGGACGGAGCCGGGCACAAGTGGGGGAGCTCCGTTGGGAGGCTATTTTCGTCCGATGTGCTCACACGCGCCATTGATGAGACTATTCGTGCGGCCGTCTCTACCATACTCCTGCATGACCCGTTCCACCTTTGGTACTCTCTAATCCTCAGCAACGAGAGATCTCTATATCTTGTGGATGCAGGAAACAGTAGACCGGATTTTATGTCCTAACCAGTGCTTTCCTCAACGCATCGACGCTAACGGAAGCAACGGTTTCAAATGCTTCGAGAAAGGCAACCGCCATGAAACAGACGGTGAGCTGCCAGCATGGCACTCCTGACCCTATTCCCCAACGAGCTATCCTCTCCGCGTGTCGCGTGCTTACAACCAGCGACTCCAAATCTATACAGCTCAATTGCGCTGCTGCACCTCACCTGTCAGGCGCTTATTGGAGCATGGCTCTCGAACCAGGTTATCACCGGCATCATTGTGCGCAAGGTCTCGACCACGAAGATCTACATCCTGAGGCTGTCCATCCCGGCTGTGGCGTCCACACAGCTGTCTGACAGCACAGGGATACATAGCATTTGGCTTCTGTAGGCTTCGGAACTGAAGCACTCAAGCCAGTTCGATTCGATGTCAATTGTTCCTGTTGCTCAATTGCTTCTTTTCGCCATTCCATCCCCCACTGCGAGGCCAGCTGGCCACCTGTCGTGTTGAAACACGAGTTCAAAATTTGTCAATGGCACATTGCATGTCTTATTTTGAGCAGTAAAGACGGATTGAGCTGTCTCTCTTTCTTTCTCTTCCACAATTGCTCGTCCACATTGCCATTGCAGATGCGGTTGACAATCAGGATGCCCAATTGACATTGAGACACGCATTTCACATTCGCCAGCATTCTTCTCAATGGCCCAATACATTCAGTGAGGGAACCCGAAACGGAAAACGACACCTGTCGAATCAAGGTCAAGCCGAGAAGAGAAGGGAAGGGGAAGAGCCTGACAACGCATCCGTCTTCTTTTCCTTGCTTCCATCTCCTTTTGGACTTGCTGCGGATGCTTCGCTTGGGACATTGCAACTGGCAGTCGGCCATTGAAGAGTTCACGCGACAGCAATTCAATTTCCAGACTGGCAGGCTACAATCTTCAGAGCTTCTCTTTTTAGGCTGTTCCGGTCGTGCTCTGAGCTATGTAGTCTCTTATCTATCTGGGCTGCACTAGGTAGGTACAGTGCCTACCTGGGTACCTATGCAGGATATGCAAGGAGCTGTAAAAACAGAATACTAGTATTCATTAGCGACTTTTCTTCTCATAGAAGACCTAGACACACACACACACACGCACACGCACACACGCGCGCGCGTAAGCGAATCAATCTATCAGGGCAAAAAGGTAAAGAGGTATCCAATGTGCTAGGAAACCCTAAGAAGCGAGCGCGCGAGGTTGGTGCCGGGCGGCAGACATGATACGTACATGCATACATACATCCCCTGTTGTGGCCTCACTTGCTCATTCGCTGGCTCACTGCAACCTAGCTACCAGGTGCCTACTACATAACCTAATCTACCCAAGGTACTTACCGACGTGCAGGATAATACTACTAATATGATGGGCCTGATTGGGAGAAGGCAGGTATGTACCTACCTACCTATCCTAATCCTAACCTATCCGTCTAACCCAACCTACACATGGCTCGTCGGAGAATAGTTTCTGAAAGTCAGACCGGCAGGCCAACTCGATCGATTCATGGCCATGTGCCAAGAGGTGCCTGCCGACCTGCCTAGATATATATAATATGTAATATATATGTAATATATATAGACATAGATAAATAGGTATTTTATCAAGATATAATTCTAATATATATATATATGTATTACGCACTCTATTTTTTTTTTCTTAAAAAATAGCATCAGGATACTTCTTCTTCTTCTGGCAGCATGATTTTTTTTAAATCGTTGCCTGGATAAGCAGCTAGATAGATAAGTATTCGAATGTCGATAGGATAGGATAGAATAGAATAGTATAGCACAATCTGAGCCACTCACCACTCATAACTTGTGATGAATGAGCATGATACCAGAAGCTCTCCTGGGGTAATAAATAAGTAGGTACAGTACCTAGGGAAGCTGGCCGAGGCATGAGAGGGGGGAGGCAGGCCTTCTACCAGCGATGACAGACGGGAGCAATAATAGATAGGTAATAGGTACGGGCAGCGATGTAGCGATGTGGTTTGGTGTGGTGCTGGATCAGTACTGCTCTCTCTTGTGGGACGGAGTGGAAGCGAGTAATAATGAAGGACAGACAAGACAGACAATTGAACCATGAATTGTATGTATGTACAGTACAATACATACAGATCTGCAGAGACTTAGAGAAGCATTGGTGAATAAACAAGATCCCTGATCCCTGGAGAATAATAATTAATAAACAGACATATGTTATCTCTGCGCAGTTGTCGGTTGAAAAAGGGGCCCTGGATGGCTGGCTCTCCCTCTCTCTTTTCAAATCGGAAAACCTGGGCACTTTCTCCTTTCCCCAACCCTTCTGCAGTAGTGCAGGCTGCATCTGCATATTGCGCAAAATGGGTTCCAATGATGCAGTGAGTGAGTTGGACAGATGCAATACATGATGATATTTTCTGATCATGATACAGTACAGATCCCGATATACATATATGTCGGACTGTTCGAACCTCGTAATCCGAAGGTATGATGATGAAAACTCTGATTATTCCAATCTACCTAACTATCTGACCACTATTTATGGACTTAGGGGTTAAGACCTTCCGAATACTTCTTTGTTTAATGATCCCGAGACATTTTCGTGAAATAAAAAAGGAAAATAGGTGTTTCGGGTATAGACAGTATGATCCCTTTATTGCAGGGATTATAACCTTCGAGATGCCTGGATCGGCGTGTGCTGAATAGGCTGATAGGTCTCTTGGTATACCACTAGGGTACAGTGGTAATATTCGGCTGACAATAGTATATACTGGTATAGTATGTACATAAAATGGACTTTCTGCCACAGCTTGTTCTGTCTGGGTGCGGTTCGAGGTTCTTTTTTGGGTGTCTACTTGCTAACTTTCTGGACATGGTTCGGATTCGCCGAGTCTGGCACGAGATCTGCCCATGCAAGTAACGAACATCTGGATGTTTCTTATCTTATTGAAGTTGCCACATCTCGTACATGTCTAAGCTTCTGCCGGGCGCAGCTGTGGACTTATGTTACAGCCACGATGAGAAAAAAAGGACCAGAGGAAGGCCTAGGAGACCTTAGATTTGGGGGGGAGGGAAAGGGGGTTTATCGGGCGTTTTAATTGGAGATATAAATCCGAGTATAGCATTATGCTATAGTGATGACAACAGCGCCAAAACAATTCTTCCTCAGGGTAAACTTACACTCCGCAAAACAGAGCTCGACATCGCCCTGCCGATCCTATCAGCACGTGCTCGATCGTGCTGCTTCATTGCCCACGCGAAGCAGATAGACTATCCCTGCTGTGGAACACACGACTGTGACGGTGTGTAGAGACAGGAGGGAGATCCATTTCTTGTTACTATTTTCTTTTCTGGGGATTGCTTATGGAGACCAGAAGGCAAAGATGTGGGGGGTTGGATGTTGGTGATTGTGGTGATGGGATGGGGACATTTGGAAGATATGCGGAGCTAGTCGTTTATATCCTTTGGTCGTGGCGTGGGCATTAGATTCAAGTAAGCTTGGGACAAATCTGCGGGATGGATGAGGGCGGAGAATTGAATGGTGATGGATGACATCTGGGGGGACTCTAGGAGGGTCTTTTAGTGCTTACATTCATATACTATCTCAGGGAACCGATTGATCTATGTATACAGGTCCAGATCTATTCTCGGTCACGCCGTTCATTCATGTACTGTACAGAGTATGCATATGTAGAGACTGTTCACAAATTCTATCTATCAAAATTGCCTTAGAAGTACAGACATAATATGTTGTGGATAATCTATACACAGCGTTCAGTCGAAAACGTTGGTGTACTCCACAACAAGACAGACAATCTAGCGATTCTCTTCAGTCGGTTGCTCTCCTTGATGGTGCGGACAGATCCACGACAAGTGATGTTGGATGGATGGCAATAACGACATCAGCAAAGCCCAAATACAAGCGTACGCTCATCAGTGTGAACCTTCCCTGGCTTTTATTATGACGGCAAAGATACTGGCGAGGCAATGGAAAGTTATTGTAATCTCAGCATCATCCCGAAGCCGCTATTAATATGTCCCCAGTAATAGCGTCAACAAAAATAATTTCCTTTGACAAATGTCAACTGACTTCCATTGGAGCCCAACGAATCAATCCACAAGAGTGAAAAAAAAAAAATGAAAGACAAACGCCTTGATCCAAATGAATTTGATCTCTCCGAGGTCATATTTCTTGAACACGAATCTCATCATGAGCTGGATGATGTCGATCTCTCTGAGATTGTATTTCTAGAAGTGCTTGCAGAAGGTGAAGAGTCAGAGGTTTTTTCTTGTTGCCGGCAGGGGCAGGGAGTATGCGATGAAAGTGGTATGTAGAGCAAAGCAGGATTATACGAAGGTTGCAAAGGGAGAGGACAAGGAAGAAAAGAAAAAATAGCAAAATATTAATACAGGAAAAAAAAGACTTTATACATTCAATCTTCATTGCATATTTCTCCAGAAACAGGAACTCTGACCTTGTGTCACAGTACCACATGGATCTACACGATATCCAAAGTAATCAATCCGGGTATATCCGAGAGAACGCAGCCTACCGAAGACTGCATTCACAAGGCCTCTGCGACAAGGGCTATACCCCGCGATTCTACGGTTCCATCGAGGACGTCGACACTGAACTCTGTGGTCCATGACTACTCAATTTCGCCGCGGCGGAGATCCGCCCGTGTGCCATTTTCATGGAGTATCTGCCGGCTATGGGGAAGGAAAGCCGTGCGGTTAAATGGAATTTCACGAAAGAGAGATGGGGAAAAGTCCATGAAATTGTAACGCTCATGCATGCGGCTCGCGTTGGTTATTGCGGACTCTGCCCTAAGACGGTGCTGGTACCTGGAGGGGGGAATTCGGAGGAGAGGATTTTGTGCTATGATTTCGATGTGGCGCTTACGTTTCCGGATGGTGGTGAGCATCCACTGTCGGATGAGGAGAAACGGTGTTTGCATTTTGAATCTGGCCATGTAGGTGGTAGTGGAGCACTCCTGGTGAGAGCGTGCATTTCTCAGTTTTCTTTTTCTTTCGCCATTAATGTATTAGTGTCTTGCTTGAGAATTCTCCGTATGGTTGTGCTGACCCTTCTTACAGGCGAACCAACGAGCAGAAGGAGATCTACATCCAGGTTTTGACGATTGGAACAAACTTAGGTAAGTATCTATGGGGAAATGGCGGGTGACTCGACGTAGTCGAACATTGATACTGAAATCGTTAGACACGGATTTGCAACTGCGGAAAAGCAATAGGATCCAACTACACTACGAAGTATTTCTTTCTATGTATATTTCTAGAATATGGATATGAATGTACAGTACGTACAATTTGGCTCACGGGTGTCTTTTTTGCCATTATCTTCACAAGTTCGCTCCCGCTGCCGAACACCATCTGGAGTTCCCGTGAATCTCGGACCGGTAGTCTTCCACATTCGCTGTTGGTGGTGTGTCTTCACAACCAATTCAGTCAGTGTTTTCGTCGGTGCTTTTCTTAAATGAGCCGTCGTTACTTCAACTGTAAAGCAACTTCTAAAATGGCCCAGAGATACATGTAAGCATATTGTACAGTTTGTACATACATCAGATACTACTGTCAGCCTAGCAGCTTTATAATATTCGCTATATACAACTTTTATTTTCTATATCCATTTCCGTTTTTCAATTTAACATGCTGTATTCATATGACAAAGAATGAACCACATTTTCAAAGCTCCAGACATCACACAACCATGAAATTCTAATGATGAACTCTGGGAACGTGCAAAACATGCCACAAGTGATCATGTTACATGAACATGCCAACTATGGGCGCTCATAGAGCTGAATGAAGCTGTCCGTCTTGCCAGCCCGTGGCCCCGGGAAGACCTCGCCGCCGTGGAACACGCTGAAGACGCACTGGACCAGGAACATGGGCACCGTGTCGAACAGATACATAAACGCCTCGTGCGTGACAATGTAGCCCTCCTGGCCCTGTGCAAACTCGATCACGCGGAAGATGCAGCGCCCGATGACGATGGCCGCCGCGGCGAAGAGGACGTAGAGGAGGTTGCGCCAGGTGTAGCGGCCGTAGGCTGGGACGGCGTGGTGGAGGCCCGTACTTGTCATCCGTCGGTCGAAGACGATCGCGATGACAAGGAAGAAGCCGAAGAATCCGAGCTGGACGAAGAGCCCGACGAGGAGGATGTCCTTCCCCAGCGAGGTACTATCGGCCTTCGCCATCAGTCCGGCGCCGGCGAGTTGCAGCAGAAACGCGAGCACGTCTCCCGTCACGAATATCTTGGTGACCCGCTCCGGACGGACCAGAGATGCCTGCGGCGAGTTTACCAGACGGACGATGCGGCCGTAGATCATGTACATAGTCGCCGCGTACAGCGAGGGAGGCAGGATGATGAGGAGACTCTGCAGCACATACGGCATGAGCTTGCTGGGATCTTGAGCGGAGACGTATCGACAGGCGTATCCTGCTGACATCACTATTGCTATCAGTTAGTACTTCTAAAAAGAGAAGCCAGATCGTGCACGGGATGGGCAGGATGCACAGACTGATTCCGCCGATCACCATTGCTGTGTAGAACCACGTCTTGTAGCGACACATCTGGATCAGATGGACTATCGCACCAATGCCAAACGCGATGGCCGCCACCACTGTAACCCCTTCATTGGGGTTGTAATGGAAGAGGTTCCTGTGCGAAGTATCTGCCATATCGGTTGAGCTGGTTGAATCATCAGTTAGGTATCTCGGAAGACGCTCGATACCCGGGCAAAACACCACACCTGAGAGGCTCCTGATATGACAAACTAGATTCAGAATGATCTGGAGAGGAAAACAGAAAAGAGCGTCATGTAGGATTCGGGCCAACCGGTGACATCGTTTTACCTTATGTACCCAGCAGACATGCCCTGCTGGCTGCGACCTTTTGCGACAGCCATAGTCGTAAGACAGATTTTCGTTTCATTCAGGGCTACTGTCTCTGCATACGTAGTGGGCACCGCCACATTAGCAAGAATAGAACAGCGTGAGGGTCCATTTTAATCTGTACCCTGGAGGGCGCAGATAAGGAGGGGCAATCAGGTACCGAAACAATTGGTTCCTCGTACCTATATAGAGTATTTCGTATCCATATCCACATCAGGGGAACTAGCAATAAGCATTGTTTCATTGAATCCGTGCCCACGCCATTTGGGCAGTTCACGTATCGTTCTAGGGCCGTTCCTGATACCGCGCAACCTCTGATTGCCGAATCGGGTCTATTATTGTATAAGCTTACTTTCTGATCGGCGGCGACGAGCCAACGGCTGCGCCGGGCGCCTACGCCCTACAAGGCAGCCGATACGAAGTACGAGCCCTACATACTCCACTGTCGGACAACGTACGGAGGACGATGTATCTCTCGAGGGAGCGTCGACAGGCCGAGAAATCTACGGGTCTAATTGCGAGTTTCCAATTTTTGCTCCTGCATTGACGCCTTGGCAAGCTCGATATGTTTGCCATTCTGCCGGACAGTGGCTATGCCCTGCGCACGTACAGCAAGTTGATATATCTGGTCACCCGTGCTATCGACGATGGATCTGCTACAGCATAAGAAGTAGTACTTCATACAGCTGCTTCTTCTTTTTCTCGGGAGTCAGACCTCTGGATGTGGTCCGCATTATTTCCCCAATGGCTGAAAAGAGCATTGAAGCCAGAACTGGCCAGCACGACTCCGACTGGGAGAGAGTAGAAAGCGATCCCCCTCCAAGATACAGCTCGCTCTTTGGAGACACAGGATTGTCTGGTGGAGCAAGCGCACATCTTGCGTCGTTGGAAGGTAGCAGTTCAATCCTTTTCCAGTTCCCTCCATCATCCTACCCGCAATTAGACGTATACATTGACGACCTATAGACAATGGCCGCTTCACCATCCACCTAAATCCTCAGACCGCAAAGGTCGTGGAAAAGCTCACACGCCGTTACACGGCTACTGATACCAAGGCTGAATCGAACACATCCAAAAAGCCCTCTGCAAGCGGCACAAATTACGGGAATTATCCTCCACTTCATATTGTCATCCTGATCGTCGGCAGCAGAGGTGAGTCGAAGCCGAGTTTCCAGCTACATTCCCGGCACTGACCTTGCTTTCCAAGGGGATGTTCAACCGTTCCTGGCTCTTGGGCAGGAGCTATGCGAGTACGGGCATCGAGTGCGGCTGGCAACCCATCCGATATTTGAATCGCTGGTCCGTGATCATGGCCTCGAGTACTTCTCCATCGGGGGCGACCCTGCAGAGCTGATGGCAGTAAGTATTCTACAGGCTCTGGCGCATCGTCAAGTTGCTAAAAACGATTCCTAGTACATGGTCCGCAATCCTCGCCTTGTCCCCGGGTTTGACAGTCTGCGGAACGGCGATGTGCTACGAAACCGGAGGATGATCACCGAGATCATGAACGGCTGCTGGAAGGCGTGCATTGATCCGGGACCCGCGGAGGAGTTTCCGTTCGTCACAGATGCCATCATCGCTAATCCACCATCCTATGCGCATATTCACTGCGCTGAGAGACTGTCTGTTCCGCTTCATATCATGTTCACCATGCCGTGGAGCTCGACGACATATTTTGCGCATCCGCTGGCGAACATACCGCCGTCGGACGTTGAGAGGAAGACGGTGAACTACCTCTCGTTCTTGCTGATTGAAGCCTTCACATGGCAGGGGTACGTCTCCTTCCTGGGTAAAAATGGCATTGACACTTAGCGCTTCTCGGACTGTATGATATCGTAAACGACTTTAGGAAGAACGTCCTCGGATTGCAGCCGATATCCCTGACGATGGGAGCCACTCTTCTTCAGAGCTTGAAAATCCCTCACACCTACTGCTGGTCACCGTCTCTGATCCCGAAACCGCCGGACTGGGCTGATCATATAGGTAGTTTCCTCTAACCTGTGAATGACATGTCTTTCCGTCTGAAAATAGATAATGCAGATGTCTCAGGGTTCTTCTTCACAGATGGAGCCAATTCATACTCGCCTCCTGAGCGCCTGGAACGGTTTCTACAGAACGGAGAGCCTCCAGTATTTATCGGCTTCGGCAGTATTGTTGTCGACAATGCGGACCGGTTAACGCGGGTGATCGAAGAGGCAGCTGAAAAGTGTGGTGTCAGAGTGGTCTTATCAGAAGGCTGGAGCAAGTTGGGGAGAGGATGCAACAATGACCGGATCCTTGTCATAGGGGATGTGCCACATGGTAATCGCCCTCCAGCCGCCAATACCCCCTCTCCCTTTAGTCATTTGTCGACTGCATAATGGACGGCCGTTGCTGATATTGTAATCAGATTGGTTTTTCTCCAAAGTATCTGTTGTGGTACACCACGGAGGTGCGGGCATAACAGCGACTGGTCTCCGATTTGGAAAACCAACTGTAATCGTACCCTTCTTCGGCGAGTAAGTCTTCAAACGAGATGATATTGTCCACTGAGACTAATCCTTCAGCAGTCAGCCATTCTGGGGCTCGACAGTAGCAAAGGCCGGGGCCGGACCGCCGCCCATCCCGGAGAAACGGCTCACCGCGCAGACGCTGGCAGATGCCATCATGTTCTGCCTTCAGCCTCATGTACAGCAGGCAGCACGAGGTCTTGCAGCGCAGATCGCGCAAGAGAACGGACCAGCAAACGCGGTGGAGTCCTTCCATAGACATCTACCTTGGGACGAGATGCGTTGTTCCTTCTCCAGCTCCGAGTTGGCCGTGTGGAGGATGAAGAGCCACCCAGAGATACTGCTCTCTGCGACTCCGGCAGCCGTTCTGCTTCAGGAAAAGCAAATAAGGAGATCGGAGCTCATTTTGTAAGTGTCTCTGGTACGTTAGACGGCCCTGGTTTCTGATGGTGGGATGTGAAGATGCAAACGCCGCATTTATGATACGGAAAACGAGCGATGGGATCCAGTGACGGCCCTCGCAGCCTCGTTCATGAGCGATGTTGCATCCCTGACCAAGGATGCGATTGGCCTTGTGACGGATCCTATAAATTTGCTCCAGGAGTCGCGACGCCAGGTCAGTGGTGCAATAGTTGCCATCCAAGATCCTTCCCGAGACTGACGCTCTTTCTCCAGTCCAGTTCAACAAATGACACATCAAGAGATATCGCCGACGACGCGAGCCACGGTTCTAAATCAAGCGTATACTAACGTGCCGGGATGGAGATGGGTGCAAAAATCGGCAGGATTGCTCTGTTCCCCCTGAAGAGTCAGCACTCTTGATCCAGATGCTACAGTGGATCAATGCTAACTTCTCGAAGCCGGAATCATGCTGAACGAGGCTGTTGCGGATGGACTGACGAACCTGCCCAAGCTCTACGGCGACAACTCTGTACGAGAGAAGAGAAAGGTGCATGATCTGAAGAGCGGAGTGGAAGCCGGCGGTCAGGTATGTACCTGCGTGCAATTGTCCCTTTTACACATCTGCAGTCGCTGATATTAGCCCTACGCAGGCTTTCTATCATGGCCTGTGCGATGGCATCTCGGGCCTCGTCACACATCCATTGGCAGGCGCCCAGGAGAACGGCCTCGCCGGGTTCACCGCAGGACTGGGACGAGGCCTGGCCGGTAGCGTTGTGAAGCCAGCAGCTGGTATGCTATGCCCTAAATAATAGTCCTTTGTATGTAAAAGGCGAACTGCTAACTCGGATACGCACGAAGGAATCGCCGGTCTCGCCGGCCACACGTTCAAAGGGATCAGATTAGCCTTGCACGATCTCCTGCGCGAAAAGCCAGAGCAAGCCGTCGCCACCTGGCGGTATGAACAGGGCTTCAGAGACGAGCGGATCAACCACCCGGGTATCGACAAGACGTCCTCTCGTTGTTTGCCTCCCTGAAGGCTTCGGCCAAGGACCGGCCGGCAGGCTCCGACAAGCGCTGAATTCGGGAACCTGGAAGATCATGCCGACGTCGAAGTTCGTAGCTTTCCTAAGATCTTGGTTTCTTCCACTGCAATTAACTGCATCAACACGCGTAGCAGTCGCAGATTTGTTGCAGAATTGGGAAACATCCACATATAAAGGCAATGTAATTCCAGTATCCCAACACTTGACTCGCAGCGCATACACCAAGACGCAGAAGGTCTATTCTGATTCAATTCCTATATATTGCACCTAGGAATTGATATTGAAGGCACAGTAATCATCTAAAACTAATTAATCTGAGCAATGGCACAGGGTTGTGATGAACTATTATTAGTATTGTTAGCTCTCACAATGGCACAATTTCAAACTAATATTACCTGATTTGGCGCGTGCGCAGGGGATCGATTGTGAGCCGGCGGTGCGGGGTATACAGTCATCAAGATTAGTATATGACACCGAGACCTAAAACTCCATTTGCAATGTGTGATGATAGCATATCTCATTCTTTTATTATCCTGATAGCGGATTCAGATATGAAAGCGTAATTCTTTAACTTGTTGTAAGGCTAATTAAGAGCATCTATTTTTGTGAAATCCAGGGCCGGAAACTCATTGAGTCAAGTGTCCAATAAATAGACTGACGACAGCTAAGCTCAGTCCAACGTTTAAAACCTATCCAGGAATGTGTAATTCCACCTGGGTTTTGTTGAAATTCTTGCTGCTAATGATAAACTCTGGCAACTGGTCTCCATGTGGCCCAGCATGAATGAAGGGGGATCTAGATGTATGCGTGACTTTGCACCGCAATCACGCAACTCGGCCCCCTCCAATCTTGACGATGAGGGGTTCATACCGGTCACAGGCTATGGGATAAGGAACCAATTCTCCTCCTATTTTTATAAACAAGATAGCATGTTTATTATTGAATAATACATATCCGTTCACACTCCCTAAATTGTGCTGTGTGATACCATATAGAGAGATATTCAAATCTTCCGCTGCGACTTCAGCCTGCTTGTTTCAACCCTCAGAGATATACAATACCATTCTACCATATTAAATCATATTCACACCACACATCCCCTACTCCTCTTTCTCTGTATACTGCATCCGAGAAATGGCCACCACGGTTGTCGTCACCGCTCAACCGCAGCAGCCAGACATCGAGTACGCGCCCAACATCGACAAATGGCGCGCCCGGACGCAGCGTCGCCTGCAGACGGAGACCCTCACCAAAGAGCTACCGGAGGGATTTCCCAAGAAACTGGAGTCTGATCTCGTCTGGGAAGGAGAGGGACTCAAGGATCGCTACGACTGGACGTACGAGCTGAACGAGGCGGAGCTGGAGGAGATTGAGGCTGCGCTGAAGCATTTTAAATGTGCGTTCTTTCTTCTCCCTTGTTATATTTATATAAAAATGGAATGAATGCTGATTCTGATACAGCACTCAACAAACCCATCGGCTACGTCAGCCAGGACACCTTCCCCCTGCCCACCCTGCACGCGAAACTGCGCGCCATCTCCAGGGAACTCCACCTCGGCCACGGCTTCAAGGTCTTCCGCGGCCTCCCCGTCGACAAGCACACCCGGGAAGAAAACCTCATCATCTACGCCGGCGTCTCGTCGCACGTCGCGCCGCTGCGCGGGCGCCAGGACAACCAGTTCAACGGCCAGCCGGCCGACGTCGTGCTGAACCACATCAAGGACCTCAGCGGCAACGAGAGGGACAGGGAGCGCATCGGCGCCCCGGCCTACACGGCCGATAAGCAGGTGTTCCACACCGACGCGGGGGATATCGTCTCGCTGTTTGCGCTCAGCACGGCCGCGGAGGGCGGGCAGAGCAAGCTGGCCAGCAGCTGGAGAGTGTATAATGAGTTGGCGGCGACGAGGCCGGATCTGATCCACACCCTGGCGGAGGAGTGGCCGTTTGATGGGTAGTAGCTCTTCTTTCTTCAAACAGATTACTCACCTGAGGAATAAAGAAACATCTTGCTAAATTCAATTCGCAGATTTGGCAACCCCCAAACCCCCTACCACAACCGCCCGCTCCTCTTCCACCAGCCCGCGACGGCCTCCACCCCCGAGCGCATCCTGATCCAGTACGCCCGCCGCCGCTTCACGGGCTTCCAGGCGCTGCCGCGGTCCAAGGACATCCCGCCCATCAGCGAGGCGCAGGCCGAGGCGCTCGACGCGCTGCACTTCCTGGCGGAGCGGTTCCACGTGGGCCTCGACTTCCGCAAGGGAGACGTGCAGTACGTGAACAATCTCAGTATCTTCCACGCGCGTGACGGGTTCCGGGATACGCCGGAGCAGCAGTAAGATCGCCCCTTCCCTTTCTTTTCCCATACATGTATGTACATATATGTGTGTAGGAGAGTTCCTAATGTGGTGCAGACGCCACCTAGTCCGCCTCTGGCTCCGTGACCCCGAGTACGCGTGGGAGACTCCTGGCCTGCTCAAGCCCGTCTGGAGCCGCATCTACGACGGCGTGACGCCCGAGAAGGAGGTCTTCCCGCTGGAGCCGGCGATCCGGAGCTTCGCGGACGGGGCGGCCAAGGAGAAGCCCGAGTATTAGCTCCTAGAACCTAACATGGTACGTAGTATCTAGGTAGGCAGCTAACTTCAAGAAATGAGATTTTCGTTCACTGGTCATACAGGCAACAGAAAACTGTGAACAAAAAAAAAAGAGAAAGAGAGAGGGTGCGGTATGCAGAACAGCATATATGCTTGCTACATTGATTTACCTAGGTGCCCTTACTTTAAGAGGGGTGGGGATTCGAGCTTATTCGTGCCTTGTTTCCATAGTAGCTGTATAGGTAGTTTGTACCTATGGAGTTTGCTTGTTAGCGGCTGCCGACCTATAACATTTAGGCTTCTCAAATTAATAGTTTAGCATGCTACATACCTGATTTCTGCTGATACGGTTCGTGCAATAAAATAACAGCATGCCTCCCATAGTCTTCTCCTCGTATATGAGTATTTTTTTTTCTCCTTGTTTGTTAGATTAGATCCACCTTGTATAAGTCAGGGCTGGCCTGCTCTGGGTGTCGAAGGAGTGAGCAATAAGTGACTTGGACCTGATACAACTATGATATGACCTTCCCTCCGCTCCCTCATCAAGAGTTGCACGATTGCGGTTTAGAGTCAGGCATGGATACATCACTCTCCGATCAGATACGGGCATGCTGAGATAAGCTTATTTTGAATACTAGCCACATTTGGTTTAGCGTACAAACGCGAGTGAATCATAACGCGCTGAGCAGTACCCACCTACCACCTAGAGTCAGTGGAATTCCTGCTTTAGTGAATATCCATGCCCCACATTCATTAACAGGCCTTCTTGACAAAGTGAGAGCTTCATCCACCACATGTCCCTTTGATTCTCTCTTTCTTTGTTGCTTCTTCTGAGTTCTTCCCTTCTCCCTTAGCCATGAACGGCGAGAAAGGAGTTCCCAGGCTCGGAGTCGACCAGGAGGAGCGTGGAGGACAGCTTCGAGGTCGCGCTTTGGGGTCTGCAGTCCCCCACCAGGAGGACGAGAGCAGCCATGGAAAAAAGCCTCAGTCTGAAGAGGATCGCGACCAAGTTGTTGAACAGCCCCAGGACACCGTCAACCGAGTCACGCTTCGCTCCGAGTCCGGTAGCTCCCCACTCTCGAAAAATGAATTGATCAACCATATATGGCGTGACATATACGAAGCGAGAGAGGACACCGTTCGAGTCTACGAAGGCGTGGACGTCGAGACGGCTGAAGCTGTCATCAAGCATCTCGATGAGGGAGGGCGCGGAGGACGCGTCGAGGGCAGAACGCACAGGTGGGTAATAATAATGGGAGTTGTGATGGGTCAGAACCCTCCCCCCCCCCCCCAGGTTGCAAAGAGAGCTCCAGCTGATATTTACATGTCTATTCTTGATTAGACTCTGTTACGATTCGTTGCTCAAGACCATCAAACTACGACTGATGCCGAATAAGATCCATGACAGCCACCAACCGTGGCTGGTCAATGGCATGTCCGATATGCTGCTCAGTGGATTCTTGACGCGGCAGGAGCACCACAGTCTCCGCGTTCTCAGCGGAACAAGTAAGTGATTTCTTTTTCCCTGTCATCCTCTGCTCGGTGAGATATATATATATATATATATATATTCCTCTTCTCCCTCTCGTCCCGCAGCCTGCTGATGCGAAATAATACTCAGCTTTCCGATCCTTCGGCGCCCCGTACGCGTCATCTCGAAAGGAGCCGGATCAGTGCGTGACGCCGGCCGGAATGGATCTACCAACACTAGTCATCGAGAGCGGCTGGAGCGGGAGCAGGCCGCTCCTGCACCAAGACAGAGACCTCTGGTTGAGAGGCGGTGCCGGCTCCGTCCAAGTCGTGCTCGTGATGAAGTGGACCGAGGGCGCCTCAAATCGGGTACGTGGAGATATCGAGGTCTTCGATCTAGACCCTCTGGGCAATGTTCGGTCTCTCCAACGTGAGGTAAGGGCTGTCAATATATATATATATATAAAACTGACAATATTTGATTGTTTGCAGATCATATTCCCCGCTCCGATTGCCGCGACACAACGAATCGCCGTGACCAGAAGGCAGCTTTTCGGCCCGGCCCTCCCACAGGGTCAGAACCCCTCCGCAACAACTCACCTAGAACTGAATGCCCTTCGCCAAATTGCAAACGATTACCTCGCAGCGGAGGGTTACCAGCCAGCCACCTGAACGAATAGGCGTCCATGTGCTTCTCCCGGGCCCTCCCCGAGGTGCTTGCTAGGCGATCCGATTGTGTTTTGGTGGCCTTCATCCTTTCACCTTTTTTTCAACACAAACGGAACAATATCCATCATCGTCCTGACGGAAGATGTCTAGTCTAGCTAGACCTCACATCGTCTGTCAAGAGCCTTATTTTTTTTTCTCCGGGATCCCTCTGCCTTCTGTAGACTGAGGGTTAAGAAAACAAAAAGAAATCAAAACTTGATACATGGCTTATGTGGTTTGTGGCTTGAGGATGTGATATGATGTGACACAGAGCGGAGCAGGTGATGGTGAGATGGAGAGAAGAGAGAACTGTTCTTGTTTTTGCCCCTTTTTATTATTATTTTATTATTCTAAAGGGAGAGCTTTGGGATTCTATCAGATCGGGTCAGCAATGAATGGGTAGTGGGTCGATGCATGCATGCAGGTGCTCGGTAATTTTTAATGCGTGGAAATCGAAATCGGTCCAGCAGGGTTACTTCTTTCACTTTTTTCGTTCATCTTTTTTCTCTCTAGTTTTCAGCCAGCACAAAGAGAGCAGAGCAATGGGAAGAAAGAGCAGTTGAAAGATACTCCCACTTTCTTACATCTCTTCTTTACTTCTTAGCTATAGGAGTTTGCTAGAACCATACTATTTATCCTCCGTTATTCAACCTGCTATTATTGAACCTCCAACGGAACTCTACCACTATAGAAACTGCTGTTTGACTCGCCACTAGCCAAGACTGCTATTAGGACCTGAATAAGAACCCCTTTTGAAATTACTTTGAGTCATACAAATCATGCTTATTTTTTTGATCCCCATGGGGCCCTTATAGGACCTCTATATTAGAACGGCAGAGACTGCTATTAGGTCTGCTGTTATAGACCTACTAGAATCTAGATGAGTAAAAATGAAAAAAAAGCTATCCTAAATGCATGGCAGATATAACCTGCATGAGTAAGCACTGAAGCCAACAAGAGTGGTGGTTTATATATAAGGCCCTCCCTAGCTGATCAGGCTCGGCGACAACCTTGGTGAGGAGAATGGAGGCAAAAGGGTGCACGTGCGTCTGACTGATGCCTGTCCCAGCAGCTGAAGATTGATGATGATGATGATGATGATGATGATGATGATGATGATCTAGATTCATCTGGTAGATCTGTGAACTGCGATTGGTCTTTGTGCTTGATCTTATCTTATCCAGAGAGATAGATACCAAAATAGATAGATAGATTGCAACTACAGTGCAGTGCTCCTCTTCCAACCATTCCACGCGTTCTCTTCCCTTCCCTTCTCTTCTCTTCCCTTTTCAAGAATTGAAATTTGAGGTCTAGATCTAGGTTTTTGCCAGCCGGCTGGGCCCAAGGGCCCAATCGAATTGTCATTGAACATTATTAACATTGCCATTAACTGGATGGGATAGATGGATGGATTGAACTGGAGATAGAACCAAAGCTAGATAAGATCTATTACTGTTGAACTGGGAAAAAAAAATAAATAAAATAAAAAACCCAGTCCAGCTTCCAGAAATGCAAGATTAATCAATTAATCAATCACTCGATCAATCCGCCTTTCTTTCTTCCTTGGCTGTGTGAGCTGTGTGTGGCGGGAGAGAGCAAGAGAGAGCAAGAGAGAGAGGGGGGGGATAGATACCCACTTGTTTGTTTGCTTGCTTGCTTGCTTGCTTGCTCCCTTTGCCTTAACTCCAATATGAAATCCTGGAAATGGAATGGAATGCAGTGGGCACTATGACCGTGACCGCGAAGCAAGCAAGCAAGCAACTCGAGGATTTGAGTGTGATGTGACGCGGAGCAGGAGGTAGTGAGATGAAATGATAGTAGTGAAGAACAGTTGGAGGATCTGATTATTTCGTCTCTCTCTCTCTCGCTCTCGCTCTCTCTCTCACATCATCATTATCATCATCATCAGAGCTAGACCAGAGCCAGAGCCAGAGCCAGCACAACAGAAGTCCTCCTCATGTGTACTGTATGTTCTGTAGCCACTCACTCCACTGACTCCACGCCCATCCCATACGGTTACAGGATCTAGGTAGATATGTAGGTAGATAGATAGATAGATAGATAGATAGATAGATAGATAGATAGATATGTTACATGTCCATGTCCATGTCTATATCTGTGTCTGCCGTTTCCAATAAATTACAGTAGTATTCTACTCTGCCTGCCTGCCCGTCTACCGACCTACCTATATATCTAGGTACAGCGGTACTGCACATCACCTAGGTGGAGGTAGGTCAAGAACCTCAGGAGGTAGATCGGTAGGTAGGCAGACAGGAGAATCTTGGAAACGGTATACTATACCATACTATACTAGAAGCTAGAACAGGAACTAGACAAGTGAATCGAAAGAGGAACAGTACCAGCAGCAGTAGCCCCACCGGACCCCGTGCAATCGCACTCGCATTGTACAGTAGATACACACATAGCTACATACCTAGGTACATAGACACGCGTCTTGCTTTCGCAGAGCAAAGCAAAGCGGACCGCGCCAGATCCAACCGGATCTGACCAGATCAATCACTCCTGTAAAGAAAAAGTGACTGTAACAGAACCGGACGACAACGCCCATGGCGTGGCGTGACGAGACGTGATTGATATCTTATCTTCTCTCTTATATCTTCTCCGTCTGGCTCCAACCGAGCTTGAATCTCGGGTTCGTTCGAGTAAAACCAAAAAAAAGACACAAAACCGAGTGGAATAGAGACCAACACCAAACCGACCCAGGCTGAAACAGAGCCGTCAAGTCATCGCGATCGCGCCACACACCGGGACAGTAGACAGGACAGAAAGAGGAAAGGGAAAATTACAGTAACAAGAGACGCGACTGCACGTGATACACACGTCACGTGAGCAAATGCAGGGAATCGGCCCGAGGGCATCGCACAGCATCGACATGCTTGGGACAGAAACAGGGTCTAATATCAAACACATGGATCATACGGCTCAGGTCACGACCGGCAGCCCGTTCGGCACGTCCGCCTTCGAGTCCGACTCGCCCCCGTCGCTGCGCATGCGCTTCGCCTGGACGTTGTTCCCCACGTACTGCGACTCGTCGTTCGGGTGCTTGCGCATGCCGAGGCCGGCGACGGCGATGCGGTTGAGGTCCTCGCCGGACGTGGACGACGGCGTCGCCGACGGCTGGCCCTGGGCAGTCGCAGTAGAAGCCGCGGGAGTTGTCACAGGAGCAGAGGTCACCGGGGTCGCGACGGGCGCGGCGCCAGCGGCGGTGACGGGCACCGCGCCGGCAGCACCGGGGGCGGTGACCGGCACGGCGGGCGCTGTTCCTGGCGCTGCCGGCGCGACGCCCGGCGTCGTCCCGGAGGCAGCGGTGGGATCGGGGCGCGGCTGGCTCAGGTCGATGTTGGGGGGCAGCTCGGGGACCTCGTTCTGCGAGTCGATGAGGCGCGACTGCAGGCTGATGATGTACTCGCGCAGCTGGTAGTTCTCGGCCTGCAGGGCCTTGTAGTTCTCGGACATGACCTCGTACTCCTTGACCTGCTCCTCGAGCTTGCGGATGTAGGTCTCCTTGCGCTGGCGGAACGCTCTCTACACAACCGGTCAGCGGACAACCAACCGTCCATCTAACCAACCCG
>ENA-UOXB01000381-UOXB01000381.1-bioreactor-metagenome-genome-assembly--contig:-NODE-381-length-33470-cov-12.202753_pt1 | contig 33470 bp, 34 predicted proteins | sample MGYA00238158_ERZ761615 | MGnify/ENA primary metagenome ERZ761615 (study PRJEB28904, sample SAMN06267902) | bioreactor metagenome | isolation source: Joint BioEnergy Institute, California, USA...
GGGGAGGATCCATCGTAGAGATTCATCCAGTAAATAGTAAGTATGTAAGTGTATATGATCATCTAATAACGTGCTAAAGATGTATTCAAGTCACTCGACATATAGACGTCCATTCTCGTGGCTGGGATGTATCCCTCATCTCCCAGACACTCGTCAGTATAAAAAAAGGCGTTTTTAGGAAGACTGTCAGCAGAAATCGCTGCCGTCTGGGTATGACGATTCTTTCTTTCTTTCTTTCTTGTTGAAGAGTAAGCTGTAGCAATCAATCAATCAATCAATCCGTGAAGGAGAAAGCAGGTGATAAAAGAGGTAGTGGGGAGGGAGGGAGGTGAATAAGACCTGCAACCTTGGATGGTATCTATCTGCCAAGGGAAGTTAGGTATGTACTGTACATTACATAATAGCCGCCGCGGCAAAGAATGCTGGGTTGGATTCTAGATAGACATGAACATACTAACTAATGATGTATGTGCGTACGGGATAGCAGAAGGATAATAAGACAGATGACGAAGGGCGAAAGACAGGACATAGAGGAGAAGAAAAGCGGGGAAATAGCCAGGCAGCCATCATGCACTGCACTGCACTGCACTGCTCAGCTTGAAAGTGAAAAGACAAGGGCCATTCCTTACTAGTAGTAGTGAATTACACGGATGGGAAGAAAGAAAGAAGGCATGCTAGCCTGCCTGCCGAATACAGAGGGACAAGCGTTGAAATGGAACGAAAGAAAAATAGGAATAACGATTAAGCAGGGAAATAGAATAGGAAATGAATTGACCTCTGGAAATATCATTGTCCTCTAGAACAGCATGGGCAGACCCTTCTCTAGTATATACTACTCCATTACCTTTCCAGTGAACACAATACCTAGGTCTACATAACCAAGCAGACCCGAGCAGACAAGAGACTCCAAGCTCCTAGCCGAATCTTCACCTCCTCCATCCCAAGTGAAATATACCAGAGAAGTGAAGACCCCCTCTCCCCTTTCCATACATCCCGTAGAATAAACAAAAAGAAAACAAAAACGATAGCACGGTCCATGCATTACATTCCAGAGCACTACTACTCCTGCTCCTGCACTGTCCATACAGGATTTCTTCCCAGCTTAGCTAATACCTGATGGCTAATAACCAGTCTTCTTCCGAACCTAGTTCGATCTCCATAGATCCGGACAGGAGCAACTTACCTTAAGCCATAGCCATAGCCATAGCTGGAATGGAATGTGCGTGAAGGAGGGGAAGAGACCGGACCGAGAGAGGAAGAGAGATAGGGACAGGGCGATAATGAATGTCACTTGCTTGCTTGCTTGATTCTTTATACTCGGGGAAATGACGGGACAGGACAGTACAGTAGTAAAAGGGCCCAACCAATACTTAGGTACCTATATAGATAGATAGGTATCTAGTACAGTGCAATAGTAATTGTAAAAGACATGTTCCGCAATGCGTGTATTCCGCTCTGCTTTGCTCTGCCAGCCAAGCGCACGCAGCGCAATATGTAACTAGGTAATTAACCACCTAAAATCTAGACTATTATCTTAGATAATAAAAAAAAAAAACCGTAAAAAAGTGAACCGACTATCTACAAACTGATTCTGACTGCTGCCCGTCACTCAACAGCTGCTAGCTTCAGCTTCTAGCTCCTGGCTCCGGATTATCTGCAATTATACAAATAAATAGGTTACGTCCTTATGCAGTAAGGATAAAACGTCTAATCTAACGACGGACGCGTGTTGCCCTCTTGGGTATCAATCTCACTGGTAATCTGTGGATGAAAGCTTGCTCGAGCTCAGAAGAGAATATCAACGTCCTGCCCTCCGAAGCAACGTCGTATCGAAGGTCGAAGAAGCACGATTACAACATCCGCCGGATCTGCTTCTCGCCCTTGTACTTGTCGAGCTCCGGGGTGCCGAGGTGGCTCCACCACTCGAACAGCAGGGAGTTGCAGATGAGCTTGAACCACGGCGTGAACTTGAGGTCGGGCTGCGCGAACATCTGCTTGAGCTCGTCAGGGGTCACGTAGCGGGTGTTTTTGACCTCGTTGGGGTTGACCTCGAGGTCGACGTCCGCCTGGATGAAGAGGATGTAGTCGACTGCGCGAGACGATCAGTTATCGATGCCAGCAGATTCGGGGCTCAGGTTAGGCAGCATACTTTCGTGCTCTCCCCACTTGCCGTCGCTAGGCGCCTTGTAGTGTATCCTGGTCAGGAAGTCGAACTTGTCCAGAGGCACCTGCTCCGGCTTGATGCCCAGCTCGTGGTTCAGCTTGCGCTGCGCGGCCCTCTTGACGCCCAGGATCGCGGCGTCGAGCTCCGAGCCGGTCTCCCCCGGGATACCCAGCGGGTGCGAACAGCAGGTGTTGGTCCACAGGTCCGGGAAAGTGATCTTCTCGGAGGCGCGCTGCTGGAGCAGCAGACGCTTGTTGGAGTCGAAGAGGAAGACGGAGAAGGCGCGGTGCAGGAGACCCTGGTTGATGTTGGACATCAGGTGGCCTGTATATCGCAGACCACGGCGTCAGCATCCCTGCTCTAGGTCCTCTGCAAAAACGGACGAGTGAGACGGCAGGAAACTCACAGGTCTTCTTGCTGGCGCTGCCAATCGGCTTGTCATCCTCGTCCAGCACGATGCACACCTCGTCCATCAGGCGCACCTGCTCCTCGTCGTACCCGTCCAGATCCCCGCCTTCGCGCGCTGACGGCCGCGGCGCGGTGGGGAGGACCTCGCGGGCCAGGGAGGTGTCGACGTCGGGGAAGAGCGTCAGGACGTTTTCCGCCGTGACCTTGGGGGCGGTGGTAGTGACCGTGGCGCTCATCTTGGCAGTCGATGGCTCAACTTGGATGCTGGAAATGCGGGAGATCCTGGAGATTGACGGGAACACGAGGGGGGCAGATATGATAATCGAGGGGCCTCAACAAGACGGAGATCATGCCCGGCAACTCCACGGAGTTTTGATGTATCCCGTGCATCGGGGCGGCCCGCGCTCGTGTTCTGGGGCGGTGATGCGCGGCAGAAAGTCCTCCGCGCCCCAACGCGAGAAGGGGCTGACTAAGCCTCCGCGCACCTGACCGCGACCAGATGCGCGATCACAGATCATGATCTTCGCCACATGCTCCTAACGCAGGGGCAGAAGCTGGGCCGTCCAGGGATATCGATCCTGCTGGTGTGGAAGCAAGCCCCTGGTGAGTGCGAGTCGGTGTGGGGGACCGGGGGCTGTGTCTCAGCATTTGTTCTGGAAAGAAGACTGCAAGCCCCAGATCTGTCGGTGTGACCCTCGCTTTGTGTCAAGTCAAAAAGAAGACCCTTTGTCAGATGACGCAAGATGCACAGCCTGCCTGTCTTGCCTTTCTCTTGCTTGAGTTCCAACCCCGACCGACTTTCTGCAAGAGATGCGCATGTGCAGTACAAAGGCGTTTGCGGACTAATGCCACGCTGTAGATAGATGCCTTGAGCCATCCGTTCCACAGAGTCAAGTGTCCCAACGGGTGACATATCACTTTGCTGCACATTGAGGGAATGACAAAAAAGTGCACAGAGTTCTCTTTGTCTTGATGAAATCGGAACTCTCCAGGGCGTGGGGGCACCAAATACTGTCGTTGATCATCGGACAGATGCAGAGCCAACCATCATCTGTCACTGTATGTTGGCCTGTGGAACACAAATGCGCAAATCCCGCGGAGAGAAGAAAAAAAGCTTTACGGGAGACGTTTCTGGCTGGTCGGGTCAGGCTTTCAGTGTGTGCGTGGCAATGTTTCTTAGGACCAGTGCTGCGGTACCTCCAAGCAAGGTGAGGGTTGCTCCTGTAGGGCTGTGGTCATGGACTTCCGGAAATAGGTTCGAATATGACAAATCTAATGTATGCACAGATTTCCCTCCGAGGACTGAAGCAAAACTTAGGGAGCAGATCAAAGATAAATCGAAAAAAAGCTTGTTATGTTGCACTGCAACGGCAAGACATTTATCAGGAGGTCCGTCAAGTAAGGACTCTGGTTTAGCGCGGCAATCCAATTAAAGGGACAGAATGCATATTTTGTTGATATAACCAGATGATGTCTGCTCCATGGAAGCCGATGTTCTGCCGGGGATGGTATTCTATGACAGCTGCAGGTTGATGAAAGCATGCAAGGCAAGCTTCCCCGGGTGCATCACCGCTGTTTGCAATGACATGCTTATCACTCTGAGAGTGTCTCACACAAGAGGCGAGAGCTGCTCGCCCTGCTTGATGCATGGGCACCTGAAATTCATTGTGAATGTGAAAGGTTAAAAATGGCTCATATGGTGTACTCCGTACTCCAGCCTGCTAAATGGCTATGTAATGTTGGCGATGCGTTTGCGGCCATCTTCCAATCACCGTGGGCCGGAGGAATGATTTGTCACCAGTTGCTTGCTACCTTATATACTGCATCTCCAGCTCTGGTTAGGATTTCTTGGCCATATTGACGTCTGACAGAATGCAGCCCAGTGGCATCGACAGTGAAACAGTGTTCTGTGCAGGGTCGTACATGACATATTCGACCTGAAACTGCCTGCAAGTCGAGCATCAATCAACTCTTCCCAGTCGCACTGATATATGTACTCCGATACGCCTGCCTAAAAAGTGGCAGCCCAAGAGCCTTGCTGGACCCTCTGGGGACGGATACATCGTTACCGGAAATCAGCGGTTTCAGGGATCCGACCAACATGATCAATACGTAGCCCTTGTCCGGGATTGGTCAAGCCACAGATTGTCGTTGCATTGTACATAAGGACAGGGGACTGTTTCAACCGGACCGTTGCGACGTTAAAGGCAACAAAAGAAAAGAAGGCTTTCCCGGAAGGGACTAACCTAGGCAATCGAGTCGGGTAGCGTGTTCAGAAGGGACTGGCTGCTTGAATTCAGATAATAATGGCAACCAATGTCCTATGTACAGGAGTCTCCGTAGATGGTACGCTTTGCGCCGCTCCCAGACAGTCTTGCCGGTTGGTTAACTGCTGATGTTCAACATTGCACCCATGTGAAGTGGGACCTGAGAAAATAACAGCAGAACCGCTAATTTCCCGTGGCGGACATGCCGATGAAAAAGGCGGGGTCTGCCTACAGCAATATGCCCATGTACGGAGTAGTCGGTAGACAGAAGAGCTCAGGCTCAAGCCCTCAGGAACTGGTGGTCCGGACTCCTGGGGAAAGCCGGACCACCATGACAGACAGGTCTCAACCGCCGAATCAGTTAGTTCCAGGGCATCATCAAGGCTCAAGCACGGTTGATCCGGTTGATCTACTTGCCGCTCTTTCTTCAAGGTCTCTTGCAGACACACCATAAAAACAGAAAAGCTAGACAAGGGCGGCGGATTCTGCGTCCGAGTCCGCGTCGCCCAAATTGCTCGAGCTGCCAGAAAATGGTCCAGTCAACAGACGCGATTAGAGAAGGAAGTGTTGGTGGCGCTTTCTAGCTGGCGCTACCATTGGGCGGATCGCAACCGGCGCTTGTTGGGTGCTGTCTGCCCCCAGGATTCGCTCGATGGCCTGGATTCATTACACGGGGAGCTCGATTGTCAGTCAAGGGGACGGACTTCATCAGGGGAACTCGGGGGATTTCGCCCGTTGTCTAGCCCGTCCTTTGACAGGGCCTGGCCGAACCGTCTCCGCGCGGTGTCGGGTGCGCATTTTAGGATCTCGAGGTTTGGCATTCCGATCTCCGAAGGGGCCAGGCCCTAAGACTTGGGAATTTGGGAAAATATCGCGAAGCCGGGTGACGCTCGAGCCCACCGCTATCATGGCTATGGGCTCGACGGCGGGATCGTCGCTGTCTAACTAAGCGACGTCCGAGTTGTGACGAAGATCGGGGTTGCCAAGCAGGTGTCCTCGAGAGCAATCCGCGCGCGCAGGCCCACCGCCTGGCCCCCACTGCCCTCTGCTGACAGGCCGACAGCTTCTTTGTTCGTCTGTACTGACTCGTAAGTGGTAGCACGGAGGATTCCGTAGGTCCCTCCGGCAATCCTGCCAAACACATCCAGCGGGAATGACGTGGGGATTAATGGTGATTGCCGCTTTATGCGCTCGAGTGGACAGATTCTCGTCCAAGTCAGCCAACTGGCCGGCGATGTAGATATAGGACACATACCTACTAAAGCCGAGGAACTCCATTCGACGACAATAATAGCGACAGAGCCTTTTCGGGATTCGTGCGCTGCTTGGACATTGGGGCTAAACGATAGGCAAGCCACGGAGAAATCGGGGTCGGCTGGTCCATGCCACGGCTCCTGCTCCACTGCAGCACTGGTACTCCGTATGTACTCCATGCTCCGGATGGCAGAGATGCGCGAAAAGGGCCCTGGCCACTGCTTTACTCCCCGGGCTTGTGGATCATGCTATAAAGACGTTCCCGTCTTCCCGCGTCCAGAACCCATGGCAACAACAGCGCTGCTAGGGCGGACCAAGGGCCCAATGACCCTATGGTCGGACTCTCCAGCGCCCATTTGAAACTAGCTATTCTGTACCAGTCTGTGATCGTCACCGTTCAAGCGGGAGGCACGGACAGCCGCTTGACCCCCTGCCGGGCCTGGCGATTTAGTAGTGGTTCCTACGAATTGGAAGCGTACAGCAGCCGTGTCATCGCGCGAAATTACTTTAGCTTGGGGGGGGGGGGGGGGGGGGGGGGGGGGGGTGAGGGAGGTTGTCAGCAGATGGATAATGACTGACAGACCGACTCCTGCAGACTTCTGCCAAGCCCCGAAGGACGAAGCCAAAAGAGACATTCTCCGTAGACCAACCCGTCAAAATAAAGTAGGACCTACCTAGCAAGGGTGCGATGCCATAGACGGAGACCGGGGTTCTCCCATTCTCTGTACAGTATATGGAGCATAGAGAGTACCCAGTACTCGCTAATAATGACGGTGTCGCTAAGACATTTAACGTTTGTTGTCATGACTCAGTACTCCGTACAGCAGTAGCTTCTACCACCGAAGAAATCCAGAAACGCACAGAACGCAGAACACAGCAGTATCGGAACAAAGAGGAAAGGGAATTCAGTAACGTAGCTAGGGAGCCCCCGGCAGCCGGTACCAGAGGTAGCAAGAAAGGAAAACGTGCACAAAGGGGAATCCAGCAGCCTTACATGGTTTTGGCGGTCCAGGACCATCCACTCATAAACGCCTGACATCTATCAGCCTCTTCCGAAACGGTTATGCTCAGCCACGAGAAAAGTGCATCAAAAGAAGTCTTATCCAAAAGGGAAAAATGGAAAGTATGAAGCTGGGTGTCTGAGTGGGAGAGAAAAATTCGAGGCACAAAATAAAGATTAGAGCTGAAAAAATTGAAAGAAAGAAAGAAAGAAAGAAAGAAAAAGAAACCCGAAAGGCTCTCAGCGACCATCCCTATGCGTATTCTGGCAAGTCAAGAGCCGAATCGAGCTCTCCAACCACCCAATTAACCAACGGGCTTCAAAGGGAAAATGCCCTTGGGGTATCATTATATTTCAGTTTCGAGGAAAACGCTCGGCCACAAGCATGTCGGCCGCCTCAAGCGTCGCTAATTGTACATGTACTGTTGACCGTATTTGGCCGCGTCAAAGTGCGCATTGCATACGATCGATTTGATGATTCCGAATGTCGTGCATGCGGCTGACTCTCGACAGCCGATGGTGGAGAGGGACATGAACGGATCGACTCTAACGGCGAAGTGGGACTCTGGGATCTGTGCGATTTGCGTTGCTTTCGCCTGCACCCATCTGCGCAGTGCCTGCTGCTGTCAGAAATCGATTGACCAGTGAAATGAAAAATCTCCGGGTATGAACTCACCTTGTTAGGGTGTCCTGGCGAGTAAAACGACGACCACACTGGTCACAGCCAAATCTTCTAGTCCCATGATGTATCTGAAGGTCTCCGTCAGCTGTTTCCCAGTCGAAGAACAGGATTCCAGCTTACACTATCCACGTGTCTTTTAAGGTCTGTCCTTCTCCCAAAGGTCCTCCCGCAAGTCTCACAGCCATAGTCCCTCCTTTGGTTAGGATCGTGCTTTTTCATGTGTTCACGGCAGTTCGAACGCCTTGTGAAGAGGTAGCCACAAACAGTGCACTGGAGGCCGTTGACCACGGGCGAGTTTTGACGCCTCGACGTCCTTCTGCTGGTGATGTCCGATCTCGGTGACCCTATCGAGGAAGTCTGAGTAGAGTCTCTGCGCTCACGCTCAGTAGGAGGTCCCACATTCGGGTCGAGTTCAAAAAGTCTGTCGCCGCTCTGTCCGTTTGTCATCTGAGGGGTAAAGAAGGAGTCGCTGATGGTAGCGCGAGGGAGATGTGTCATGCCGTGGACAGGGGTCTCATCACGGGCATCTGGGAAAGCAGGCCGGTGTGGTATCGAAGCATCCCAGGCTCTGTCGATCTCCCCCTTCACTCTAGCGGAATTGCCCGAAGGGGTGCTGGTCTGAGAACGAGGTGTGACAGGCCAGGAACCCGAATACTGATCGTAAAAAGTGTTACCGCTTCCTCTGAGGCCTACATTAGGACTGTAGCATAGAGACGCGCCCATGCTATGGGATGCAAGGTTGGAGATGCCGAACGCCGCGCTGGAGACCGGAGGCCGACTGTCATATTGTTCATAGGATGCCGGTGCCGGGAAACCGCCGCCGTTCAATGTCGCATCAGGGAAGCTTTGGCCCGGAATCGTCTGGTCCCCCCAGCCGTCCGAAGGAAGCTGCAATGCCTCGGACGTCGGACAGCCCCTCAGTCGATTGAGAGGAATCCCCATTCCACCATGCAAGATTCCAAGTCCGGACAGTTGCTGAGGATCATTCACCATGGCCTGGGGGTGTAGATGTTCTGTATGCGAAGAGGAGGAGTAATCCGGAGTGCCGTCCAGCGCCGCAACGTCTCCAGACAACGCTTGCGCAAGTGGAGAGGACACAGGGAATGACTTTGGAGTGAGGTTCATAGCCAGGATGAGGGGATGGGGGTTCAGGATGAATGTAACGAATGGTCAAAAAGCGATTGAGAGGATAGGAGAAGACTTGTTCCTCGCGCCAACGAGGGGACCCTGGAGCTCTTGCGGATATCCAGGCCCGGAAGGACGAGAGTGCGCAGTATATAAGGAGAATCGAGCAACATATAGCTGGCCGGAATCAGCAACGGCAGTGGTAGACTGTGGCTGAAGAAACGGTCAACATCGTGACCTGTATGACAATTGAAAGAGAAAGGCCACAGCATCAACGGCGGTGAGATGCTCTGGAAACGTGAGTACATGCCTAGAGACGCAAGGCAGATTCGGGGCAGGTGGGAGAAGGGGCCCTTGTCCCTGGACTCCAGCCATCTCCCAAGCGTCCAGATAGGCGCGACACTCTCTTAGCGCCGAAACTGTGTGATCAGGAATCAAGAGGGGAGCCTGGCGGGTCGTCTGAACGGGCTTTCCCACCTGTGACCGGGGGAAGGGCGTTATGAGCAGCTTCGGAGCCAAGCGAAGGGGGAGTCCGACGACGGGGAGGGCCTAGCAGGTGCTGTAACTTGTGTACCGGCGGGTACGCAGCAGGGAGCAGGCGGCCACCACGCCATCGCGCGGCGAGCGACTCGATCGAACGACAACGCCCGCGGGCTTTGCCCTCGCAGGACTCCAAGATCGAAGCGGTTTAGCCAGGTCCCGACACTCTGGATACCATGCTTGGCGAAACTGCAGTGCGCGTCGCCATGGTTGATTGGAGCACCCGCGCGCACGGCCGGGAAGGGAGATCAAAGGAACAGACAGCGAGGCAACCGACACGAAGAAAGGGTTTAGTATGCAAGGTTTATGCTGTTTCGAGCCAACCGTCCGGCGTCCTTTTTTTTTCCGCGGCTTGCTCAGGTCATGGGATGCGTGGCCGCTGCCTGACAGCGCGAGAGAGCCTCTCCCATACTCTGCAGACGATCTACTTGGAGGGTGTGTGTGCATGAGACATGACAGAAAAAGTTGCTAAGTCGGGTCGAACAAGCATCCGGAAACACGCGAGGGACAAGCCGCCGGCCTAGCGCTAGGGTTGTGGAGCCGGTGAGGCTAACCATGCAGCCTGTGCGTGTAGATAATCGCAACGGCAGTGGCAATCTCGCCCGATGCCACCCAACACCTCCCACGGAGCTCCTGCGCCTCGCTGTGATACCTGATGGCATCCCTGCTACTGACTATGCTGCTGGACGGCCATGGTAGCGGCCACGCGGTCGACCTGGAGTCGCAGCCGGTCCACCTCGTCCAGCACCTCCGACAGACTGATCCGGTCGAGCCCGGCGGGTGCCGCGCCTGGCCCGCGCGTCTCGGGGCGCTGTCCCGGGCTGACCCTGCCCTTGCCAGAGACCAACGACTGGATGCTGGTCCGAGTCGCGGCGGGGTGCAGCGGGGCACTGCGCGTGGGGAAGCTGGCCTGGCCGGCCGAAAAGGGGACATTGTTGCTTCCCCGGGACATGGATATGGGAGAAGCCTGAATATTCCGATGCGAGACATACCGCCGGCTGGCTTCATATGCCATGATGATGGCTACAAACGGCAGATGGGTCACCTTGAGGAGGATTATCCGCACGCGTCTGAGGGCCTCCGCGGACAGGAACAGTCGTAGGGGCCGGAGGCAGAGAAGCGGAATCAGGTTCTGTTTTAGATGGCCTGCAGTTAGCAACTTACGATTCTCCAGGACATACATGATCTACCCTGAAGCAAGGCTTACTCACCATGGGGGGCATGAAATGAGTTAGCCGCCGCGAGTTACTGCTCTCCAGCACGTAGATCGACAGCCGAGATGGACATTAGCGGCAGGTTATCTTGCGTGGCTGTGCGCAACACAGCACTTTGGCTGCTCGCAGGTAGATTACTTACTGAAAGAGATATTCTTCGCGCGCATGAGCCATAACCTGTAGAAAAATGTCAGCTCATCCGCCGCGATCATGCGGCTGTGATACGCACCCCTTCCAGGCTCATACTCATCAGACTGATCAACGAGGATATCAGCAAGATGTTCGTCATACAAATAAAGACCAGCCTGGAATCCTGCGTTAGCTCTTCATGAAATGAACCGCGCAGAAGGAGGCTCGCGACGGCGCGAGATTGATGGGCGATCTAAGCCGTTTCAAGAAATCACTGGCCTCGGGGCGCCGAACCCCGGCTCCTCGGCTCAAGACATAACAGTATAGCACACCATGATGGTACAACAATCAATAAATCGTCATGGGCTTTAACGGTGATCGCGATTGCATGCGAGCCAGACCCTACATAAAACGCGGTTTTCGGTATACCGGGAAGTTAACTTACATTAAGCCATAGCCGAAGATCGGGGAAATCTAGAAATTAGCGTGTCAACCATCTAAACGCGAGAGCCAACCATTCCCGGAGACACCCCGGAAATTTCAATTAGGACTGCATGACAGCCGCCAAGGTGTGTGCACTTACATCGTGCGCGATGTCCTGACAGCCAATCGATTTAGCCATCCTATCTGAACAATTCTACAGCAGAAGGGCTAGAGAGCGACGCACAAGTCCCAGGGGGCTCGATCTGCCTTGCGATGTCAGCGCTCCAAATAGGCGGCGGAAAACCAGCGATCTTGGCCGCCTTACCCAAAAAACACCTTAACCAGAATCCACGACATCTCCGTCACCGTCAGTCGATCACGGGCCAACATTGTGAAAGTGGTCAAGAACCCTAAAAAAGTGATCCGCTCAGCAGGGTCTCCAAAAGAGGGTGGCTGAGACGTTCATACCAATGTACACAATGATGACCACTGGCATAAACTTGAGAAAAGCCTTCGTCTGAAGAACAGGGCCCCATCAGCCACCTCGCCACCATAGGCGTTCGGACTTTACACTGAACAAAGACCATACCATCTCCTTGAGAACTGGTATCTACGGTGGATGCGTGGAAATGTCAGCAGTCATTCTAGCAACAAAGCCTAAGGTTGCGAGAGTGGTGTGTTCCGACATACCAGGCTTCCAAAGTAAGCATTTAAGCTCACAAGCGAGAAGAGCCTGGACACCGCCTCCGTTAGACGCCGCTCGAAGCAATAGGAAAGGGGCTCTGCCTCTTTTAGGGGCCTTAAGCTTGCCTAGGAACCAGGAATACAGCTTCTATGGAAAGGATGTCGAAAGATAGGTCAGTGATGTACTCGCTGCCCTTGACTAGGCCCACAGTTCCTAGATGATGGTCCCACATCAGCGCATCGCCCGAAGCCTGTCGAATGACATCATGGAAGACAGGTACGGTTAAAGAAATGGTGCAAGGTGAGGAGAATTTGCAAGGCGGACTCTCGAAGGACGATGACTCACGGGTAATGACAAATGCAACTCCAGTTCCGATGATCGCCAGATTCCAGATGCTCCAGAAGCCCATCTGGTAGAACAACATTCCAGCATCTGTTATACCACCCAGCTCATCATAGGCAAAGGCAGCAATCCAGGTATACATTAAGGATTCGAGAAGGCTAATTCCCGTAGGATTCCGCTCGACGAGCACTGCATAATACAAGAACAAGAAGGAAACAAAAAAGGCCGCCTCGAACGCCTTCCTGTATACCGGGACCCTTAACCGCGAGTAGGGATCAGACGTCCTAAGCGAATACGGATCGAGTTAACAACACCCTTCGTCATTGCGCGATCACCTGCCCCTACCTCTTGTTGAAAATCTGTGGTTTCTTCCTCGAATGCACACTGAGGGTATCCCAAAAAACGATTTCACCATTCCAGATGTCGTCGATGATCCTTTGAACCACTTTCTGACTGAGGAACTTTTTTGCATGCGCGATCGTCGCAATTTCCAGGGCATTCAAGCCATAGAATGATGAGTATTGTTCACCTACATAAGATCCGGCAGGTGCGCTTGCTGTTCTACGTGGGTCGCGTACAGAACGACCTTCAATGTCATCCTTTGCCGCAAATAATCGATAAATCGAGGAAGAAGACTTGTCAAGGAGGGTGGTCCTTTCGTCCACCGCTCTACAATACTGGTCTCCGACGCCCGGTACGAAGCCAGACAAACCTCTCTCCGCTTCAGTGAGCGCTACTGAATTTTTCCTTGGAGAAGGGAGCTCCTGTAGCAAGAAATCAATGACTTCGCGGTGGGAAAGACAAGTCAGAAACTGCCAAGCGACAAATTCGCAGGCATATCCACGACTCTCGTTGAGGCCCCAATCATCATCATTGACATTAGCAAATTGCCATTTTGATATCCTGGAAGTGTAAGCTTAGGCATAATTCCTTATCGAGGACCTGAAGAAGGAAGACATACATCAGGGCACAGATGATGTTTGGGTTATGGACATTCTCCGATAGATAAGTGATCAATGGTCTGAGCTCGTGCCCAAAAACAGATGTCCTCATCTGCTCGAATGTGTATGGGACATCCGGGATTGCACGTATTAGGTAACTAGAGGACGTCCCTGGAGTCAGTGCACTGGGTAGAAAGACAGGGGACTTCCGGTGGTGTGGGTTACTTGGTGAGTTTCTGAACAACGTCGACGAGCGGCTCATCATCGTTAATAATGGGGACATCGAAGTCCTCATTTTCAGCAAGAGCACTCGACGGCCTCGAGGAAGCCAAGCCTCCCGCTACCATCTTGGCGATACCTCGATCTTATGGGAAACGAGCGGAGGACCAACTGGGATGAAGAATTAATCAGACACAAAAGAATAGAACAAGCGAGAACTTGTGAAGCCGAATTCTGCCAGCGATGCACGACGGTTAGAAAACTCGGGGTGTAGGATGGCAATCGCCCGGACGTGGAGGTGTATCTGTATTCGTTTAACCACGGATGGTGACATACCTCTTGGCGTTCTGTACTCCGTCCGGGACCTCTCTGTAGACCTCTTAAGAACAGGGATGAGTTTCCAATGAGTTCATAGAGTAAAGGCTGTCGAATACAGGATGTAGGAACAAAGACACCACGTCTCTTGACAACGCCAACTCCAAATTGGACGATTCGAAGCGTCGAGATTATGGACAGGAGGGGATGCTGCTGATCCTCACCGCCCGCGGGCGGAGTGTTGCTTATGTAATACACGCCAGTTCATTCCTGTGACGTGCCACTGCTCCACTGCGTCGCCTGACATCCAACCTGCAGCGTTACGCTGCCTTGCTCCTTCGACGATCGGCCGTGGTGATCTCGCTCGTTGCATTCAAGGCGCGTAGATCCGCCAGGTCAGAGATAAGAGCCCAGAGCCTTTTTTTTTTTGTTGTCGACGATGCCGTCGCAGCTCACCTGGTTTCTGCGATGGTGAAGTTGGATCGACACCACCATGGGCCAAGGCTACTCCCTTACCACCCTCTCTGCAGGGTCGGCTGGTATCGATGTGCCCGAGCTGTCGGACCTCGTGTATGAAAAGTCCATGGGCGGTGGGAGGTTCATGAAGAGTATTCGAGCCCGGCAGCAAAATGGCCTAGTTTTCGTAAAGGTTATCATGAAACCTTATCCCAGCATGAAGATGGACCCATACATCCAAGCTATCATCCGTCCGTACCACCGCTGGTCATGCTGTTTGAAGCTCCCTAACACACAGAAACAGGGGAACGCAAGTCGCTTGCCGATGTCCCAAATGCTCTGGGGTATCAGCGGATTTTGGAAACCAGTACCAGTGGCTACCTTGTCCGTCAGTATATCCACAGCTCTCTTTACGACCGGATGAGGTACGGGCTCCACATTTAGATTAAATATCTAATGAATCTTCTCTGACGTCCACAGCACCCGTCCGTTCTTGGAGGATATAGAAAAGAAATGGATAGCCTTCCAGCTTCTATGTGCCCTGCGTGATTGCCATTCCAAAGATGTCTTCCATGGAGACATAAAGACTGAAAACATCTTGGTCACATCCTGGAACTGGCTATATCTCGCTGACTTCTCATCTTCATTTAAGCCGACATTTCTTCCAGAAGACAATCCGGCAGACTTCTCGTTCTATTTCGATACATCGGGTCGACGGACCTGTTACCTGGCGCCGGAGCGGTTTCTAGTTGCCGGCGAGGAACCAGGAAATAGGACCGTCAATTGGGCCATGGACATCTTCAGCGCCGGCTGTGTCATTGCGGAGCTTTTTCTAGAATCCCCAATCTTCACCCTCAGTCAGATGTACAAGTACCGGAAGGGAGAGTATAGCCCGGAACACAGTCATCTGTCGAAGATCGAAGATCCAGATATCAGGGAATTGATACTTCACATGATCCAGATTGACCCCGAATCGAGATACTCTGCCGACGAGTATCTCAGCTTTTGGAAGAACAGGGCATTTCCCGAATACTTCTACAGCTTCCTTCATCAGTACATGTGTCTGATAACTGACCCTTCCTCAGGCAAAGCGCATGTCGATGCTGAGTCAGGTAATATGGGTGAATCTGACGACAGGATTGAACGGATATACCTGGACTTTGACAAGATATCCTACTTTTTGGACTCGACGCCCAAGAACACAAAAGACGGTTCGAAATTCACGACGCCCAGACTCACAAGTCACACGCTCCCTGTACAGCTCGACCTGCCAAACTATCGACACCAGGCTTCAAGCTCTCAGTCTCAGGGGGATGACGGCGCTCTAATATTCCTTACTCTCGTTGTCTCTAATATACGAAACACGGCCAAAGCCTCCGCCAGAGTCAAGGCTTGTGACATTCTGCTGGCCTTCGCCGAAAGGCTCTCTGACGAAGCGAAGCTGGATCGAATACTGCCTTACGTTATGATCCTGCTTAATGATCGATCGGATATCGTAAAGGTGGCTGCGATACGCACCCTGGCACAGCTTTTGGCGATGGTCCAGGTTGTATCTCCGGTCAACGCTTATCTCTTCCCTGAGTACATCTTTCCCAGACTCCAGCCGTTCATTCCTTCGTCGAGTTCGAACCCGAGCCCCATGGTCCGTGCAGCATATGCCTCGTGTATTGCATCGTTGGCCCAGTCATCCCTCAGATTCCTTGATATGATTCAAGCGTTGCGCTCTGATTCGCGACTGCATGCCCTTCTGCCGGCTGGCTCCGAAGCGGGTTGGACCGAGGACGTCACTTATCATAATCTCTACGATGTTGCAAGGGTTGATCTGTTGGATTATTTTGAAGTTCACACCAAGGCCCTCCTCACCGACAGTGATACCTCCGTTCGTCGGGCATTCCTTGGTTCAGTCTCCAGCCTCTGTGTGTTTTTCGGGAAACAGAAAACGAACGAGGTGATTCTCAGTCACCTAAACACATATCTGAACGACAAGGACTGGATCCTGAAATGCGCTTTTTTTGAAGCAGTAGTTGGCGTTGCAGCCTACGTGGGAGGTACAAGTCTGGAGGAATATATTCTGCCTTTGTTGATCCAATCTTTGACAGACCCTGAGGAGTTTGTTGTGGAAAGAGTTCTTCGCGCCCTCGCAGCCATGGCAGAACTTGGACTGTTCCAGCGATCAACAACGTGGGATCTCCTTAACATCGCAGTGCGCTTCTTCGTCCATCCGAATAACTGGATCCGCGAGGCTGCGGTGCACTTTGTCTCCGTATCGACAAAATTTCTGTCACTTGCTGACAAATATTCGATCCTCACGCCCCTGGTCCGACCATTCCTCAAAACTAATATCACGGAAATCTCGGAAGGCGAAATTCTTGATGCACTTAAACGACCGTTGCCAAAGAGTATATACGACATGGTATTAATGTGGGCTGTAAAGTCTGAAAAAGGCATATTCTGGAAGTCAGCAAGTCGAGATGGGACGTTCAGTCTAGGCGGAACAGACATCCATGTTTCCAGAGGAAACTACAAGAGTATAGGATCCTCTCTCAGTGGGTATCCCAAGAACGAAGAAGATGAGCAGTGGCTCTCCCGGCTGAGAAGCCTGGGGATGACGCAGGAGGATGAATTCAAATTGTTGGCTCTCAAGGAATATTTCTGGAGAGTGGCCATGCGACAACCCAAAGATACAGCAGAAATCGGAACGGCTTCACCTCTCAACAACATCATCCCTCTGACGCAGTATGGAGTTACTCCACAAACCGTGTTCTTCGACAAGAACCAGACCGTGAGACAGCGAAGGGCCTCCCTCGGCAAGCAGCAACAAACTGCTACTAATACTGGAGAGCGGAAACCGCACACCATCGCCGATGCTCTACTGGACGCATCGACCACCATCGAAAGTGCACAGAGTGCTCGACGGAAACACCAACGGTCCAGAAGCCAACGACAGAACGGATTGACCGTGCCAATTCCGAGGCAGAACACCGTGGAGGCTATCAGGACTGACACCTGCTCACAGGTAGCCTCGCCAATGTCATCTTCACCAGGTGCCCAGCCGGGTTCGCAGACTTCGTCTACCCCGAGCTCAGATGTGGAGCGGAAGGCGTCTGGCAACATGCGGAGAACTGACAAAGCCTCGGAGCAAGAAAACTTGTCCACGCTGGTGGAAGCGGAAAATCCCGTTCTGAGAAACGTGACGTCAGGCGTTCAACGGAGATCGAGCGCAATAAGTCTCCTCAATCGCAAGGATGGCTCGAAGGCATATGCAGAAACGGCCATGACCTCAGCAAATGCCTTTGGTAAGGTGGATGTGCCATCTCCGCGGGATGCTTCACCACCGTCCGCTCTGGCAATGGCACACGAGACGAGGACTCCGGAGCCGGCTCCGCCGCAGTACCGCGCAAGCCATTCGTACACTGGCAATGACCCGATAATCCTAAGGCTTCTGGATTCAGTCTTCGCGGAGAACTACCCTACAGATTTCTTCGACCTCGGCCCATATGTCAAGGAGGTGGACCCCCGCCGCCCAATCAAGAAGGTCAGTGGACAGGATCTAGATAAGGTCTGGAGACCGGAAGGGAACCTGGTGGCCATGTTCGGCGAGCACAGCGGGCCTGTCAATCGCGTAGCAGTGGCGCCGGACCACTCCTTTTTCGTCACCGCTTCAGACGACGGCACCGTCAAGGTGTGGGATACGACGCGTCTGGAGAAGAACTTGACACCGCGATCTCGCCAGACACACCGTCATGCGGCCGGCGCCAAGGTCAAAGCCCTGACTTTTGTCGAGAACACCCACACGTTCGTCAGTGGTGCCACGGACGGGAGCATCCATGCTGTGAAGATCGACTACCAGAACACCAACGAGACGGTCAGGTACGGCAAGCCTCAGCTTGTTCGCGAATATCAACTGCCGACTGCCGACGACGGCTCCGCCGAATATGCAGTGTGGATGGAACACTTCCGCTCCGACGCGCAGTCCACCTTGCTCATTGCCACCAACACCTGCCGCATCCTGGCATTGGACATGAAGACGATGCTCCCCGTGTATTCACTGCAGAACCCCGTCCACCACGGCACACCCACGACATTCTGCTGCGACAGGAAACACACCTGGCTCGTCGTCGGCACAACCCACGGCATTCTCGACCTCTGGGACCTCCGCTTCCGGGTACGGCTAAAAGCGTGGGGTCTCCCCGGTGCGAGCACTATCCACAGGCTCCAAGTGCACCCTACGAAGGGGCGTGGGCGCTGGGTCTGCGTCGCGGGCGGCAGCAGCCACGGCAGCGAAATCACCGTCTGGGACGTGGAGAAGGTGCAGTGCCGCGAGGTCTACCGGGCTGCGTCTCCCTCATTGATCGCGAACAACCCTGCTGCTGCTGCTGCTGCTGCTACGAACGGCAGCCCGCGCAGCGCCAACGCCCACAACCTCCCCGTGAACACGACGTGGAAGGACTACGAGGCGTGGCGCGTCGACGACGACCGGCCCGAAGGCATGCTCAGCCGGTTCGCCACGACACCGTCGGCAGGAGTCGTCGAGCCGACCGTGACGCCGGGCCTCGGCGGGCCCGGCGCATCGCTGTCCGGCATCGACCGGAACGGCATCTGCGCGCTGGCGGTCGGCTACGACACGCCCGAGGACGGCAAGGACAGCGTCAAGTGCGGTTTCATCATCTCCGCCGGCGCGGACCGCAAGATCCGCTTCTGGGACCTCGCGCGCCCGGAGTTCTCGGCGGTCGTGAGCGGGCTCGACCTCGTCCCGGACAGCCCGACCGCGACGGGGCGGCCGCGCTACGAGACGGTGCAGCCGAGCCCGAACCTGCTGGTGACGACGGAGCACATCCCCAGCCTGGCCGCGGCGGGCGGCGGCAAGGGCGGCGCCGGGGCCAAGGGCGGCGCGAAGAAGGGCGGCGGGGGCGGGCGGCCGCCGCGCAGCACGGTGATCAGCCTGCAGCAGCAGCAGTTGCTGAAGAGCCACCTGGACTCGATCATGGATGTGGCGGTGCTGCGGGTGCCGTACGGGATGGTCGTGAGCGTGGACCGGTCGGGGATGATCTACGTTTTTCAGTAGTCTTTTTGCATGATCTGGCGTGGAAGAATCCACATGGTGAGGGAAACGATGCCGGTGCCAGCTATGGTTTATGATTTTATTTTTTTTTTTTTTTTTTTTCCAGCGGGAGGCGTCGGTTTGGTTTTGGTTTGGTAGCTTCTTCCGCGATGTTACGTTACCATTATGGCATATGAAGATATATTTTTTTTTTCTCTCCATGATGTCGATGCAGGTTAGAAGGATTCCCATGCAATAGTCGTGTGTATGTATGTATGTGTGTGCAGGCATATCAATAAATAATCCCTGAGCCTCGATGGACACAGATACAGATACTATGATGCATGCTGTATCGGCATTAATCAATCACCCATCAATCATTATTGCGATAATGCCATAGATCGGGTGTGGTGTGCACTGTACATGTCCTCCCTGGCCTTACGGTAACCCGTGCATGGTGATGGGAATCAGGTTCGAGGTTCGATCTTATCGATAAAATAAATGATTCTGTATGTATGTATGTACTGTACATACATACAGATGTAGGATTGAGAATGGCAACGGCAGTGGCAATGAGAGAATAGGTACCTAAGGTAGGTAGAATGTAATGTCCAGGTAGGTAGGTTTTGGTCACGGAACTCAACACCACCCCCCTTTCCCTTTTTTTTAAGGTAGGTAGTGTAGCGTGGTTAGTTGTGTGAGGATCATCGCCAATCGGCATGGTGGCTTGCTGCCGGTTGTCATCGGACTGGCTGGTGGCGTGATTGCCGTCCAACGTCATATCACACATCGGTGGAGATTGGAGAAAAGAAGGAGGGGCGATATGATATTCCCTTCCCCTCTTTCTTTCTTGCCCCTCTCGGGCCTGTTGCTCATGTGATATATATATCTGTATATCCTCTGCGCAGGTACATGATGACTGGTCGACAAGATGGATCCGTCCCGCGGTTCCGTGTTTCATTTCATCCAGGGTTCGTGCTTCGGCGTGCCGCGCGCCGCGTCCGTCCCGCGCGGGCTGGTCCCGCGTGGATGGATGGAGCAGGGCGGATCGATAAGCAGGGCAAGGCGCAATGATAATGGATATTTCTTGGGTTGTTTTTCTTGGCAGGAACCGACCTGCCCACCGCCCTGTGAGCTCATGGTCTCATGTCTGATCTCATGGAGAGGAGGGTCTTCTGGCTGTGGTCTGCGCCTGGGTGGGTAGGTACATGTACAGTACCTAGGCGGGTACCTTGCACAAGGACATGAACTGGGCGTATGTATACATGATGTCTGTCCTGGTCGTAGCATATTGCCTCATCATCATCATCATCATCATCTACCTCCCCATCTGCGGAGTCTCGTCCTCAGATGGGTCGAATAGAAAAACAAAGTTTTTCAAAGATGACTACATGCGGAGCCACTGGCTGCGCAAGTGACCAAGCGTGCAGATGAGACGGCCGGGCGCGCGCGCGAACCTTGGGCTGCTAGAGCGGGCGGGGTAGGCGGGAGGTCCCGTTGATACCGCCATATCCGGTCTGGCTTGCGAGGGCGTGCGGGACAGCAGCGTTCTGACAGGCTGGCCGAAAATCGGGGATCGCGAGCGGCGTGTTTCTGTTCTATCGCTATCGGGGATCTCGAGCTTGTCACGAGGGGACGGTGGTGATTCGATGTGCAGAGAGTGGCTGGGACCCCGTCATGGGCGGAGACATGCACGGCATCCGGTACGCCGCAAAGAACGCGGGATACAAAGTATCTCTGAATTATCTCTGAATGAATGATATTCTGGACGGGTGCCTCTGGGGAGCGTCGATCGATCGAGCATGCAGCGGTTGTGCATACGAGTGCATGCAGGCGGATGCGGAGGATTCGCGCATCTAGTCCCCTGCAGCCTGCGCGGCCAAGAGAACGGAATGGGAGTCTCCAGGAGAAGATTTCCGACTGGCGGCTAGAATCCGGGTTGGCGCTGCAAACGCAGAGGCAGGGTACAAGAGTACTCTGGTCGTGTACCAAGTACGGAGTTCAAAGGAGGATCTCGCCTCCGGTCCTCTCCTCGACTCTGGGTCGCACTCCCAGTTCGTGCACAAGGTCATTTGCATGACATGAGAACGATGGTGATGTTGGCCGCGGGTCGGGTCCGGTAGCGGTACGGAGAGGGACGGAGACCTGAGGTACGCCAGGAGGACCGGTACCTGACCTGCTTGTTGCTCGCGTCAGGGGTGCGCAGGGCGAGGGCTGAGGGGGCCCGCCAATGGGGGATTTTGCCCGGGCCCGCCGGGCGGCTTGGCGAACGCCCGCGCGCGGCCGGCGCCGGACGGTGGCCCGATCGGGCAAGGCTGTGGAGATGGCGGGCGCAGGGGGCAGCCGCGAGCCCGTGACCGTCCAGGGGCATGCAGACGGGGCCTGCAGCTCATGTGTGATAACGCGACTTCTCTCCCTTCCAGAACGGGTGGAGAGCGGTGGGACGGGACCCGCCGGGGTGATTCACCTCTGCTTTCGGCCAGTTTTCTTTTTATACACTGGTCCGTGGTGCTGCTGCTGCGAAGCGGACGCGGGATCTGCAGCAAACGGGCATCCTGCTCGTTGAAGCATCCATGTCCGGTATGGAGTGCTCCGTCGTCGGAAGAGGGGCTTCCCACCGCGCTGGATGCTCTGCACCAAGCGCATGTCATCCAGCCGGCTTCGAGAGAGATAAGAGGTGTTTTAAGATCATGCGTCATGCGCGGGAGAGAAAATAATAGAGGACTGCTTCCTTGCGGACCGAGACCCGTGCACCAGGAGGGCCGGCAGGGCGGTACCCCTGAGCCCCCCGGCCAACGGCGCACACGAGCCGCACCAGCAAACGCAGAGATGATTGTAGCAATCATGTATCTGGATCGATACCGGTGTCTGTGGATGGCTGCCGGCAGCAACCACGGCGGGACGGAGGCCGATCCGACAGCACCGTAGGACAGAGCTGTATCACCCAGCCTTGGCGGTATCACCACTCGCATGCTGCACACCATCATCAGCGGTCCCTGGCGTGGCGGGGGCCGGCGTCGCGGCCCCTGGGGCCGAGCGCGTGCCCGGGCCTCCCCTCCCCCCATACGCCTCTTGTCTTCTTTTCCTGTCGCCGCCTCCTCCCTCTCCTTTTGTTCTTCACCCTTCGTCCCGTCAGCGAGAAGAGGCCTCTCGCGAGTCTTCTTCCCTCTGCGGCGTGGACATCTCGTCCGGGAGATGTTCATCGGTCACCTCTGTCTTCTGTGATCCCGTCCCACGCGGCCGCTCCTTTCCTGTTCCCCCCCCCCCCTTTCCCATCGAGCACGCTGCTGCTCAGAGTCTTCTCTGTCGACCCATCTCTCGCTCTGCACGTTCTCTTCGAGTGTCGAATACCATCCCGCGTCTCCAGAAGAGAGAGATATATGTGATACCCTCGACTCCTCCCCCTCCTTTGTGATCGATCCCATCAACACCAAGGTCTTCGCATCCAACCAGTCACCATGGGTCCGTCGCTCAAAGACCACTCCAACTCCTTCATCCGCCCGGCCACCCGCGACCGCCCGGTCACCAGGGACCAGGGAGAGGGCTCCGTCGCCGTCCCCAGCCGCACCTCGTCGCTGCACTCGCGCATCACGCAGCCCTCGCCCTCCAACATCAGCGCGAAGCCCTCCCAGCGGCCCCCCAAGACCCTCACCCATGCCTACATGGTCTGCGGTGTCGGCCGCGAGCCCTCCCAGTGGGTGAAGGCCCCGCCGCCGCCGCAGGGCAAGATCCAGCACATGAAGGGCGCCGTGCCCCAGTTCTGGCTGCCCGAGATCCTGGGGAGCAGCCCGCGCCTCGAGCACGACAATGAGATTGCCCGCGCCCTGCATGCCGCCATGAGGGTGAGTCTCCATCGGTCGAGTCCTTCCCTTCTGGATACTGACGGACTGCGCAGGCATGCTTCCCCCACGACGTCGAGATCTGCACCGGCAAGACGCAGCCGCACTGCGTGCACCACGCCTTCGTCCTGCAGCAGGACTCGTCCCACACGCTGTACGGCATCGCCCTGCGCGTGTGGTCGCGCGCGGACGAGAAGCGCGCCGAGACCATCCGCGAGCTGCGCAAGAAGACGGAGCCCGACTTCTACGACAACCCGGACGAGACCTACTGGATCCCGTACTGCCTCAGCTTCCTCTCGCGCTACCCGCTCTACGACCTGCTGGGCGACTACCTGCGCGGCATGTGGATCCACTGGAACAAGGCCACCAACCTGTTCCACGCGGAGGAGGTGTCGCGCATCCTCAGCTTCCCGGCCCCGCGCCTCAACGACCTGGTGCGCATCGACATGAAGGACTACGCGCTGTGCTACCAGTTCCCGTCCTCGCCCACGGGCTTCCAGAACTTCGCCATGTGGCCGCTCTTCTGCTGCCTGTCGATCCCCAACATCGTGGGCGTCATCGAGGCCGCCGTCTCCCCCACCCGCCGCATCATCTTCATCAGCCACTACCCCGCGATGCTGACCATGGCCGCGGAGACGGTGCGCTTCTGCGTGCGTGTGTACGAGTGGAGCGGTCTCTACGTGCCCGTCGTGCACGCCCGCCATGCCCGGGACCTCGTGCAGGAGCCGGGCCCGTACATCCTGGGCATCACGGCCGAGTGCCGCTCGCTGTTCACGGCGCCGCCGGACGCCCTCGTCGTCGACCTCGACCGCAACTTCGTCCTCACGTCGAACCCGCCCAACGTGCTCACCCCCGGCCAGCGGACCAAGTTCATCAACCGCCTGACCCAGGCGCTGAACGGCGATGTCACGCCCACCGGTGTGCCCCAGCACCTGCGTTCCGCCTACGGCGGCGGCAAGCTGATCCCGGCCGGCCAGATCATCGTCATGAAGGGTGAGGTCGAGAGCGTCCAGGACCCGCCATGGTGGAACCAGGACGCGGTCATGAGCGTCATGGACCATGTGTGCGAGAAACTTGTAAGTTTTTTCTTTCTTTTTTTTTTCTTTCTTTCTTTTTTTTCCCCCCGGTCTCTTCCCACTTTTTTTTGCAGAAACGCTAACTTCCCCACAGGGACGCAACACCGGTGTCAAGGCGCTCTTTGGCGGCTCCGTGAAGAAGCCGCTCATGACCAAGGTCTCCATGCGGCACCTGAACGAGATCGTGCGCGAACGCAACCAGTACTCGCGCGATGCCCAGGAGGCTTGGCAGGACTTCATCAACCTCAAGGCCCGGATGGACACGGAGCTGTCCAAGGTCACCAAGCGCAACAACTTCCTGGTCGAGGAATTGGAGACCTGGAAGCAGCAGGTCAGTTGCCTTTTTTTTGTCGTATATATATATACACGTGTCTGGAATTGACCACTGACTCCCTGCAGTTCCTCAAGTTCCAGACGTTCGCCGAGCAGCTCACCAAGGAGACGTCGGAGCTCAAGGTCAAGATCGAGAACCACAAGCGTGAGAACCGCCGGCTCACGGCCCTCATTGACCAGCAGAAGGACGACCTGGCTCGGCTCACGCTCCGCCTCTCGGGCACCGAGAAGCAGCGCGACGATGCCCTCGAGGCGCTGGTGCTGCAGCAGGAGATCGCCGAGGAGCTGGAGCGCGAGAGGAAGCGCAACCAGAAGGAACTGGCCGCGCTGCAGCAGGCCAACGCCACGCTCACGCGCCAGCGGGACGAGGCCCAGCGCATCGTGGTCCACCTCCGCAGCCTGATTGACGGCCAGGCGCACCACATGGAGCACCTGCTCCGCTCCATCGGAAGCGCCCCGGACATTTCCGACTACATCAAGCAGACCTACGAAAACGCGCTCGAAGATCCGGAGGAAGAAGACAGCAGCCGCAACGAGAGCAAGCGTGCTTCGTCTTCTTCGACGGCTTCTTCCCGGTCGAGCTATTACCGCGCCGACTCCCGTCGCCGGAGAAGTGGGGGCGATGGCAACGTGAGCGCGGAGAGCTTGCTGAACATTGGTAAACAACACACGCGCAAATCGAGGCTCAGTATGTCTGACGTCGCAGATCGCTACCTGAGAGACAAGACCGATGCGATCGCGGACATCATCCGCAACATCAGCGAGCAGTGCGCCGCTGCCGTTGAAGGTCTGCACCGGGCCCAGGATGCCGAGCTGGGGGATCCCGATGATGACGACGATGCCAACAGGCACGACGGCGGCGACGACGGACACGACGACCGCCGGTCCGTCCACGAGGGCAGCGAGCTGGGTGACGGGGACCACAGCTACCTGAACCCGGACAACCGCAGCTCCGTCCCGCCGACGCCGGACCTGGTGCACAACCGGTCCAGCACGTCGATGTCGATGGTCAGCAGCTCGACCATCCCGGAGCGGGCGAGCCAGCAGTACGACATCCCGACCAAGATCGTCGAGGATGACGACGAGCACGCCCACGAGACCGACGGCGTCGACGACCAGACGGAGACAGGCACGGTGTCGAAGCAGGCCAGCGAGGATTTCCTGCGGCCCGCCACCCGCCTCGTTGCGTAGAGGTTGATCTGTTGATCTGAAAGGAAAGAACAGTGACCATGCCTCGCTCCGATGACATGCACGATCCTGCTGAATTTTTAGCAGACGGCGCTATCTTTAGGAATTTTTTTGGAGATATCTTGTTCATATTCCCATGATGGTTCGGGCTTATCTTCTGCAATCTTTCTCCCTCCGATGGAACGCTTGGACATTGGATGTTTGATTACTTCTCTCTTGGGGTCGGGTCTTTTTCATTTTTTTTTCTTTCTTCGTGTCTTGGGGTCTGTTTTTGTTTTTTTTTTCTTTTTTGGTCTCTGTCCCCATGATGGTCATACCCCCGATCCGACCCTGGCCGGCTGACGCACACGTGTCTGGTGCACACCGTGACGTGGACCAGACCTCTTCCTGTCTCTTTCCTATGTAAATCTGTCTGCACGCGGTTTTTCTCTTTTTCTTTTGTCTGTCAGTCCCTCCGCAGCGAACGCTCTCGACCTGGGCTTCATCCGATTGAATCGGGGTCCGGGCGGTTCCAGTGTCGGTGTCTGTTTTATCATATCGAATTGTAGTCCTGTTTCCGGAATTTCTGTCTGTCCACCTGTCTGTCTACCTGTCCCTATATCTGTATTCAGTCTCGTCTAGTCTAGTTTTAGTCTTGGTTATTTGATTCCCATTCTGTCTGTTTGCAAGTTTCCGTGTGTGCCTTTGTTTGGGTTCCTACGTAGTAGTAGATTCATCCTTGGCTTGTAATGTACTTGTACAGTACATGAGCGTCGTCGACTTGACAAGTTGGAAAGTAACAAGGAAGTACATGTACAGTAGTAAGTACAGTACATCCATCACCCCGGTCTATCCGTCCCGTTGCGCGCAATCCAAGATATCAAAGTTGGAATAATGGCCATCCCCTGGATTTCCGCTGGAATTTCACCTGGGTACCTTTGTTCCCCTTTCGTTGGCAAGGCCCTTACCAGAGAGGGGGTCAACCTCCCACCAGTGAGCGCACGCAGCGCTGTCATGACAGGAGTAATGTCGATTTACCCAAGGGTGACCCCAGAGGCAAGCAGGGGGGTGTATGTGGCGGCGATACACAGCAGAAGGCAACCCCGGCAGGAATTTGCACCTGACGCAGAAGCTTTGTAAGTAAGAGGAGGCATCTAACTATTCCTATATTACTTGCTATGGCAGCTTCCACATCAGTACTTCTGTCCTGGGCGAAGCAGTCAATCTCCTCAAGTTCATCGAAGCATTTGTCAATCTCTGTTCTCATCCTGGTTGCGTGGAGGATATTATAGATAGCAAGGTGGAACGTCAGGATAGTTAGGTCAGGCGCTTCGATAGATTCGACCAAATTGAACATGAAAAAAAAAAACTCGACTCGATGGGAGCCGATTTTGGGGAGGATCAATATAAATCTTGGGAAGACAGAATTGTTTATTGCAAACCAATTGTTGAAATTATAGAAGGAGAGCTTGAGCATGTGTCTCAAGCCTGCCCGCCGTTGCCAGTCGGGCCTGTTAACACGCGGTCCCCACTCAAAGGCACTGTTGAGAAGAAGGATATGATCTGAGAATGACAAACCGTCCAAGTTGTTGATCGCCCCAACACGACGACTTGTCTGTCGACGACTGATCATCGTCGGGCGAAAGGAACCCCGGTCGGGGATTAGTGACAACATCGTAGTACTACATTTTGCACACATTGATAGGTACATAGGTGTTTCGGTGGGCGCCTGGGGGAGGGATTCAACCCGAATGCACGCTGCAGTGCTGACTTGACGCTTCCACGATGCTCCCTTCAGGGAGCTCCGTGAACTCCCGGTTCCCAGTCCCATTGATTTGATTTTTCAAATCAGCGCCGAAGAAGAAGAAGAACAGGGCCAGGCACTGTCAACCGGTGCGATTCAGAGCCTAGACCAGCTCATTCTTCTTTATGTGGGCCGTATGCAAATGTAATATACGATATGTATCTAGCAATGGGGACCATGCGTTCTCCCCGGCAATGTGTTCCTTGGAGCTCTAAGGCTGGTAAAACTAGGTATATATGCGCGAATACCTAAATGGCTAGCCGATGTGAGAGAGATCAAATACCAAGTAATGAAGGGTGAATGTTCTGAAGCTGTCGAAGTGAAGGGGCAGGGATTGGGGGGGGGGGGTTGCGGTTCAGTTAATTACTTTCCCTCCCTTCACATTATCACTATTCACCTGGGTGCTTCCGGCGTACCTCCCAGAAAGCGAAATAGGCCTTGCTAAGGCGGCTCGTGTCAGGACCGACGCTTAGGTTGTTTTCCGGTTCTAGGATGAAATTTTCAAATGTATTGTTTACTGCTTGTGGGATGAAGCTCAGTCTTTTCACTCTCCATGTTGCTGCGGCATTGATGACAGAGAGAGCCTGTCAAAATATCCATTCCGGACTATACGGAACATAAGCCTGAGGCTATATATGAGTCCAGGAAGTGAAGATTGAGCACTTACCAAAAAGAGAGATCCGATTTGTTGTCAGTCCATAGTGTTCAACAAAAAGCTTTCCATCATCAAATTGTTCGCCTGATGTATAAGTTCTGCATCGGCTACTGCATCGCCCTCATGGGCGGCTTGATCGTCCTCGCGGATTCTGTTCCGACCTTGGAACACCGAACAGGGACAAATGGGTGTCATCACAATATCGAAGTCTGGATCTGGCTGAAGGAGCAAGAGGAACACTATAGCTGTAGAAAAGAATGTGTGACAGAATGATAGGCTATAAGCGTCACTCTTAAGAATATAATCTCTTCCTGTCGGGAACAGCGCAGACATGACATGATGCAGCAATCTCTGTGGATTCATCTCAGGCGGATTCTTGTATAGCGTAGTACCGTACTGTATAACTCAGCGAGAAGCCGTTAAATTCTCAAGATACTCAGCTAGCTGGGTAGCAATAGATAGATACGTTGTTCGAAGGTAAATACGATCATAGTCATATAAAATTGATCTTTGGAGGTGATAGTTAACAGACTAGGTAAATGGTAGACGAGTATACTAATATGCAGTGCCCTGTGAAAGGACTCTTCGGGGATCATTCTTATTCACCGAATTACTTTATTCACTGTAGCCTTCGCCTTTTCAGAGAATTATGCGCACGAGAGCAACTGGGTGCCTCCGGAAGCAATGAGAACCTTTTAATTGATCTATTTGGGTTATATCGATGATGATGAGCGGCGATAAAGAAGGAAATAAGGAAAAGGGGATTTTCTGCCACCTTTTACAGGTAAGTACAGACTTCTGTGATCGGGCATCTTTTATCCAGATTATATAAGTGAATATGGTAATTGGGTGAATAAGAATGATCCCCGAAGGATCGGGCATAGACCGACTGCCACGCATCGGGCCTATTATGGAGGAGGAGGGCTTCCAGTGGTCTGAGACCGCCATAGTCAACGAAATTCTAGCGTGCTAAATGAACGTCTAAACTAGGTATCTGGAAGGTAGGTAGGTAGGCTGTAACATCTCTCTAGTTTCCAACCATCGAATTGCTACTGACACATTCTATCCAACAAAATACAGATCCAAAACCATACTAATCAAATATAACCAGTCTCAATTGCTGCATCGATCACTTTAGTGAATCATTCTCATTGAGCTGGACTCCTTCCACCCTCGGCACCACCCGCAGGTGGCTCGGGAACCACACATAGAAAATGGCGATCACCGCGAGCATCGGCACGGAATCGAAGATGTACATCGTCCACTCATGCCGCAGCGCATATCCAGACTGGCCCATGGCGTATTCGACGACGCGGAAGATGGACCGCACCATGATGAGGCCGCCGACCCAGTAGAGCATGACAAGGCACTGGTTCCAGCGCGCCCCTTCCTCGCCGAACGATTCCAGCGTGGGGAACCGGTGCATCCGCACGTGGAAGACCACGGCGGTGACGAGGAAGAGGCAGAACGAGACGATCTGGATGAAGAGACCGGTGAGCACGATGGCCTCGCCCAGCGTGGGATCGCTCCCCGTGATCATCGGGCCCACCGCGGCGCCCTGGACGAGGAAGGACAGGATGTCGCCGAGGACGAAGGCCCTCGTCAGCCAGTCGACACGGACGATGGAGTACTTCTCGCCCTTGACGCAGCGGATGAGGCGGCCGAGGGTCATATAGATCGACGCCGCGAACAGGGCCGGGGCGAGGAGGATGCCCTGGTTCTGGACCACGTAGGGCATCAGCTTGCCCGTTTTGTTGTGCGCGGCAGCCCTTGCGGCGTAGCCGTAGGCTTCAACTGCATCCGTTGATCAGTATGTAAATTTATGGATTTTTTTCTTTTCTGTTGACTTACAAAAACCACCAACGGCAAAAGGAATGCAGAACCAAGCACGCGTCTTCCATAGACGCCAACAGTGGGCCGCTGTCAATGCTAGGAAACAGAGTAGGAAGATCACGGCGGCTGCTAGAGACGGGACGTAAAGCCACAGGTAGTAGCCTCCCTTGTAAGGCTGGAGCTGTGCCATCGTGGAGGTTATGCAATATCGGAAAGTCGTATATCCCTATGAGTTGGAAATATCGAAAGGTGAGATGATAGGTAGGTAGGTCGTCGAAGGAGAATGTCACGCCAGCAGACAACTCGAACTTCCTACTGGCAACCTGATATCAGGATGACGGTGGAGAAGTCCGTAACTGTACAAAAAGAACAGCGGATAGAGGGAGCGACAGTGAAGGAAAATGTTCAGTCTCGAATCAACGCAAAGAAGGAAAAAATCATGCTCATTACCAGTAAAGAGGAAGGATGGAATTGTGTGAGGGGTGCTATATAGATTTATATTTGCTGACTAGCAGATGGTGTATATACTTCTAGCAGAGTACCCCGTACTCTGTTTTATCTGCTTCATGCTCTTCAGGACCTATTTTGGGAATATGCATAATCTGATTGCCAGACACGCAGCTCCAGTTGGACTACGTAGTACTTTAGTCATCACGGTCAGGTATTTTCAGCTATCCTGACTAGAACGGGCTTTAGGATGCTGATCAACACGCGTATTCAGGAGTATCTATGTTCTGAAGTACATGCATAGTTTGTATGTGCTTGGTTAGGGCTACTGCTCTTGGTCCGTGCATACGCGTATACTATCCTCGAATCGGCCGATCCTGTGGATTCCATACGACTGCCCACGGTCTTGGACAAAGCTTGGCGGTCCTTGACTGGATGCGAATACGCGTATTCATAAACCGCCGGGCTAAGAACCGCGGCGCTATCTGGATCGTCTGTGCTGATATCAATCTGGCCTGAAAGGGACACTTGGTCGGCTACATGCAGAACAGACACATATGACTAGCTCTTTATCAGACTTTTCCTTGAAAATGCTTTTGCCAAGTCGGATGGTGCGGATTAGCCAAGGCATCGCCGCTGTCCGCAAAGCTAGAGAGAGATGCGCGAAGATCTTTCTCTTACCAAGCCGCAATGCGGAGACCCTACCTACTTGTTTAACTACCTAGCTAAGGAGCAATGATGCGTGGACCAACACGCGTATTCGGCTCTCAAAGTAAGAGATACCTCAGAGTATCCTGTTGTTGCCCGTGCGGCTGACATTGGTATATTAGATGGCTCGAGAAACCCCCCTTTACGGCATCTCTCTTCTGTTCCAGGGAGGAAATCAACTTCTAACATCTTGCCTTGCCAATATGGCGCTCTCATTCTCGCCTTCTATGTGCTCGGGGAACGCCATACCCTACCCAACTGTGCCTGGCGCGGAAATCTTGTCGCTTCAGTCGACGCTCGTCTCCAACTACTCGCAGTTTGTCCATGAAGGTTATTATCTGAATCACCATTCCGTGGATGTCACGAATGTCAGCTTCTGCAACGTCACCGTCGCCTATACGCATCCGGGAGAAAACGACACGGTCCATGTAAAGGTCTACCTGCCGCTTGACGGATGGAACGAACGGATGCAGGCCATCGGTGGCAGTGGATGGACGGCAGGGTTCTCCAGCCTGTCTGCCCCGGCCATGATCGGCGCCGTGGGCCAGGGATATGTGGCCGTCACAACCGACGGAGGACATTATAGTGACCTCACTGGCGATCCCTCCAGCTGGGTGCTCCGGGGCAATGGCGAGCTCAACTGGCATGCGTTGCAAGACTTTGCTTCCGTGACGCTGAACGACGCTGCTATCATCGGCAAAAGCCTGGCAGAGAGCGTCTACGGACGGGCTCCGAAATATTCGTACTGGAGCGGCTGCTCGCAGGGTGGTCGGCAGGGACTCATGCTCGCACAGCGATATCCAACTGCGTTCAACGGCATCGTTGCCTCGGCTCCGGCTATCAACATCGATCGCTTCATGGTCACCGATTACTGGCCCCAGCTGATAATGACTTTACAAGATGAATATCCGTATCCCTGCGAGTTGAACGCCCTCACTGCGGCAGCAATAGCGGCCTGTGATGGTAATGATGGTGTCATCGACGGCCTCCTCTCAGATCCGGACTCGTGCCACTTCGATCCTCATGCTCTCGTCGGCATTACGTTTAATTGCAGTGACACGGGGGCGGAGCAGAAGATCTCGAAAATCGCAGCGGACGTGGCGAGTGCCGCATGGATGGGCGCGAGGTCAACGAACGGCAGCTTCCTCTGGTATGGGATCAATCGCGACGCGATCCTGAGCGGCAACGGTCTTGACACAGTTGGTCCTGCGAACACGGAGTGCGACAAAAATGGGACCTGCGTCGCTGCGCCCCCGAGTCTTTTGACCGACTGGATCCGGGTTTTTGTCGAGAAGAACCCCGATTTTCCTCTTTCGAACATGACCCATGAGGAATTCGACCAGATCTTTGAGAAGTCAGTCAGAGAGTTTGATGCTATTGCCGGCACGAACGACCCGGATCTCTCTGGGTTTCGCGATGCAGGAGGCAAGATGCTCACGTTCCATGGCCTGGTTTGTTATTACCTACTTCGAACTCACGATTTGGAAACTAATCGTGTGAACAGGCAGATCAGATCATCCCGCCAAACGGCACCAGACAGTATTACAATGCCGTCACGGCTAAAGACCCGAACGTGCACAGCTATTACCGGCTCTTCGAATCTCCCGGACTGGCCCATTGTTACAGCGCGTCGGGGGGCCACCCGGCCGATATCTTTGACAAGTTGGTCGCCTGGGTCGAGCAGGGCATCGCTCCGGAAACCTTGACTGCCAATTATACCACGGAGAACGGCACGGTTAATCACAGAATCCTCTGTCCGTATCCGCAGAAGGCAGTCTATGACGGGGTCGGAGATCCAACTGCTGCGGAAAGCTTCTATTGTTCGTGAGACAGGCGGCTGGTTGAGACCTGGAAAAAAAAATTCAAGCACACTGTATGCTATTTTCTCAGATCATCACGGCTATCCCTATCTAATGTGTGTAGTATACGTTCTGGCCACTCTCTCTATTTTTCGCTCCCTCCCACTCTCCCTTTTTTTGTGTCTTTCTGGCTGTCTGCCCGTTTATTTATGCCATTTTTTATAACTAGCTCACACGCAAACTCAGAATAGCTCTGTTCAGATGTACTGTACATACTAAGCACCTAGTCACTTGCATCTACTACGGAGTAGTGCCAACTTCATTGTAGCCGTAATATCATCTTGGACCCAACAAACTAGAACCACCAACCTCAGGTGGGTACCAGCAGCTACAGGGAAAGACTCATAGACTAATGAGCCAAGAATCCCCAGTAGTTTAACTAGTAATACTTAAAATCTGGGGGCGCAAGAAGCCGGCTAGATTAGGGTTGCGGGACTTCATGGGTCCGGATCCATCTCGTCCTTGGCTGACTAAGCCACGCTGCGGGTCCTAACGTAGTCAACCACCGAGCGGGCCACACCACCGAACGGGCCACCCAACACGC
>ENA-UOXB01000386-UOXB01000386.1-bioreactor-metagenome-genome-assembly--contig:-NODE-386-length-33250-cov-10.318934_pt1 | contig 33250 bp, 27 predicted proteins | sample MGYA00238158_ERZ761615 | MGnify/ENA primary metagenome ERZ761615 (study PRJEB28904, sample SAMN06267902) | bioreactor metagenome | isolation source: Joint BioEnergy Institute, California, USA...
CACAGGGGCGTTAATCGATTGACTGATTATTGAAACTGACCAATTATGAAAATGGAACATAAAAAAGCCACTGTATTTTGACAGTGGCTTTTTTATTATCTACAGCTTCGACTTATTAATGGCGGAAATGGCGCATACCTGTAAATACCATCGCTATACCATGCTCATTTGCTGCAGCAATGGTCTCATCATCACGCATAGAGCCACCTGGCTGAATAATGGCAGAAATACCAACTTGGGCAGCATTATCAATACCATCACGGAATGGGAAGAAGGCATCTGATGCCATGACAGCACCTTCAGTAGCTAATCCCGCGTGCTCAGCTTTGATAGCTGCAATACGGGCTGAATTGACGCGACTCATTTGACCTGCACCCACACCAATCGTGCGCTGACCTTTTGCATAAACAATGGCATTAGATTTGACATATTTCGCCACATTCCAGCTGAAAAGTAGATCGGCAATTTGCGCTTCGGTTGGCTGTACGTCTGTGACGATGGTCAGGTCATTGGCAGTAATCAAACCAAGATCTTGCTCTTGTACTAACAGACCACCATTAACGCGCTTGTAGTCCAGCTGGGTATCACGCTGATCCGGTGCAGGTAGTTCGCCGCATACCAATACGCGCACGTTTTTCTTAGCAGCCGTTGCTTCGAGTACACCTTCTTCAACGCTAGGGGCGATAATCACTTCAACAAACTGGTTGTCGATGATGGCATGAGCAGCTGCTAACGTTAATGGACGGTTGAAAGCGATGATACCGCCAAAAGAAGACTCAGGGTCTGTGCTAAAAGCCGTGCGATAAGCCGTTACCTGATCAGCATCAACAGCGACACCGCAAGGATTAGCGTGCTTAACGATAACGCAAGCAGGTGTACTAAAAGCTTTTACGCATTCAAGCGCTGCATCAGTATCGGCGATATTGTTATAGGACAGTGCTTTGCCTTGCAATTGCTTAGCGGTCGCAATAGAGGCTTGCTGGCTTTTTAATGGGTTATTTTCTACATAAAAAGCGGCATTCTGATGTGGGTTTTCACCGTAGCGTAGGTCCTGTACTTTTTCAAGTTGCACATTAAATGTACGCGAAAAATTCTCAGCGCTTTGGTCTTCATTGACACGGCTACCTAAGAAGTTGGCAATCATACCGTCATATTGTGCAGTATGTTCAAAAGCTTTCACTGCCAAATCGTAACGTAAAGCAGCTGTCAGTTCAGTACCATCACCCAATGCAACAAGTATACGCTCATAGTCAGCTGGATCAGTGACGATTCCAACGTGGGCATGGTTTTTTGCCGCTGAACGTACCATAGTAGGACCACCGATATCAATATTCTCGATGGCATCGTTCATGGTTACATCAGCACGAGCAATGGTTTCAGCAAAAGGATATAAATTCACCACAACCAAGTCAATACGTTCGATTGCATGCTCACTCATTACAGCATCATCTGTACCGCGACGTCCGAGGATGCCGCCATGAATTTTAGGATGTAGCGTTTTAACACGACCATCCATCATCTCAGGAAAGCCTGTGTAGTCAGATACTTCGGTGACAGCAATATTGTTTTCTGTGAGTAACCGATAAGTGCCGCCAGTAGATAGTAAGCCAAAACCTGCTTTGATAAGACCCTCGGCAAACTCAACGATATTAGATTTATCAGAGACCGATAATAGTGCAAGTGGGGTTGTACTCATAAAAAAACTTCCATAAAAAAAGCCTGACGTAAACGTCTGGCAAGGGGATAATGACAATTATTGTAGACGATATCGCTGAGGATAAAGTCATGAACGTCAAATTGCCATACATAGTGAAGATTAATGAATATAAGAGCGCTCATATAGCCTGTGCTACATTAAGTCGTAAGTTTTGAGTTTTTTGCGTAAAGTACCGCGATTAAGACCAAGAATTTGCGCACATTTGGTTTGATTGCCTCGAGTTTTTTCGAGCACGACAGATAAGAGGGGTTCTTCAATTTGTTTTAAGATCAATTCATACAAATCAGTAGGTGTCTCGTCACCCAGCATGGCGAAATACTGTCTTACCACGCGTTCTACATGTACACGTAAAGGCTCCTGTGCATGATTGGTATCACTACCTAAAGAAGAGCAAAAACCATGCGCCGGATGACGATAGTCGTTCTCATTATAATCGGCAAGATGATCAGAGCTTTTGGCAAAATGATTGGCGTTATGCTGTGCATGAGTTGCCATAAGATAATGTCCTTTAGAGAGAATCAAACCATGAGAGGGTAGGGTATTATATCAAACTAATTTTGTCTAGCGCTGACAGATTGGCTGTTATCTTCAGTAGGATTATCGAGTAAGAACAGTTTTACACTGTAAATGACCACCTATTTTGCTGCTCAACAGCTAAATCAGTACAAAGGATTTATAGTGATTTCGCGGATTTTTGTATCAGCTACGGGAATTGTAAACAAAAGCTGCCTAGCACTATCAGCAGCCAAATAGTTTTGTTTACTCAGTAAATACTCTTCTGGTGTCGCGATAAATTCGCCAATCATACTATTCGCACTATAAACACTGACCTTTAGATTTGGGTAAAGCTGTGCTTTTGCACTTTGATTATTTAACGTCGCACTTACATCGCTAAAGGTGCTGGCATCATTAACTAGGCTTGAGCGGTGATTGGTGTTAACAATTGATAATGCATTTAAATCAGCGCTTGGCAAACTGCAAGCAGCAATAGAACAGATGGCTTGTAGACGTTCAGCATAAACTGGATTTTTGACCAGATTTTCTAAATTAAAAATGACATATTGGGCAAAAAGTAAGAGAGCCAGTACTGAGCACCCAAGTACCCATAGTAATGAGGCAATTGACTGTTTTTCTGATGTTGGTGAAAATTTTGCTTGAGATTTTCTAATATGCTTTTCGGGAATGTTGTTTTCGTCCTTAAGAGGCACACCCATATTCAGCAATAATTGTGATAAATCTGTATCATCTTGCAGTGTCTCTTCACGCTTATTTTGTTCTTTTAGAAGCTCCTCAAGCCATGCATTGTCTGTTTTTTGATCTACGCTTGCATGAATATCATTAGCTGCTACTGAGCTAATTGCAGAGGGTGCTATTGACGTATGGTCATTTAATAGAGGTTTCGTAGAGGCGTGGCTGTTTTTATTTGCTGCTTTAGAGGTATTATACGAAGGTGTATTAACAGGAGTGGATGCATGACTTGCTTGAGTCAACCATGCATCCATACTGTCTAGTGAGTCATACTCTAACTCGGTATCTGAGGCCTCATCAATATCCATATCATCATAAATCAAATCATCAGATGACAATTCTTTTACCAGTTGCCTATTCGTAGACGGCATATTTTGATTGGGTGATTTGGTTTCTGATCGAGTATTAGTACGATAGCTAGTATGAGTGACAATAAGATGTTGATTGACCAAAAAACTTTGTTGACACTGCTCACAGTTGACGATGGCATTTACTTTATTTAACTGAGTCTGCTGTACGTCAAAGCAAGCTTTGCAATGGGGGCATTGAGTTTTTATGGCAGTGGTCATAGGGTCGAATCCAAAAAAGATGGTTATCAATACCGCTCAGCCACTTATAAAAACTGCCTATCACGCTCATACTTGCATTCAAACGTACAACAAATTGATGAGTTACAGCTAAAGATAGAGTGGCATCAAACACATAACATTTGACTACCCTCTATCGTAACAGATGTAATTAAATGTTGCTAGCCTGTAAATGTACCAGATAATCGCTGCCAGTGCTGTTCTTCTTGGGCAGTGAAAGCATGTTTCGGATCAAGTGCAAAATAGGGCTGATAAGCTGCCATGACCTGCTCAGTTTGAGACTCAATCAATCCCGCCAAAACAATACGACCTTTTGGTGCGATTAAGGTAGAAAAATAAGGCGCTAAGCCAATCAAAGGCTTGGCCAAAATATTGGCAACGATCACATTGACAGGCAAGATATCATGCTCTGAGCAATAATCAGTGAAGGCTTCTGGCAAAAATGCTTGTAGACGGTCACCCACTTGGTTGCGCGCTGCATTTTGATTGGTGGCCAGTACGGCTTGAGGGTCGATATCGACGGCAAATACGTGACGTGCACCTAATAACAAAGCGGCAATGCCCAAAATACCCGAACCACAACCGTAATCGATGACAACTTTATCATTTAAATCTTGTTCTGTTAGCCAATCAAGACACAAACGAGTGGTGGCATGATAGCCAGTCCCAAAAGCAAGTCCTGGGTCCATAATAATGTTGGTTGCCTCAGGGTTAGGCGGCGTTATCCAATTTGGCACAATCCATAAGTTATTGGCACATTCGATAGGATGATAGTTACTCATCCATTCGCGTTCCCAGTCTTTGTCATCAACGGCGCTCAGCCAAATACGTGTGGCTTGTACTTGCGCGGCAATCTCATGACTCAGCTGCTCAACGGCTTGGCGGCTACCCGTGTCAGTTGTGGCATCGAACAGTCCGGTTAAGATGACATCATCCCATAGTGGTGATTCACCAGGTAATGGCTCAAATAAAGGCTGGTCACCTGCGTCGTCTAAAGCGATGGATAATGCCCCTGCTTCTAGTAGCAGTGCCTCAGCCAAATCGACGTTTGCTTTTTCACATTGTAAATGCAGTTGTTGCCATGCCATAACGATAACCTTAAGCTTGAATAAAAATGAATATAGATATGTTTTAAGTGAACGATGAACGTACCAAATTTAAAAAATAATAGTATGGTTTTCTTGTCTAGTGCTTGATGGCTCAAGTACTGCCTTTATTAGCGTAAGGCTTGCTTTGCTTCACGTATGACACGCGAATTACCTTGAGCTTGTCCAGACTGCAAGATAATTTGCCACAAGGCTCGCCTACGACTAGAATCTTGCGAAACCGTAAGTCCGCGTCTAGCCATCGCCTCTGCTTTGCGAGGTTGGTTCTTTTTCAATGCCACTTGCGCCAGATAAAAGTATACGGCAGAAGACTTAGGCGCTAGGCGCTGTGCACGAGTGAAACTGTTTTCAGCATTGGTCAGATTGCCAGATTTCAGTTGATTGATGCCAGTTTGCATCAAATTGCGAAATGCTGGCAGATCACTGTTGTTGCTTGTTGCTCTTTGAGTCCTTTGCTGTGAATTTTTTCTTGCTTGCTCTAGTAACTCGTTGCGTGAGGGTACTATTGGTTCTGAGATCATGTAATCATCACGAGAAGGAGTGAGGATGATGGTATTAGATGGAATCGATGCGGAGCTAGGTGTATTAAGAACAGGTGTCTCTTGCGTCAAGGGATTTGATGGTTCAGAAGAACCATCAGACTCAATCGCATAATCGCTTTCATCATCGGCTCTCACGATAGGCCTTTGAGTGACAGGCGTAACCTTTACTGTGGTAGCGGCTTCTGACACTTGTTCCTGTGATGGTAAGCTGGCTTGTATAGGTGTACTCTGCGCTGTAGTAGACATACTTGGTGCAGTCTGGCAGGCACTCAAACTTAACATGGCGATCAGTACACCAACTGTCAATGAGGTATTGGCAGTGCTGCTCTTTTTGAGTGGCATTATAAACACCTGCTTAGCTAATACAGTTTGATTGAGAGATAACATCATGTCGAAACCCTTTATAAGTTTTAAAAACAGTTTTAGCGTCATTGAACTCTAAAACCACTCAACGGCACGGTCATACCAAGTATCAGCACGACTTTCTGCATCATCACCTTCTTGATTATCAGAGTCAACCGCTTCACCATTTGGAATCTCCAAACCTTCACGGCGACGTTGCTGGTTGATAGCGCTTTCCTGATCCTGTCCTTGCATCTGTTCAAGATTACGATCTTGTTGATAAAGACCAATTGCACAACTACTGGCCTCTTCTGGCAAATGCGCAGACATGACCGGTAAGTAGCGAGCGTCAGCACAGCGTTCATTTGATAACTTGCCTGAGTTGTTTTCAAGCCATAACCATTCGATACCTTCAGGCTCAGGCAACGCCACAGGGGTAAGTTTTAAGCGTTTCATATAGTCAACCCAAACTGGTAGGGCACCTGTACCACCGCTCAAACCAATTGGCTTGTTGTCATCACGACCTACCCAAACCACACTGACATAGTTGCCACTGTAGCCTGCAAACCAAGCATCGCGGAAATCATTTGTAGTGCCTGTTTTACCCGCCAAGTTTAGATTGCTACCAAGCGATTGCGCACGTTTAGCAGAACCCGTTGCAACCACTTGTTGTAACGCATAGTTGGTCAAAAAGTTGGTCTCAGGTGGGATGCTACGCTGAGTGTTTAAACCAGTACGTTGCAAAATGCGACCACGATCATCAATCACAGTACGAATACTATGAATCGGCGTGCGAAAGCCACCCGTCGCAAACACTTGGTAGACGCCAAGCATATCCATTGGGCTAAGATTAACTGAGCCTAATAAAGCAGAAGGATAAGGTGGTATTTTTTCTTTAACCCCCATGCGCTGTAACTGCTTGGCAAAGGTGTCTACTCCGAACTCCATACCTAAACGTACGGCACTGTGATTATAGGAGTTTGATAAAGCAGTGGTGAGTGGCACAAAACCATGATCACGATTGTCATAGTTTTTAGGATTCCACTTGGTACCGTCATTCAAATTCACCGTAATTGGCGAGTCGTCTATTGAGCTGGCCAGATTATAACGACCGCTTTCAAGTGCTGTCATATAGATAATAGGTTTTAACAACGAGCCCACTTGACGCTTAGCATCGACGGCGCGGTTAAAGCCTGTAAATTCACTACCACTGCCGACCACAGAGACAAGCTCTCCCGTTTCAGGATTGGCACTTACCAAAGCACCCTGTAGATTTTTGGTTTTACTATTGTTGCGGCGCAGCTCCCCAAGCTTTTTATCAACGGCTTTGTCTGCTGCTAACTGAGCAATAGGATCTAGCGTACTAATGATAATCAGACCTTCGTTTTTGAGATCGTCAGAGTAGTACACAGTGTTTAATTCACGTTTCACGATATCTAGAAAGTCTGGGAATTGACTCTTGCCCTCAACAGGCTTATCAACGATGCCAAGTGATTGCTTCACTGCTTTATCGTAGTCTTCTTGGCTGATTGAACCCACTGCCAGCATATTACTAAGGACAATATCACGGCGCGCTTTTGAATCATTTGGATTGCGACGCGGATTATAAATACTTGGACCTTTTGCCATCCCGACAAGCATGGCTTGTTGATCCAAACGCAGCTCATTCAAAGGTTTGTCAAAATAGAATTGTGATGCCAAACCAAAACCATTGATCGAGCGATTGCCGTTCTGGCCCAAATAAATCTCATTCAAATAAGTTTGGAGAATCTCATCTTTACTATAGTGCAGTTCAAGTAGCACGGCCATTAAGGCTTCATTGGCTTTACGTTTTAGGGTGCGGTCAGAATTCAGATAGAAATTTTTAATTAGCTGCTGCGTAATGGTTGAACCACCCTGTCTAGAGCCACCTGAAAAGTTATTGAGAACAGCACGTGCAATACCACGTATCGAAACCCCTTTATGCTCATAAAATGCACGGTCTTCCGTGGCTATCAATGCATCGATCAATGGCTGGGGTACTTCATCTAACGAGACGACCAAGCGATCTTCGTTGCTATCTGGATAGATACCGCCAATATTGACAGGTTCCAAACGAATGATGCCACTTTTGGCAGGTAAAGTGCTTTGGATCGACTCGATTTTATTACCAGCAATGGTCATTTTAATGACCTGCTCTTTGTCGATATCATTTGAGCTATAAGTAAAGCCACGCGTATGGATAAAATAGGTATTGCCTGAGCGATGATAAGTACCCGTGCGATCATAGGACTTATTGCTTTGATAATTTAAAAGCTCAAGCCACGTCTTCATCGTATCTCTATCAACATTCGCACCTTGATACAACTCAAGTGGCTGGGAATATACTTTTGCAGGAATGTCCCAGCGCTTACCCTCAAACTTATGGGTAATGGTGCGATCAAGTTTCACTAGATATAGTGCCAATAGGACCATACCAGCGATGACGATGATTAATAGAAGACTACTAAATACCAAGCCGCGCTGTTGTGAGGGCAGCGTATGATGAGTAGGCTTAGAGGAAGGTAATAGCTTGGGATTGGATTTTTGCACTGATGTCGCACCATTTTTGGATAAAAAACTGCCTCATAATGACGTAAAATGACAAATTTTTCAATCTATCATCGTCAATGCAGTCATTCATTGTTAGTAGACTACAAGCAGTTATGCTACTTGCAGCGACGGCTTATAGTATAATCTGTCTCTAAATACTCATATTGGTAATAAATCGTCGGCCGCTTTTAATTGGATTTATGAATGGCATTAAGATAGCAATTTACGACTGCTATCACGATGTATTTTCTATGAATTCGTCATTGAGTTTTTATTCTGCGTAAACTAACTGGCATCGATACTATTGCAAACCGCTATATTGGATGGTGTTCAGCACTATCAATAATAGCAAGTTTACTAAGAACAAATAGGGTTTGAGAAAACCTATATAAAGGAAGTAAGTGCGATTATGTCTAGTACTCAATCACAAGCGGCGTCCGGTAGCAGCCATCCTTATGAAGATAACTCTATCATCGAAGGCTTGGTACTACCCCTCGCTGGTCACTGTTTTCACTGCGGTGATCCAGTGCCGCAGCCACCCTTTCATGCTGAGATATTAGGCAAGTCACGTGAAATGTGCTGTATGGGCTGTCAACTGGCCTCACAAAGCATTGTGGAAGCGGGGCTTGAACAGTATTATCTAGACCGTTCAGAAATTAATCGCACTGCAAGTCTACCAACCCAATTGAACCGCCTCGAAGTTTATGATCACGATGAAATAAAGTCGCAGTTTGTCTATGCACAAGATGGGCTTTCAGTCGCAGAGCTGTCCGTCAATAACTTACGCTGTGCTGCTTGCACATGGTTGATTGAATCGCGGCTAGATGAGCTAGATGGTATTCGTCAGTGTCAGGTAAACTTGACCAGTCAGCGTATGCGAGTGATTTGGGATGAGAGCAAACTGCCCATCAGTCGTATCTTAGCTGTTATCAATGAAATTGGCTATGAGGCAAAGCCTTATCGGCAAGATACTCATGAGGCCATGCTGGCACGTCACAATAACCAAATGATACTGCGCCTAGGCATTGCTGCTCTAGGTTCTATGCAAGCCATGATGTATGCGGTTGCGCTGTATTTTGGCGAGTACAGTGACATGTTGGTTTTTCAACGGGACTTTTTGCGTTGGGTATCCTTGTTCGTTAGTACGCCTGTTTTCTTCTATGCCGCCATTCCTTTTTTTACCTCTGCATGGTCAGCGATTCGCGCGCGTCAAGTCAATATGGATGTGCCCGTTAGCGTTGCTTTAATCATTACTTTCTTTGCAAGTCTTTATGCCACTGTGACGGGCCAAGGAGAAACCTATTATGATTCAGTCAGTATGTTTGTTTTCTTCTTATTAGCAGGGCGTTACATTGAGCACAATGCACGCCTAAAAGCGGCCACAATGGCAAACGATCTGGTGGTGGTTGAACCTGTGCTGGTACAAAAAATTGCTGAAAATAAGGCAGCAGCGCGGCAAATTTTGCAGCAGTTAGAGCAAAATGTGCTCACGCAAGTGAGTATTGAGAAGAAAAACACAGATACCAGTGATCCGGTTGATGACTTGGGCGTAAGCGATGCCAATTTGCAAAGCACTGCCAGCGTTATGCCAAATTTTATGCAGAGTATGGATGCCAATGTCTATCAAATAACCTCACAGATTGCACAAGATTGGCAGCAAACAAGGCATCAATCATCAGCCATGTCACAGCCGGACAGTCTGGAAGAAAAACAGATGATGACTGCCCATAGTTTGCAGGTGGGTGACATCATTATGATTGAGGCGGGCTCTGAGATTATTAGTGATGGTATCCTGCTCAGCCCAACCGCAACCGTGTCACAAAGCCTACTAACGGGTGAGGGTGATTTGATTTTAAAGACTCAAGGAGATTATATTGTTGGCGGTGCGCAAAACGACAGCCAACCTTTTGAGATGTTGGTAACAGCGCTACCAGAAGACAGTCAGATTGGCTTGATTGATCGACTGATGAACCGAGCCATGAGTGAAAAACCAAAACTTGCACAGCAGGCGGACAAACTGGCACGTTGGTTTGTTGCTCGAATTTTGGTATTGTCCGTTTTGGTCTTTGTAGGCTGGTACATCGTTGAGCCAAGTCAAGCCATTTGGGCCACGGTCGCAGTCTTGGTGGCAACCTGTCCTTGTGCGCTCTCTTTAGCGACGCCCATTGCGCTGACAGTGGCTACCAATCGGCTGGCAAGCTATGGATTTTTGACCACGCGTGGCCATACCCTGCAAACGCTTGCCGAAATTACCCATGTAGCGTTTGACAAAACAGGTACGTTGACTTATGGCAAACCCAATTTGCTCAATATTGAGTTAACCGCTTCTCATAATGAAATAGTGCTTAACTGTACAGATAAGGATCGCAATCTCACAACGTCTGCGCAAAAAGACGAAGTGCTAGCAATTGCTGCTGCGCTGGAAGTAGGGAGTCGTCATCCTATTGCCCATGCTTTACTAACCGCCGCCTACCAACTGCATTTGCCAGCAACACAAAACTTACAGCATTACCCAGCGGGCGGTGTGGAAGCAATGATCGATGGGATACTTTATCGCATTGGTCATATAGACTTTGCTCTGGATGGCATAAATAACACTAAAAGCGGTCAAGACCTTAGTATTGATTTGGAGATGCATCGAGCCAGCTCAGCGGTGGTGCTGTCTTGTCAGCGAAATCAGTCAGCATCTTGGCAAGCGTTGGCCTGTTTCTATTTTAATGACAAAGTACGCGATAGTGCAAAAGCGATGCTTGATACGCTCAAAGCATTGAATATTGAAGCAGTCATGTTGACAGGCGACCCAAGTCACCAAGCGCTGGTCATGGCCCAAAATTTAGGCATGCAATATGCCTATAATGGCTTATCGCCCACTGATAAAGTCAACCATATTCAGCAGTTGCAAGCGAAAGGTGCGGTAGTGCTCATGGTGGGCGATGGTATTAATGATGCGCCAGTATTGGCCGCCGCCGATGTCTCAACCTCAATTGCAGGTGCAGCAGATTTGGCACAAGTATCTAGTGATAGTATTATTTTAAATGGACAAATCGAAGCCATTACTGCTGCCAAGCGTATCGCTGATAAAGCTGAACGCATTATCAAACAAAACTTTCGCTGGGCGCTTATCTATAATGGCGTCGTATTGATACCAGCGGCATTAGGTTATGTGCCACCATGGCTTGCTGCCATTGGTATGTCACTAAGCTCATTGTTCGTCGTACTAAATGCGCTGCGTTTAAAGCGTGCTTAGATTGGTAATTGTTTTATTCAGCTCATAAAAAAACCGCCTTTGGTAAAAGACGGTTTTTTATTGAAAATAGTTTTTTGTTTTAAAGACTGGTGGTAAGTATTAGATTAGTCTTGTAGGTAGCTAAGCAAACGCATGAATTCAATGTACATCCATACCAGTGTTGCAAGGATACCAATACTGAATAACCATTCGTAGTCTTCAGAAATACCCATTGCCACGCCACGATCGATGTTGTCAAAGTCTAATAAAAGTGTAAAAGAAGCAATGACAATCACAAACAGACTAAAGCCAATGGCAATAGCGCCACCTTCAAACAAAAACGGTAAAGTTGAGCCAAATGCTAAAGAAAGCACCCACTGTGCGACGTAAACAAGCATAATGGCGATAACGGCTGAGGTCACAATTGAACGGAACTTTTCGGTGACTTTAACCAAGCCTGAACGATATAGTCCTAGCATCACTGCTGCTGTGACAAAGGTTGCGCACATTGCAGTAACGGGTACTGTTGGGTACATTCTCATAAAGAATAGGGAAATACCGCCCAAAAATATACCTTCTAGCAATGCATAAGGCACTGCCAACGTCTTGGCTTTTTGTGGTTTAAAGGTGATCACAAGGGCGAGAACAAATGCAGCAATCATGCTACCAAAAGCTGCCATTGTGATAAAACCCTGCGATAGCCCTGCCATAAGGGCATAAAAGAAAAAGCCCACACCAGTGATAGCAGATAAGCCAAGTAACAGACTGGTCTTTTGAATCACACCCTTGACCGTCATTGGATTACCGCCGATCGCAAGTTCTGCGCGACTGACAATAGGATTGGCCATACATGTATCCTTAATAATAAATTATATAAATATCAGTTACTTTAGCAAAACCGCCATTATTGTCAACTGTGTTTGCGTGACAACAGTCAGGGTTTGAGCATAGCTTTACATTGTGTACTGATTGAAAAAATGCTGCACCGCTCAATCTACCTACCCAAAGAGTGAGTGAGGCGACTCTTGTGAACCAGATTACGACAGTTAACAAGGATAATTCATAAACGTGCTAGTCTAAGCGTTCATTTATCGCTATCATTGCTCTGTAATTTACCGTTATACCGAGTCGTTTTATGGAAAACTCAGCGCAGTCAGCCAGATTGCCACACTTACATGAATCAGAGCTATTCCACGCTATTAAAAACCCAGCTTTTAGACGTATTGGTTTGATGGGGCGTGCGGGTAAGCGTAGCGTTACTCAAAGCTTGGTACAGATTGCCCAGACCATTAATGAGATGAATCTCACGCTGATTATGGATGTGCAAACGGCAAACTTGCCCACATTAAATCTAACCGAAATTGAAAAAGTTAAAATTGTGAAGCGTGGCCTGATTGGCGAGATTTGTGATCTGGTCATTGTCGTTGGCGGTGATGGGTCAATCTTACATGCTGCTGAAGCGCTGGCACGCTATCGCGTACCAGTATTAGGTGTTAACCGTGGCCGCTTGGGTTTTTTGGCGGATGTCAAACCGGACGAGGCTGCATTTAAATTGCGTCAAGTATTAATGGGTGACTATCAACTCGATCATCGGTTTCTCTTGACCATGGAAATACGCGAAGGGCGTAAAATCATCCATGAAGATATGGCGCTCAATGACGTGGTCTTACATGCGGGTAAGTCGGTACATATGATTGACTTTCAGATGAAAATTGACGGTCAGGACGTTTACAGGCAGCATAGCGATGGCTTAATAGCGGCCACACCAACAGGATCAACGGCGTATGCTTTGTCTGGTGGTGGTCCCATTATTCATCCAAGCATGGATGCCATTTGTTTGGTTCCTATGCATCCGCACACGCTATCTAGTCGACCGATTGTGGTCAGTGGTAATAGTGAAGTTTGCATTCGTATTCATGAGGACAATCGCACTCAACCAATGGTTAGTGCAGATGGTAAGCCAAGTGTACCGCTTGAACAAGAACAACGTCTTTATATTCGTAAGCATCCTGATAAACTTACTTTATTGCATCCACCTGGATTCGACTTTTATGAAGCTTGCCGGACAAAACTACACTGGAACGTCCATGCAGAAGAATTCAGTCTCGATGTCGATGATGATATTATGGACGATGAGTAATTGAATCAGTGATATAAAATACGTTATATAGAAAATAGTGTTGGAGAGTAGGTAAGATGGATAAGCAAACAATATTAGCAAGTTTAACGCCAGATTTGGTCGACAAGTTCCGTATGGCGATTGAGCTGGGGAAGTGGCCTGATGGTCGTAAATTGACCGCTGAGCAACGCGAGACCTGTATGCAAGCAGTGATGATTTGGGAGCATGAACATTTATCACCTGCCGAGCGTACAGGCTTTATTCATAAACCAGTCAAAGACAATGGTGATATCGTTGGCGCAGAATGTGATGTGGAGCACGAGCATCACTATCCTAATATGCCCAACCCTAAAGGCGCAGTACAGCCTATTAAGTTTCATAATAAATAAATTGAATGATTGATAGTAGACTGCTGCAAAAAAGCCACGCTAGTTAGCGTGGCTTTTTTGTGCTTAACAGATAATTAAAGTGCAGTCGTATCAACGCTTGGGCGCACGGTTAGGGGATTTTTTTGCATCAAAAACCCTTGCCAGCCCCAATGTAGAAAGTTACGAATATTGGCATGATCAGTACCGTTAGGAGTGGCCTGAACCTTGGTATAATGCTCGCCAAACAGTTTTAGCGTGTCTAACTGGTTTAGACCATGGTGCTTGGCAAAGCCAAAAATTTTCGCACTACCTTCGTTTTCACCAGCTGCATTATGTACCATGCCATTCACGAATGGGGCAGGTGCATAGCGATAAAAATCATCAATAAAGCTGATGACATCATTGAATCCAATGGCTTTTTTATTCAAACCATTAAGTAGAGCCGATACATCTGATTGGCGAATACTCATAAATAAATGACCTCAGAGCAGATTAAAAAAGCAAAAACACAGTAATTCTAAAAATATAATACCCAATAATAGTTAATTACTAGGTATCAAAGATTGGCTTAGCGATTAAAATAGTCTTCATCATCAAATGAAGGCGCAAAACTGCCTTGCTCAAGATGCTGCATTTGCGACTGTACAGAACGCTCATGCTGAATACGTTGGTAAATCTCTTCGCGGTGTACGGCAATGTCTTTAGGTGCGTTTACACCAATACGTACTTGATTGCCCTTAACGCCTAGGACAGTTACACTGACCTCGTCGCCAATCATTAGCGTTTCGCCCACGCGGCGTGTCAAAATTAACATGCGTCACACTCCTTATGTCGCATCAACAAATTATTACTCATTAGATTAATTCTCAATTGCAGGACATCACCGCAGCACTAAAAACGCAAGGTATTGATACTAATCACAATGCTGGACGTTGTGCCAATAGCGGCGATGATAGGTAGATTCATTTAGCCCAAATGAAAGCCCCATTATAGGGGCCATAACCCAGACTGTCACGGGTTTTCACAAAACTATTGGGTAAATACTCACCCGAGCAATAATAAGAAATAAAAATAGGATCTAAAAAGACCCTATTTTATCTACGTATTATTGTCGGTAACTTATAGTTAACCCGTGAAAAACTATGCAAGTCAAATCCGCATTTCATAAGCTTTGACAAATATGATGGCTCAGTTACTAAAAATAGTGTTATAGAACCGTCATTTGGTCTCTCAACGGATACTATAGTCCAGCGATTTTACTTTCGCCTTCTTCACGATCAAGACCAAAAGCAGTATGTAGCGATTTGACGGCTTTTTCCAAATGCTGATCTTGAATCAGTACAGACACTTTGATTTCGCTAGTAGATATCATTTGGATGTTGATATTGTTTTCAGCCAAAGTCTGAAACATTAAGCTGGCAACGCCTGCGTGTGAACGCATACCAACACCAACTAAAGAGACTTTAACGACTTCGCTATTGCCCAATATTTCTTTGGCACCAATCTCGTCTTTGACTTCATCATTGAGTACTTTCATGGTTTTGTCTAAGTCAGAACGATTGACTGTAAACGTGAAGTCTGTTGTGCCATTGACCGATAAATTTTGTACGATCATATCGATTTCAATATTGGCGCGGCCAATAGGGCTTAAGATAGCAGAGGCAATACCAGGATGATCAGGTACACCGCGCACTACAATTTTCGCTTCGTCTCGGTTGAATGCGATACCTGAGATGATTGCCTGTTCCATATTGTCTCCTTCGTCTATCGTAATTAGTGTGCCAACATTATCTTGAAACTCTTGGTCAAAGCTACCGTCGGTATTTTCATCAAAGCTAGAGAGTACACGCAAAGGCACACCATATTTACCAGCGAACTCGACTGAGCGAATCTGAAGAATCTTAGAGCCTAGACTTGCCATTTCGAGCATTTCTTCAAAGGTTATTTTTTCAAGCTTTTTGGCCTTTGAGGTAACACGTGGGTCAGTGGTGTAGACGCCATCGACATCTGTATAAATTTGACACTCATCAGCACCCAAAGCCGCAGCAATAGCAACACCTGTCGTGTCAGAGCCACCACGGCCTAATGTGGTCGCATTGCCTTCGTCATCAATACCTTGAAAGCCTGCCACGATAACGATATTGCCCGCGTCCAGCTGTTCACGAATATTTTCATCATCAATGCTTTCGATACGCGCTTTATTATGGGCGTTATCAGTTTTGATGGCCACTTGACGACCAGTGAATGAGCGGGCACCAATACCAAGTTCTTTGATTGCCATAGCGAGTAGTGAGATAGAAACCTGCTCACCTGTTGAGACCATTTGGTCGTATTCACGCGGATCAGGCTGATTGCTAATTTGGCGTGCCAGATCGATTAAACGGTTGGTTTCGCCACTCATGGCAGATACCACAACGACCACTTGATGACCATTGTCATGCCAGCGTTTGACTCGTTTGGCGACGTTTTTAATGCGGTCGATACTGCCCATCGAGGTGCCGCCGTATTTTTGTACTATTAACGCCATAAAAACCTACCTATTATTCATTAATGGCCTTTTCATCATCAATGAGAGTCAATATGACAATCGATCAATGCGTGCATAGACAAAGCCGTATTATAAGAGTTGCGTCTTATGCTTTTTATTTATTCAATAATATGTGCTTTAGACTGGATGAGTGAACAATGTGTTCAAGCGTTGACCTTTATATCATATCTGCGCCACCACGTTAAGTGTCCGTGTGGCTTAGATGTATGGCGATTGGTTATAACCGTTATAACCAATCACATATCCTGCAGATAATACTTATTGACATTTAGCCAAGCTGAGTTTCGACCCAAGCAGGTAGGGCATTAATAACAGCTGCACTATTACCAATTTTAGGGGCACCACCTTGAGCATAATCTGGCTTACCGCCGCCTTTACCGCCAAGCTCACTTGCTAAATGACGGATGATATCGCCCGCTTTTATTTTAGCAGTGAGAGATTTTGAGACACTGGCTGCTAGGGCTAATTGCTCGTCTTTATCACCAATCAAAACAATAATGCTATCAGGCAGTTTGGATTTGATATCATCCATTAGCGTACGGATGGACTTGCCATCGATACCACTTAAGGTGCTGATAAGAACGGGTGTGCCAGCGATGGTCTGAACGTCATCCAGTAGATTCGCCGCTTGAGCACTGGCCATTTTTTGTTGCAAGCGCTCTAATTGTTTTTCTAGATCGCGTTGCTTATCAGCCATGGTACGTACACGCTGCGCTACTTCAGGACGTTTCACTTTTAGTTGGCTGGCCAATTCACTTAGCTGTATTTCGCTTTGCTGAATATTTTTAATCGCATTCATGCCAGTGACGGCTTCGATACGGCGAATACCAGCTGCAATGCCTGATTCGCTAGTGATTTTGAGTACCCCAATATCACCAGTGCGTTGTACATGCAAACCACCACAAAGCTCGATAGAGAAAGGTTTACGCTGACCATCGACAATGCTGTCTGTACCCATGGTAAGGACGCGAACGTCACTGCCGTACTTTTCGCCAAACAGCGCCATGGCACCTTGTTTCATCGCTTCATCGATCGCCATATGCTCAATGCGAGCAGGGGTGTTGGCTTGAATTTGCTCATTGACAAGACGCTCTACGCGTGCGATTTCAGCGGCACTAACGGGTCTATCATACGAAAAATCAAAACGCAGTACTTCGCTTGAGACCAGTGAGCCTTTTTGGGTAACCTCTTCGCCTAATACTTCTCTTAGTGCTGCATGCAAAAGGTGAGTGGCAGAGTGGTTTTTGGCACTTGCTGCACGAATGCTAGACAGCACTTGAGCCTCTGCTGCTTGCTTAACGCTGATATCACCCATGGTTACCACACCATAATGAATGATTGCCTGCCCTGATTTTTTGGTATCTTGAACTTCAAACACACCTGACTCGGTGCGAATTTCGCCAAGCTCACCAACTTGACCACCACCTTCAGCGTAGAAAGGGGTGCGGTCAAGTACGACCACACCTTCTGTGCCTTCAGTTAGGCGATCAATGGCATTGCCATCTTGATAAAGCGCATTGACAGTAACGCCATTTTCTTCTAATTGTTCATAACCGATAAATGTCGTTGGGGTTTCGACTTGGATAACGCTGCTATAATCGACGTCAAACTTGCCAGCATCGCGAGCACGCTCACGCTGTGCCTGCATATGTTCATCGAATTCCGCTTCATCAATGGCGATACCGCGTTCACGTGTGATGTCAGCGGTCAAATCAATCGGAAAACCATAAGTATCATACAGCTTGAAGGCGGCTTCACCAGAAAGCGTGTCACCATCTTGCAAGCCTTCAAGCTCGCTGGCAAGCAAACGTAATCCTTGGGCAAGTGTCTTGGCAAACTGCGCTTCTTCTTTTTGAATGGCATTCTCTATGACGCTTTGCTTGTCTACTAATTCTGGATAGGCAGTGCCCATTTCAGCAACCAGTGGCGCAACCATTTTATAAAAGAAATCACTGTCCGCACCAAGCTTATTACCATGGCGTACCGCACGGCGTATCACACGGCGTAGTACATATCCACGGCCTTCATTGCTTGGCGTGACACCATCCGCAATCAAAAATGCCACGGCACGAATGTGATCAGCGATGACTTTTAACGACGATTGTTGTTCATTTTTAATCGCTAAAATCTCAGCTGCTGCATCCATCAAATGCGTGAATAAATCAATCTCATAGTTGCCATGAACGCCTTGCATGATCGCACTAATACGCTCAAGCCCCATACCAGTATCCACACTTGGCGCTGGTAGCGGTAGTAACGTACCGTCTTTTTGACGATTGAATTGCATAAATACGCAATTCCAAATCTCAATATAGCGATCGCCATCTTCTTCTGGTGTGCCCGGCAGACCACCTTCGATATCCGCGCCGTGATCATAAAAGACTTCAGTACAAGGCCCACAAGGACCCGTGTCGCCCATGGTCCAAAAATTGTCTGATGCGTAAGGTGCGCCTTTGTTATCACCGATACGAATGATGCGATCGCTTGGAATACCGATTGTTTTGTGCCAAATATCAAAGGCTTCATCATCGGTTTCATAAATAGTGACGTATAGACGGTCTTTGTCAATCGCTAACCACTCAGCCGATGTCAAAAACTCCCAGATATATTCAATACCTGCTTGTTTAAAGTAGTCACCAAAAGAGAAGTTGCCAAGCATCTCAAAAAACGTATGATGACGTGCAGTATAGCCGACATTGTCTAAGTCGTTATGTTTACCGCCAGCACGTACACATTTTTGTGAGGTCACAGCGCGTGTATAGTCGCGCGTCTCCATACCCAAAAATGTCTCTTTAAATTGATTCATACCTGCATTGGTAAATAACAATGTTGGGTCATTATGTGGAATCAAGCTGGACGATGAAACTTGGGTGTGCTGCTTGCTTATGAAAAAATCGATAAAGGCTTGGCGAATATCGGCTGAGCGAAATGGCTGGCTCACAGCGGCTCCTTACTGACGGATAGAATTGAGTAAAATAATTTTGCATGCGATTTTAGCACAAACGCCAAGGCTCTTGGTACAAGATATACAACCGCTAACGTATTGTGTGAATAAAGCCAGCAGTTTTGTGGACCAAAAATGGCTGACCAAAATAGAGATTAATTGGTCAAAATTGCCGCATCAGTCTCATCGAGCTTATCTTGTATTAATGGATCAGATTCAATCACTTGCACAGGTAAATAGCGCAGTTGCAGTTTAATTGGTAAATAACTGGGGAAGTTTTTTGTCATGTCCTGAGTAATCGTGGTTTCGATTTGGCGTACATCATAAGCGCTAGGCGTGGTTTCACCGCGAATAATTGCACGCACGACTTGGCGCTCATCTGTGACATCAAATTGAGTATTGGTCAATACATTGCCTTTATCAGTAAAGTACGCAGTGATGGTCTCTTTAACATTATTTTCAAAGGCTTGCTGTTTGGCATTAGTCTGCAAATTGATGGTCAAATATGTACCCAATCCACCCAGTAATAATAAAGTGACAGCGTTGCGTTGCAAAAACGTGAGATAAGTATTTGATTGATAGTCGTCATCGACCAGACGACGAAACCCCAAGACCCATAATACAAGCGCATTGGTAAATTGGATGGCAATGATGTTTGTCGCGGCTAATAAAAGTGCACCCAAGCCCAGTTGAGGCTCGCCATGGGCAAATAAAATCCCACTAGCAGCAAGAGGTGGCACCAACGCAGTGGCAACAGCAACTCCAACCACAGCAACTGAAAGATGGGGTGATACCATGGCATAGGCACCAGCAGTACCACCTGCTAAAGCAATCATCAAGTCCATAGAAGTAGGCTGGGTACGCGATAGGATTTCTGCTGTCAATGACTGATCTTTGTGCAACCATCCTACAATAAACCCTACTAATACCACTAACGTCACACCGCTGAGCACAGTAAGAATTGATTTACGTAGCAATGGCATACGGTGATCAATGATTGCTAATGCAACCCCTGTAATTGGACCTAGCATCATTGCAACCAACATTGCGCCAATGACTACCGCTGCCGAGTTGGTCACCAGTCCATAGCTTGCGATGATGGCAGATAGTATATTCATAATGAAATACATTTTACTGGGTAGCGCATTTGCCTCAATGGTGACTCTGACTTCTGGATAATCTACTGTTTGATTGCTAAATTGCTCTGCTACAAATTGCTTATAAGACTCAAGTTTGGCTTCCTTTTTTTCTTTGACTTCTTCCTCTCGATCTTCTTCTTTATTGACTTCGTCTTGTGTGTCATCACTCTCTGTTGATGATTGATAAGTTGTCAATTCATCGCTTTCTTGTTCTGGTAAGTCCACATCTGGAGGCGTTTCTAGCTCGATGTCTTCTTGTTTTGGTACCTCTTCTGAGTGTGCTTGTGACTCATTTTCAACTGAATCTTCTTCTGGTTCAGAGGTTTCAAGCGAGGCCACTACGACATCAGGCGCAAGTGATTCTATTTTGACTTTTGCTTCAGGTGGCTGCGCACAAGCTGTATCTTCAACGGTTTCGTCTAAATCATCATCTTCTGTCTCTTCTATCATAGAAATATCAGTATCGGTCTGCGTCAAAAAATCAGACTGAGCAGCCGTATCTTTAGCATCCGTTATCTCTGTTGAATCCTGAAAAGCTGTCAACTTGTCGGAAGAAGTGTCTTTGGGTTTTTTCATAGCAAATAACTTGATTAGAAGATAAAAGAGAGTCGTTATTGTAATGATAAATATACAAAGGCATAGAAGTTTTTTGTGGATGATTATTTATTCTTAGGTAGATAGAAATTAGGACTTTTTCAGAGTAAAAACAAAAACCTTAATAGTAGCATGGTTTTTTATGATTGGTCATTTAGTATGGTTGACCTCAAGAGTTATAGTAAAACCTTATTTTTTATGTGGGTATAGTGTATAAAGTAGTTATATCCACAATATAAATGAGGAATAAAGTATGAACTGGTCATTGTTTTGTGTTGTTTATCTGATAGCCGTAACGGTCACGATGGGCATTTTTATAGTTGCTGCCTTAGTCACAGGGTTTGATGAAATAGTACATATCCTCATAGTAGCAATATTAGGAATGATAGTTGCTATTCCTGAGGCACTATTTTTTTCTAAAAAGGTGGGTAGCATTACGGGGAATGAAGCTTAAAACATAAGACTTTAATCATAAGGCGCTTCAGTGCTTATAAATTCGGCCATAAAAAAAGACCTTGATATCAAGGTCTTTTTTATATTCATACTAATGCATTTAGTGCTGACAGTTATTTTAGCTCGACAGTAGCACCGTTCTCAATATTAGCATAAACCTCTAATACATCCCAGTTGGTCAAGCGAACACAGCCCGCTGATCCTTGGCGACTGATACCTTCAGGCTGTGGTGAACCATGTAATCCATAAGAAGGCTTAGATAAACCCATCCATACGACGCCGACAGGATTGTTTGGTCCTGGTGGCAACATATGAACTTTTTTCTGGGCACCTTCACCAACGGTGGCTTTATACCAAGGCATTTTTACTTTATTAATGATCTTAAAAGTACCTTTTGGTGACGGTGTAGCATCACTACCTACGGTAGTCGGATAAGTGGCAACCAGTTTGTTGTCATTGTAAGCATATAGTGTTTTGTCTGCTTTATTGGCAACCACACGATTGATGCGCTGATTAAGTGGACCACGAGTATTAAGAACAGTGATGGTCTCACCCGCTTTGTAAGTTTTGTTTTTATTCAACTTGTCTAAATAGCGCACATCCATATGGAAGCGTTCACCAAACATCTCTTTAATGTCTTGGTAATAAAGACCTTTCATCTTTGATTTTGCCTCTGCGCCAGCAGGTGTAGATGCAAAATTGGTTTTGATGTCATCTTCAGTAATCGTATAAGTAACCAATACAGGCTTATTAGCAGGAATGTTTTTAACTAAGGCATCCCATGTTTTTTGATCCATTTTACCTGTTGTTGGTAATCCCTTCATGGCCTGAAAGTTGATAAGGGCCTTTTTGCTGTTCATACCCCAGCCACCGTCAACAGGACCAGGAGAAGCATGGTTCCAATCCAGCAATGCTTGCATCTTAATGGTCATTGCTGAGTTAACTTTCATGTTAGGTGACCAAGTGGCCTCATTGACCTGCTTAGCGTAGTTTGACAAATTCAGTGTGGTATATCTTTTGCCATCTTTGTCTTCAATATTCTTGATGGTCGGATCATCACTGAAATCTTGACGTTTTTCACTTTCAGGTAGATCAAAAGCGAGTGGATCAGAAGAATCAATAGAAGCCACATTGCTAGGGGCAGCAACCGCTTGACCTTCACTGATATCGTCAGTATTGTCAGATTGTTCATCTTTTAGCGTCAACTCAGCCGCACTCATGTTATCTGCTGCGACCGCTTGAGGCGCTTCAGACTTTTGCCTTGAATCAATCAGCTGCGTCATACGATCAGCGGATTCAGACTGCACACGAGTATCTAATGAATTGCTACGGTTTTCTTGCACATTAAGGCTAACTTTCTGAGCGATACTAGGTAGTGAGTCAGCCGTACGTACTGGCAATGTGCGAGTATTCTCAGTAGGGGCGGCAAGCGCGCTAACACTGGCACCAACGATAGCGATAGATATGGCAGTAATAATGGGCTTTATTTTCATAATATTGAATCACTTGTAGTTGCTACTAATGCGGCTATTATGCGCATAATTTGGCTGCTTCGCAAACTTTTGACACATCTTTTTTCACTTAAGCCTTGCTAAACGTCAACTGTTGACGTATTCACTACATTTGGGTAATAACCTAGCGAAGATGTGTATTTAATACCATTCAACTCTTACGACTCTTTCTAAGTATGAAAGCTACTTACCATTAGGGTGAAAAATCGATATAGGGTAAGAAACCGATATAAATGCAAATATTGGCGCTCCTCCTTGTTTATGTCTATAATGTGAGGTTAGATTTTTATTTAATAGATTGGCTTTTCGTAAAAAGCAATTTAACCCATTCGCGTGTGTTTAGTGACCATGCAATCAGTAAGGTGCCATATGTCAGAAGACCAAACCATGAGTGCAGAAGAGTTTCAAAATCAATATCTTAATGATGAGTCTCAGAACTTTGAAAATGAGGTAGAGTATGATTTGGAGACAGGACTTCTTGCTGAGCAGGGTGAATTTGCCAACTTGCATGCCGAGCTAGAAGAAGCACGCGAGCAGCTGGTGAGTATTCGCGATTTCATTCGTTTCTCGGTCACGCAACTGCGTAACTATGATGTGGTCGTTGCGCAAGGCACTACGGATGAATTTGCAGAAGCATCTGCTATTGTCTTACATTCATTAGCGTTAGATTGGTCGGCCAATGAGCAGATTTTAGATTGCCGTTTGACGACATCAGAGAAGCAAGTGGTACTGGACTTATTGGAAGAGCGTATTGCTGAGCGCAAACCACTGAGTTATTTAATCAACTTATCTTATTTTTGTGATCTGCCTTTTTACGTTGATGAACGTGTTTTAATCCCACGCTCACCCATAGCAGAATTGATTCGCCAACAGTTTTATCCTTACTTTGAAGTGAGTGAGTTGGCCAAACCACTCAAAATTGGTATGAATGAGCAGACGGCAAGCTTTTACGATCATGGCTTAGATGTTAAGCAATTGTCGCAGCCTGAGCGTATTTTAGACTTGTGTACGGGTTCAGGCTGTATTGCTATTGCCCTTGCAACGCGTTTTGTTGATGCCCTAGTTGATGCCGTAGATATTGATAAAGGGGCGTTAGAGGTAGCAATGGTCAACGTCGATCATCATGATCTTGGTCATCAAGTTAATGTGATCGAGTCTAATCTATTTGCTAAGATTCCGACTGAAAATCAGTACGAGCTAATCGTTACCAATCCTCCTTATGTTGATGCCGCTATCATGGCAGACCTGCCACCTGAATTTTTATATGAGCCTGAGCATGCGTTAGCGGCTGGTCAAGATGGACTAGATTTGGTACATCGTATTTTATTTGAAGCGCCAGATTATCTCAGTCCAGAAGGGTTGCTGATTTGTGAAGTGGGCGATAGTGAATGGGCTTTAAAACAAGCCTATCCTGAAATCCAGTTTGATTGGCTCAAGTTTGCCCATGGTGGACATGGGGTTTTTGCTATTACTTATGATGAGTTGGTGGCAAATCGTCAGCTGTTTGCGGCTTATGTCCAGTTATTAGATAGCATTCAATAAGCAACATTACAAAGGATTGGTCAACTAAGCATCAGTCGCATTTACTTGTTTAAGGATAGATATGGCAGGCAATAGTATTGGACAGGTTTTTACTGTGACCACTTGTGGCGAATCACATGGTGCAGGTCTTATGGCAATCGTCGATGGTGTACCACCAGGTCTAGCACTGTCTGAAGAAGATTTACAAGTAGATTTGGATCGCCGCAAACCCGGTACTTCTAAATACTCGACCCAGCGCCGTGAGTCTGATGAAGTCGAGATTATCTCTGGTGTTTTTGAAGGTAAGACGACAGGGACCTCCATCGGTTTACTGATTCGTAATACCAATCAAAAGTCAAAAGATTATAGCGACATCAAAGACACGTTTCGTCCCGGTCATGCCGATTATACATATAGTATGAAATATGGTTTTCGTGATTACCGTGGCGGCGGTCGCTCGTCAGCACGCGAGACAGCAATGCGAGTAGCGGCGGGTGCTATCGCTAAGAAATATTTGCAAGATCGCTTAGGCGTGCAAATTCATGGTCATGTGACTCAGATCGGCAATGAACATAGTCAAGTGCTTGACCCCAGCCAAATTGATTGGGAGTTTGTAAATAGTAATCCGTTTTTTTGTGCGGATACGGACGCCGTATCCCGTTTTGAAACATTAATAGATAGCTTACGCCGTGAAGGAACTAGCTGTGGTGCTCGGCTTGAAGTCATTGCCAGTGGCGTTCCCGTTGGACTTGGTGAGCCTGTATTTGATCGTTTGGATGCAGATATTGCCCATGCCATGATGAGCATCAATGCTGTAAAAGGGGTTGAAATTGGCGACGGCATGGCAGTAGCCGGACAGTTTGGGCATCGCTCTCGTGATGAGATGACGCCAGATGGATTTACAGCCAATCATGCAGGCGGTATCTTGGGCGGCATCTCGTCTGGTCAAGATATTCGCGTGAGTATCGCCCTCAAGCCAACGTCTAGTATTACAACGGCGGGCAAAAGTATCAATACGCAAGGTGAGGCAATTGATATGTTGACCAAGGGTCGTCATGATCCTTGCGTTGGGGTACGTGCAACGCCTATTGCTGAAGCCATGCTAGCGATTGTACTGCTCGATCATTACCTGCGTCATCGCGGTCAAAATGCAGATGTAGAGCCGCCAGTGCAGGCGATTATTTAGACAGCTCGTTAGAGATACTTATTAGTCCTTGGTTATTTCTAATAGTAGTTTATTAGAAATGACCAAGGACTTTTTTGTGGATGTGTGGTTTGTGGCCGTATAGAAAGTACTTAATCAAGATAATAACGCGCCAGTTTAATGGGTAATGTCTTTTAATATGCAATGGCTTAAGCTGCCAACTGATAACCCTCTATCGCCACACATTGCTGATGTCGAAACACCAACAGTAGCTGCTGGCTAGGAACGGCAAGCCAATGCCCAAAAGCTATGCTATTAACACCTGCCTGTGATAAGGCGAGCAGACAAGAATGACGACTATGTCCTAAGCAATCTTCTATTATTTGGCATTGCTGAGTCAGATGTTGCATTGATTTTTTACCTCTAATAGTGATGACGAATGTGACTGACGCTATCGTAAAATAAAGAGATAGAAAATCTATGCAGTAATGATGGAAAGTTAATGAACTGTCATTAGCTTATAAGATACTAAAGTCGCCTACTAAAATAAGGTGTATAGAGTTGCTTGAAAAATTTATTCTTTAGCCAAGGGTAGGGTGATACTGACCATCACGCCAGAAAGCTGGCTCATAGCCATATTATCTTGACCATCATTTGCCATCATATTGTGAATAGCAACTAGACCGCCATGATGTTCGATGACTTGTTTTACTAAGGTTAAACCAAGACCTGTCCCTTTCTTGATCACATTATGAGATATGCTGGGTGTTTCTTGTTCAAGGTATTGAGACGAGTCATTGTTCGCCATGTTGCTGGCAGAGTAGCTTGTCGAGTGGTGCGTGGTTTGACTTTGATGCGATAAGCTAAAGTAACGATCAAACGCTTTATCAACCGCATATTCAGGTAGCAATTTTCCATCATTAAATATATCAATCGTCACCGTATTTGCTGTCTGACGTATATCAATGATGATCGTGTTTTCGGCAAAATGAATCGCATTGTCTAATACATTCTGTAGCACTTGTACCAGCCAAAACTGATCAGCAAAAACGCTTATGTTGGCAGTTAGATTAGACTGTGAACGATCTGTTTCGGTAAAACAGACGTTATCAATATAGATTTCGATGGGTGGTAAGTGCTGCTGTTGTAGCTTGGCAGCATTGTCTTTTGCCAGACTTTGTAACAATGGCAATAATGGCGTTAATTTGCGATTGAGCTTAAAGGTCGGCTGTTCAATTTTGGCAAGTAACAGTAAGCGATCAATCAGATGCTGCATTTTTATGCTTTGCTCACCAATGGTGTGAATAAGCATTTGCCGATCGTCTTCATCGAGTCCGTTGTCCTCTAACAATTCACTGCTGGCGCGAATTGCGGTTAAGGGGCTTTTGAGTTCATGGGTAAGAGTATGAACATAATCGGTGACGTAGTCTCGATTTTCTAACTGATGTTTCATAGACTCAATCGTATCTGTTAGGCTATTGAGCTCACGGCCTAGGTAGAAGTAAGGCTTTTTGGTGTCTTCAGCCAGTGCGCTGGTATACTGAGTCACTAAAGTGATGCTTTGCTTGAGCCACCATGCCACCAATCCTGCCAAGATAAGAGCTGCAATGCTCATCAGTAATGCAGTGATAAACATGCGATTGCGAGTGTTATCCAAATAAGGCAGCACACTAGCGACTGGCTTACCAACACTCACCACACCAATCAGCGCGCCTCTAGGATTTTTTATAGGCTGTGCCACGTACATGATCGTGCCATCACGCTGATTGTGGTTTTGGGTGGTACTCCTTGCGCCATATTGACCATTCAAAGTCAAATACACATCATTCCAACGGCTATAGTCTTGTCCTTCGTCATTGTCAGGCTCAGGTAGTGAGTCATAAATGACAACTCCTGTCTTATCTGTTACGTATACCCGAAAACTGCTATAACCTTCGTGCTTATATTCTGGCGTTATGTCACTGTTAATTGCCGGTAGGCCAACGAATGCCGTATCTAAATTGGCTTGATAAGTAGCATCATATAGTTGCCCTGAAGATAGCGGTAACTGCAAATTTGCCGCAAGAAATTTACTAGTATCGAGCAAGGTGTCTTCGATGACTTGCTGGGCAGTTGGTTTGACATAGCCAAACAACTGAGTGAAGGCCACCACACCGCAAATTACTAAAACCAAAGCCACTGCCAACCAAATCCTAAAAAAAATACTCAGGTTCAGTAAGCGTTTTGGCTCATCAATTTGTTGCGCTGTGCCAATAGGATGCAGTTTTGCATACCAATTGCTTTGGCTATTGTGGCTAGTGTTGCCGATTTTATGAGTCATGATTTAAGCAAAGCAATTTGAAGTTGTGAGATGATAATACTAAGCTGGACATAAACCATACCCCAACCCGCGATGTGTATGAATAACATCAGTGCTGGCGTCAATGGTTGCCAGCTGCTTCCGAATAGATTTGATATGACTGTCTATCGTCCGAGCTAGGCGATGATCTGGATAATCACTGACGGCGCTTAGGAGTTGCTCGCGGCTAAAGACCTGATTCGGTGCTTGTAACAAGGTTAATAAAATTTTGCGCTCAGTGTTGCTCAGCTCAAGTTTTTGCTCTTGCCACATTAAAGAATAATTGAGTGGTTGGTAATGCCAAACCCCAGATTGACAGTTAAACGTTAAAGCTTGTCCCGACATTAGCGTATCATTAACGATATTATCGGTTATTATATTACTAGAGGACTGCTGAGAAAGTAGCTGCTCGCGTCGCCAAATAGCCTTTAAGCGAGCGACAAGCTCTCGAGGACTAAAGGGTTTTGCACAATAATCATCACCGCCCATCTCTAGACCTAAGATACGATCGACTTCATCACTACGAGCTGTCAAAAACACAATAGGTATATCTTTTAATGCATCGATACCAGCACTATGACGTATTTGTTGGCACAAGCTTAAACCGTCACCATCTGGCAACCCAACATCCAAAATAATGGCCGATAGGTTTCTTGCCTCATCACTGCGCAGCATTGGCAAGACGCTACTGGCATTATCAAGCCATGTTATGTCCCAACCTTCACGCTTGCATGTGACTTTGAGCGACATTGCAATGGCAGGGTCATCTTCTACTAATAAAATATGTGTCATAAGCATTGCATCGTTATATAAGAGAAAATGGATTAGAATAAATGATTTTTTAATACTCGTTGAGGTATGGGTGTTGAAAAATAATAGTAGGGCGTCATACAGTAACTAGAGTGTTAACCATATATTTACTAAATAATCGTAGCATAAAAGCTGTTTAAGGTTTTAATCCAGGTCCTAAAAACGTGTGAAAAGTTAATGGAAATTAGACGGCTCATCATTAATCTTTTGACTGTCAGTTTTGAATAGAGACTGTAAAATAATCAGCGCCACTAAAAAGAAGAATATAATATACGGCAATAATTCAATTTATTTAAAATACAAACGTGTTTACGTCCCACTTTTAAAGGAATACAGAAAGTATGAGTAATTATTTAGATACTGTCATTGTTGAGCATAATCCAGCACAAAAAAAAATAGATAGAGCCGTCATCTGGCTGCATGGCTTGGGTGCCAGCGGTCATGATTTTGAGCCAGTGGTTCCGCAATTAGGCTTGTCTGATGATATGGCTGTGCGTTTTATTTTCCCACATGCGCCGAAGCGTCCAGTGACAGTCAATGGTGGTATGATAATGCCGGCATGGTATGATATTTTGGAGATGAGCCTAGATCGCAAAGTGGATACGGCTCAAATTGAAGAGTCCTCTCAGCAGATACAAGATTTGATTCGCCGTGAAATTGAACAAGGCGTCGCACCTGAACATATCGTCATTGCAGGATTTTCACAGGGTGGGGCAGTGGCGTATCATGTGGCACTAGGCTATCCAGAGCGCCTAGCAGGTTTGATGACGCTCTCTACGTATCTGGCAACCAATGATAATATTGACTATAGTACTGCCAATAAGGACATGCCGATTCTCATTGAGCACGGTTCTCATGATCCTGTGGTTCCCGTTATTTTGGGTGAGCAGGCTCAGCGGTTGCTATCTGACAAAGGGTACAATGTAACTTATCGGACTTATCCGATGGCGCACCAGGTTTGTATGCCGCAAATTCAAAATATTGGTCAATGGTTAAATACCGCATTGGCTTAAATTATTAAGCTGTAACGTAATGTAATGCAGTTGTCATATAGGTTGAAAGTCAGCTGATAAGTGCTATATAATAGTCGACCTTATTGGGGATGTTCTGGCTTCGACGCTGGTGATGAAACTCAATGATGCATGTCGAGAGTGTATGTCCTCTCGTTAATCAAACATATATTGTTATAGTCGCAAACGACGAAACTTACGCTCTAGCAGCTTAAACCCTGCTTACTTAGTTGCTGATCACCTACAGTTGGTTAACTAAGTTGAAGCGTCCGCATGTAGGCTCGCCACAAGTGATTGTCTCAATCGCTTGGGTTCAAAAGTAGAGAATCGTCCAATCCATCCTGACTGTCGGATCGGTGCGGACTAAAACTAAAGACAGAAACTAAACATGTAGATTCATGAGCGTAATGCCGGCGGACGCGGGTTCAACTCCCGCCATCTCCACCAAATATATTAAATAAAGTCAGTCACTTAGGTGGCTGACTTTTTTTTATAACATGATTTTGACATGATTGGGTGGCAAAAGTATATCACTGTTCGTTTTTGGACAGTGTTTTAAAGTTTACTATGAAGTAACGGGCTTATTAACTGAACAATAAAAATCCACTGGAAAAGTGAGTTTTTTATAAGATATTAGAAAGTTATCTAGGAGCATGATTGTCTCTATGCTGCTAATTCTTCTACGAAATCCTCCCTTTCACTTCAAGCAATTGGGGTTACATTATAAATCTCAAGTGATTGCTTTATAGCGGCAGATAATTTTTGGTTCATATCATTAATAATTGCAGATAACTCTGAATTATCGAACCTTACATCCTTAGTATTGCTCCAGCTGAATAATAATTGCTCAACGTTAGATTTGATGGGCTGATTTATAACTTGCAATATACGTTCGAGATGTTTCTTATATTTAGCAACTACAAAATAAAAACGAAAGTCAAATCCCGATTTTCCATCAAATTTTACTGATGGGACATACCTAATATTTTTTTCGTCTAACCAGTCCTTTACATCTTTAAAGAATAGAGTGGCAACACTGCTGCTTGCCAAAGCAAACATGTCGTTAACTGATAACATAGCTTGGATAAAATTATTTTTCTTTACAGGAAAGTTTTTAGTATTTGCATTGTTGAATAACTTATTACCCTTTATTAACTGATCGCCAAACACTTGTAGAATTTTGTTAAGAATTTCAAGCTGCTATACACTGTAAAACCCATATTGATAAAGATACGGTGAACAGAGAGGGCAAGCCAGTTGAGCCGACAGGTAAGTGCAGTTTGTCTGCAAAGTCACTAGAAAGATTAAAAGGCTTGTATCCTGATTTGGTAAAAACCGTTGAACGAGCTATCGAAATTACAGATATTGATTTTAGTGTAGGCGAAGGTCTGCGCTCAATCACACGGCAAAAAGAGTTATTTGAGTAAAGCGCTACCACGACAATTAATAGCCGCCATTTAACTGGACATGCTGTATACCTAATCGCACTTGATGAAGACGGCAAGGTTACATGGTATTGGAAATACTATCACCCATTAGCAGCAATGGAACAAGCTGCTAAAGATGTTGGCATGTCGTTTGAGTTGGGCGGCGACTGGAAGGCTTTCAAGGACGGACCACATTATTAATTGCCATGTTCAAAATATCCTAAGTGATCTGACATAATCCCTTCCAACAAGCTGCGCTCTTTTTTTGTGTCTGAGGCAATATTTATTAAGAACTAAGAAATTATTCATATACCATAAAACTAATATCTACTTTATTAATCGACTTTATTTCACTATAATTCATTCTCTTTACTTTTTAATTAAATCAAATTACTGCGACTAGGAAATGAAATATAATGAAAGAAGATACGGAACTTTCAGTTTATGAACTAGGGATAATTCAAAACTCCCTACGAGATCGTATGGTTAACATAGAAGAATTTAGAAATGATTTAGTAACTGATGATGATGAAGCCGAAATGAATGATAATATTGATACATTTAGCGTAGAGCTCATGAGTATAAAAGAAAAGATTACAACAATGATTGATAAGAAAATAGATGATAATTGCCCATAAATATGTAAAAAGTTTTACCGCAGAATATTCCGCTAAATAAAAAATCCGATCACTTAGGTGATCGGATTTTTTTGGTTTGATTTTGATACCAGTAAGCAACTAAAAAAGTATATCAATGTTTCTTATGATCATTATCAAGCCACTAACGACCATAAGTATGAGCAGCATTATCCTAAACTGACTCACACTCATGCCTGCCAAAAAGCGTTTGCCAATAATATTACCAATAACTGCACCCAGTCCTAGTACAAGCCCATATAGCCAAATCTTGGCAGTGAGTAAACCAAAAAAAGCATAACTACCGATTTGCACCACACCCATAAAAAAAGAGTTGGCAGTTTTGGTGGCAATTAGACTCTCTTTTTCCAGCCCAGCATTCATATAAAAAGGGTTGAGTATAGGGCCGAGACCACCTATCAATGTGCTCATAAAAGCTATGATAAACCCCAAAGGTATAAATCCTATTTTGGGCATATTGAAGGTTTTGCTCACCTTGCCAAATTTATATTGGAAAATGGTAGATACTAAAAATATGCCAACTAATAACTGTATCCAATTGGCATTTAAACGACTAAAAATCAGTGCGGCTAGCCATGCGCCTAAGATTGCACTGGGTACATAATATTTCGTCAATGACCAATCAATGTGATGCCAGAATAGATAAATCCGAGAGCCATTACTGATAAAGGTAGCCAAATTGATCACTGGTGGCGCTGCTGCTGCCCCTAGCATCCAAGAAGTAACTGGTATCAGTAGTATAGCGCCGCCGCCACCAGAGATAACAGAGATGATAAAAGCGACCATACCAGCGATAAACAAGCCTGCTAAATGCCAATTTGGAATCGTTTGTAGTAGGTCTAAAACAATGAACAATATAAAATCCTCTTCCCTGAGTTATATTGAATGATGATTATGTACTTAATTAATATACAGCCTATAAAATGCTGGGTAGAGGCGTGAATAGATATGTTTGTCCACTCAATAATCGTCCATTTGTTCGCTTGAAAAAAGACAAAAATGTTTAAGAAAACCAGTTAAGGTTTATCAAGTAGGCAAGTAAATATTAGCGGATTATTAATACTAACGGTATCTTTCAGTAATGAAAACAATGATGCAATGTTTTCTATCGTATAGCAAGCCCTACAATCAAGTGCTTTGAAAAGGATGAATATGAGCAATCTAATGAGTGTCACGATAAATTGGTCTTGCAGGCTGTGTCGTCAGGATAAAATAAGCTTAGATTGATTTATAAATATAGACGCACACAAAAAAGCCCAAACGTTTATGACGTTTGGGCTAATCTGTACTGCTATATGGTACCCGGAGCCGGACTTGAACCGGCACGCT
>ENA-UOXB01000394-UOXB01000394.1-bioreactor-metagenome-genome-assembly--contig:-NODE-394-length-32621-cov-12.389701_pt1 | contig 32621 bp, 38 predicted proteins | sample MGYA00238158_ERZ761615 | MGnify/ENA primary metagenome ERZ761615 (study PRJEB28904, sample SAMN06267902) | bioreactor metagenome | isolation source: Joint BioEnergy Institute, California, USA...
TTGATCATTCTTCGTCCCTCTTCCGCTCTGATTTGGATTTGAAATATTCCGGTCCAGTGGACGCGGACCTAAACATCTAACTCCTGAAGTTTTACGAAGGTTACTATTCTACCCGGCTACATAGTCATCTATTCTACTCTTACTTTCGCTTTTTGATATGAGATCATGCCTAGGCATAGTATAGCCACTTTGTAAAGGCACATCAATAGGTCGAACCCAGCCGTTCTCTTCATGAAGGGATGCATTTTTCATCTTGATAATTCTCAAGTCTTCCGTCTACTGCAACACTGCATCAACTAACTACACCTGGTGGAAGACTGCCTACAGCTCGAGCAACAGATGTATTCCGTTACCAGCGTCCACATATCTGTGAAGAATTGGATTCAAGCCTGAAACTGAACTGGCATGCTGAACTGACTGGAAAACAAACTACCTTACCTGTACAGCAGTTAGTTCAGTTCCTTCTATTCATATACAAAAAATAGAGCCTCTTCTTTCCTAACTTGATAAATTCAACAGATGCTAAGTGTCGTGAAATTTGAAAATACCAGCTCAGCCCAGCATGTAGCATATAGCAACCATGTCTTAGTCTGATCTATTAGGTACTCCAGTCCGTTTGTGTATACAAGTCATTCGTTCAGCTCCACATCACACAACGCAACATACAACTGAATCTGCATACTCTATCTGCATCTGTATCTGTATCTGTATCCGCATCAAATCTCGAGATGAGTCGATTTTTACGCCACTCATGGCATTGTCTACATACCGACTCTCAGGGCACTCTTTGCCATGGTACTGTACTTAGTACTCATCATCAATATCGAGTCTAGGTTTACCATGATGAAAACAGATACAGCAGACACAAAACTTCTATAAAAAAAGGACAGACATAGCACCTAGACTAACAGTATGCACTGTGCCTGTCCCCGCCTGTATTTGTTCAATTGCCGCATACCAGGTCCCTCTCGTTGTTGTCTCTTTGGATTGAGTCCGCTTGCCTGCCAGACAACCAGGAAAGAATAAAAGAGAGAAGAAAACCATCACATGCCTCCACAAAGAAAACTGTGTATGAATGAATGAAGGCATATATGCTGTAGAGAAATACTGCGGTTGATCCCAGAAGGATCACATAGACAGGGATCCTAGAGTCAGGGTTTGATGCCACCCTAAGCTTAGAGCTCAACTTCTAAGCCACCCTCACCAACTGACTTCCTGTGACTTTCTAGCTACTGGGATAAAAGCACTGTTAAGTTCCTGGTCTTGAAGTGTCATCTTGATATTTTATACGCTATATAGATCTAGATAGTTGTTCTCCAAATATCTGAAAGGAGCTGTTAGACAGTCTTAAGGATTGCTTAACAATCCTTCCTAATCTAATTACACTTGTTGCCTGTTAGAAAGATTTATGGAGTAGATGGTGAGGGTGGTTATATAGCAGCATCATGAAACACTTGGCACTGGCCAAGATCCCTGTCTACTAATAATGGCCTCAAATTGCCAGGCAATAAACATCATTCACCTTTCCCACCCCCACTTGATGCTAACCTCAATTCGGTATCTGCAAGCGTCAATTCGATTCAGTTATATCCAATCTCGGACAGAGACAGAGATGGCTCTGTTTAAAATATCTTTCTCAATTCATTCAACATGATACATCAACAGCAAGCCATGAACCATCCTCCGGCGCCCCGACTCAAAGTCGGCATCATCGGCGCCGGCATCGCGGGGCCGGTCCTTGCGCTGCAGATTCTCTCCCACCCTATCCTGCGGAATCGGTTCAGACCGATCATCTACGACCAGAGCAGAGACCCCAAGGCCCTGTCCCTGTCTGCCCCCGATGAATGGCCACGGACCGCCGGCGCCGCGGTCGGCGTGTCTCCGAATGGCCTGTATCCGCTGTACCAGCTGGGCCTGCGGGCCGCGATCGAGGACGCAAGCCGTGAGATCGACGCCCGCGTCCTTTTGGAGTGTCCCGCGGGCTGACAAAAGTAGTCGTCCGGGAGGGACAGGATCAAGATCTAGATCTCAGCGCAGCGGTCCCGGGACGGTACAGGTTCCTCGGGCGGACGTCCGATCCCACCTGGGCGTCCGACGTCCAGAGCGGCATGCGGGCGATGGAGCGCTGGCGGCTCCAGGCTCTGCTGCTCGGCCGCATTGCGCAGCTGGGCGGGGAGATCAGATGGGGGAAGAAGTTGCATGGGCTGCAGAGTCTCGGACCTGGGGGGTAAAGTCAGAGCGATATTCCAGGATGGCAATGACGATGATGAAGAGATCCTGGATCTCGTGGTCGGTGCCGACGGAGCGTGGTCCCAAGTTGGCAGACACATTCTGAAGGAAAAGGGTGATGAAAAGCGATGGATCCCAGAATCTGTGAATACGGTTGCCATTTACGGCATCTCGTCTATTACCTGCAGAGGTTCTGTCACCCGACGGGCCAAGTTCACTTGCGTCTTCGCATGTTCTGGTCGACACGCACGGTCTGTGGCTCGATCGTGGAATCTTATCAACATCAGTCCTTCCAGATGGCAAGATACGGTGGGATCTGGTCCTACCAGAGACAGAGAGGCCAAGAACAGTTCCCGCTGCCTCCTCGGCAGAGGTAGAGGCAGAAGAGCACGCGAAGACTCCTACAACAACAGACCTTGAACCAAAAACAAAATGGCACAAGAGGATCATACCCGGTTCTTTCCCAGCGGCGACCACAATTGATATTCTGCGCGAACATGCCAACATCTGGCACCCTGTCACGAAGACGTTCGGGCGTCTGGTCGCGAGCTCGGAACGGATCATCCACACGCGGTTGAGACAGCACGTGTGGGAGGAAGAAGAGATCCATCATGGGAATGTCGTTCTCATCGGGGATGCATCGAGGTTGTTGCTCCCGAGTTCGGCAAGGTAGGATTCCCCCCCCTCCCCCTCACTGTCTCTCTTTCTCAAGAGCAAATAAAAAAGACTTCCGATTCCAGTGTTTCGAGAAGATAAATTCCTCTATTCTAATATATTCATTCTCCAGGAACCTCCTTCGCCATCGAAGGCGCCACCGTCCTGGCCAACCTCCTCCTAAAGTACCTGCCATCCTTACAAGAAGAGAACAACAATAATAACAACATCCAAAAGCCCTCGCCGAATATGCCCGCCAACGCGTGCCCCGCTCCAAGCAGATGGCCCGGTACTCATACTGGACGAATATCGTCTCGCTCGGCGAGAGGTGGTACTGGCGAACATTGCGAGATGTCGGCACCAATCTCTTATCGATCGAGAATCTGTTCAGGAGGCAAGGAAATCCCAGCAGCAGCAGCAGCGAAAGACGGGATTCCAGGCCGTGGCCGTTTGATCTGCGGGTCAGAGTGGAAGACGGAGAAGGAGAGGAGGGGGTTGGAGTAGCAAAATAAATGAATGAATGGGATAGATAGAATAAAGCTACAGGTTTGTATGACCTGCAGAAATGTACCCATGAGACGTATTATTAGACGCTTTTTTTGCAGATTCACATAGATATATACCCCTCTCTGGTAATGTGGTGATTTTCATCAATGTTTTTTCTTCATATTTGGCGTTTCCCTTGTATTATTTTATTCTATAACTGAAGATGATCAAAATCCAACGAGACAAGTACCTAAGGTACACACGATATTGAAAAAAAATTAATCTCTCATCTAAGACCTTTGGTGTTGTCTCCGGGGAAGCCGTAGCAGTGCCGTTGTTTTTTTTTTTTTTTTTTTTTTTTTTTTTTTTTTTTTTTTTTGGCATGGTGGAGAATCAGATACAAAAATAAGTGGTGGTTTGTATCTTTATTTCTTTAACCCCCATGATATGATAGTTCCAGTGATAATGGGCCTACCTGGAAACATGCGTAGATGTGTGCATGCATAAATCTATCTAATCTATCGATCTATCTATCTATCTATCTATCTATCTATTTGCATATAATCGATATCCACGTCCAGGTCATGCCCATACCCGAACACACGAACAGCACAACATTCCTTACTGGCCTTACCTACTTACAGAGCCAGAAGGCTACTACCAACTCACAACCCCCCTCTCGCGATCGAACCCTCCCCGCAGCTGATACCTCGGCTTGACGACCTTGCCCTGCAGCACCGTGAACTTCACGATGCCCTCGCAGTCCTCGGGCCGGACGCGCGCGATCCAGATTCCCTGGGCCGCGCCTTCATCTGCCCCTTCCCCCTCTTCCCCTTCATCTCCGTCCTTACCCTCCGTGCCGCTTGCGGCACCAGCACTCTTCTTCTTATACCAGTTGAAGTCTCTTCTGCGATACACAATCACGTTTGCGGCGTACTTATGCCCCCCGACATGGCTGACGAAGTAGATCCCGACGCCCCCCGGCCGGTGGTCATCCAGGTCGCGGTAGAGCCCCAGCGGGCGGAGGTGCCGCTCGAATTCGCGCTTCAGGAGCGGGGCGGAGATGCCGCAGCGGGCGTCGCGGGTGCGCTGGGAGCAGAGGAGGATGACGGCGGCGTGGGGGCAGGGGCGGGCGCGGAGGGGGGTGGTGTCTATGTCTAGTTTCTTCTTTTGCTTTGGCTCGGGTTCGTTCCCCTCGGCTGATAATGATGATGGTGAGGACGTGTTAGGGTTGTGCAAGGGAGTCGTGGTCGTGATGGCCGGGTTGACAAAGTGCTCTATCAGGTCGGATGCCAGCGCGGGGGTGACGTGGTCGACGAAGATGAAGGCCGGGAGGAGGAGGACGGTCGTGGGCTGCTGCGCGCCGGGTTCGTGCTGGTGGTACTCGTCCGGAACGGGGATGTTGGAGGCGGAGAGTTTGAGTTTCTACGGGTGATGAGCACAGAAAATCTCTCTCAAACCTATCTTATAGATAGGTCCCTAAGTAGATTAAGTATATAGGTAGGTCGAAGATAGCATACCCCATTCCGCGGCACGATCCCCCCCTTCACGATCGCCTCCATCAGACTCCCCTTTTCGTCCGCCACGTCGCGCGCCCAGTCCGCCTTGCCCGTCGCGACGAGCAGGTGCGTCGCCCACCCGTCCACGCGGCCGTACAGCGCGTCGGTCCGGTCGACGTCGAACTTGGCGGGATAGTGCACCGTGCAGGTCGCGCAGTCGCGGTCGCAGTCCTCGCCGTCGACGGCCGGGTCGACCGTGGGGAAGAGCTCGTCGGGCGAGGTGACGGTCGTGAAGCCTCCTCCTTTGTCGTCCTTGGAGGAGGAGCCGGACAGGAGGGACGCGCCGCGACGGAGGATGGCCTGCATGGGTTCGTCGAGGCTGCGCAGGAGATATACACAGTATGGAATGTTGTCTGGAGTCGGGAGAAGATATCTGATCTTATCTGATCGGATCGCAGCGGGGCGGAACGGCTTCTGTCCGCGGCGCGGGGCGATTAGTCGGATGCCGCCCAAGATAAGACAGAGGCTGCCAGCGCTGATGTCCGTGAAGTTGTTGCTTGTTGTTTTTTTTTTTTTTTTTTTTTTTTTTTTTTTTTTTTTTTTCAGTGGAAAGTGAGGCGCAGCTCTGCCTGGATTAGTTTTCTTTGTACAGAACTAATAAAAACGAGGGGGGGGGGCCGCCGTAGCATCAAGATAGCGTACTGTATGAAAACTGCATCTTCCGGACCATCCTATCAATAATGAGAATAGACCTAACACAACTTATACACACAGGCCTATTGAACGACGCAGCTCGGGAAGAACGGACGTGCTAACTCGGAGTTATCGGCCTCGGGCAAAAGACGACCGAGGATCAGACAGCTGTCAACACGCCGTTCGGTACTCCGTACAGGGCAGGGGTCTTGGATCTGAAATGCGCTTGATATGATTCGGACTTTTGAGCTGTTCTTGCGCCTGCGAGCAGACCCACTCCCGCAAAGATGAGCCCGAAGGACACAGATACAAATGACAGATAACATTATCCGCGAGGCAACCAAAGCTGTGATCATCTGGTGTCGGAAGTCGGAACGTCTGGAAAAGGCAGAGAGACAAGAATAAGTTAACGGCAAGGCTAAAGCAACCTGACATGCGCATGTCTATGGTACAATGCCCTTGAATCCAGAATCCACTATCCACTATCCATTAAATACAAAACTGCAGGTATCAACCTATGCGCTCTATGCAACCGCGTCCATTGAAGAACCAATCCAACAAGGGCCCGAACCAACGCCAGATGTATGACGGATAAACAATGCCATGTACTTCTGACCAATGCAATGCAAACCAATGCTGCATCCATCCAAAGTATCTATTTATCATTGCTGGTTCCTCCTCCCGGGCAGGTCTATCGTATACGGCAGATCCAACGGGTTGCGGGTCTCCGCCAGACGGATAACGCTGCTACCCGAGCTCCCGGACACGTTCGACCGCACCCGCCGCAGCGAGTTCATCGACGGAGTCCGAGACGCGACCAGCCCATGTGTACGGCCGGTGGGGTACCTCGACAGAGCCGGCGAGCTGCTGCTCTGCGCCAGCGGCGCCGTAAACACGGAGCGACTGCTGCTCTCCCACACCGACGAGTTGGACGGGCGCACGCTGTTGCTCCGTCCTCGGGCGGGCGCCTCGTCGTCGTCGTCGCCGTCCCCATGGGACAAGCTGACCGTGTCCGTGTCCGTTTCCCCTTCCTCGTCCGAAGGACCGATGATGGAAGAAGACTCGTCCCCGCCGCGAGAAGAGGAAAAGGAACCGCTTCTCCGGATCTCGTCCAGCACCTGCGGATCGACGGCTCTCATGCCCCTCAGGATCTCCGCGAAGATGCCCATCAGCGTGCGGAACTCGTCCTCGTGCAGCGCGTGCGAGGAGAACCGCGCGCGCTCGTAGATGGCGAGAAACTCCGCCCCCAGCTGGGGCGGATTGATCAGGTTCAGGCTCGTCAGGTGCCCGAGATACTCGCGCATGCCCATCGTCGCCGGCCGCTGCAGGATCTCCACCACGCGTGGGTCCGGGACCGACTGCTCCTCCGCGGCAGAGAGGGGGGCGTACGGATCGAAATGATGGGAGGACGAAAGCTGCAGGTCCGGAGGCGCGAGCGAGACGGCTTTCGCTTCGATCAGATGAGGCAGTTCCTGGATCACGGACTGGAACTGCAGGTTCGGCAGATCCGGCGACGAAGGGGAGCACCACCCGGGGTGCGAGATGTGGCCCCAGGGGGGATGCTCGCGGTCGACCATGAGCATCTTGTAGTCGGACGGCCCATCCTCCTCGCCGGACGTGTCCCTCGGTCGCGCCTGGTACGCGATGATGGCGCTCCTCGCGAGCCCCTCGACCACGAGCCGTCGCACGCTCTTCCCGACGTCCGCCTTCTCAACCGGTATCCATGCCTTCGGGATGCCCGCGAGGACGCTGCGATTCGTGTAGATCCGGCTCGCGTAGATCAGGGCCGCCAGCAGGAACGTGATAATGTACGCGCCCGTGATGATGAAGATGTTGGTGAGCCTGTGGGTCTTGTAGCACTGGTAGATGGCATCGCCGGGGGTCAGGAGGATGAGGCAGAAGAGGACGAAGCAGAGGAAGGCGAAGACGGTGGTGTAAAGGATGCGATGTAAGTTTATGGGCATGGTAGCTGGCGCGTCATCCCGGGCATGACACGACTCGCCCGCATGGAGCTCTGCGTGCTGGCCTGTTGAGCGCCCACGGCCGCCCTCATGCAGAGAGCAACGATCGTTGCGCCGTTGATGAGGAGGAGCTCGACGAGCGGCGCGGAGGAGCGACGCGGCACCCATCACGTGTTGACGTCAGCCTTTTGCCCCCTGGCGGATCGACCGTCGATCACCCCTATTATCGTCCGAGGTGTCTACTCCGTATACGCTGTAGTATTCCCAGGTTACAGATAAGTTTTGAACAAAACTGTCCTATCCAAGGACGAAAATGTATTATCCGTGCCTATATACGCTAGTGTTCGAACCAACTAGTACCGTGCCCTCTACGCATCCGACTTCAGACAAAGAAATAGTGTCTAAAGAAAACAGACAATTTAATCCTGGATAGCCATCTCCTCCTCCCAGCTCCTGTCGGCGATCTCTTCGCCCCTAGCGCGACGGATCACCCTCTCGATGCCGTCCAGACCCCTCTTCAGCACCTCCATCTTCGGGCCGTAGCTCAGGCGCACAAAGTGGTGGCAGGGGCTGTCGAACAGGTCCCTTCTCTTGGCCGGGTTCAGGTCGAAGAAGATGCCCGGCACGACGATGACCTTCTCCTTGAGAAGGGCGTTGAAGAAGTTCAGACCGTCCGAGATCTTGGAGTCCGGCGGCAGGGGCGGCTCGAGCGAGGTCAGGTCGAGCCAGATGTAGAAGGTCGACTGCGGGATGTCCTTGAAGCGGAATCCGATCTTCTGCAGGCGGTCCAGCACGTAGTCGCGCTTCTCGCGGAAGTGCTGCTGCAGTGCCCTCATCTCGTGGCGCACGAGCTCCGGCTCGAGCATCGGGATGGCGGCCTCCTGGAAGGGCACGTTGGCGCCGCCGTCGAGGTACGAGCCGGCGGAGCTCAGCGCGTCGATGAACTCCTTGGGGCCGAGGATCCAGGCAATACGCCAGCCGGGAAGACGGAAGCGCTTCGTGAGACCGTCAATGATGAGCACGTCTGGCCAAGGGTCAGCTCCGTATCTGTATAGATGATCCACAGAGAAAACCACACGCACCATCCTTGTTGACATCCACGACGTTCTCAGCGGCACTGATGGTCGTGCCATCGCAGCCGGTGCTGTAGTTGTAACCGCTGTAGAACTCATCCATAATCAGAGTCGCGCGGTCTCTGCAGATGTCCTGGATCTGCTTGAGTTCCGGGTTCTTCACGATGTGACCGGTAGGGTTTCGGGGGTTCGAGGTCAGCAGAACGGAGGTGCCCCGGGCGATCTCCTCGGCGACCTTGTCCGGGTGAAGATGGTAATTGTCATTCTCAGACAGAGGGATGGGGATAGACGCAAACTAGTAGCCAGTGCCATCAGCAAACGTCATCCATGATCCTGAGGGAAGTTCTCTCTCTTTCTCTCCACTCACGTTCTTGAAGAGGGTCAACAGCTCCGAATACGCGGAGTAATCAGGGATCGGGAAGCCCAGGTACGAATTCCCCAGGACAGCCGCAATCCGGATCAAACCGGCTCGCCCACCGGGCACGATGCAGACGTTCTCCCAGGTGTACTGGCTCTCCTTGCCCTTGCGGTAGTGCTCGTTGTACAGCCTCGCGACCGCCGCGCGCAGCGGCTTGATACCGGCCGTGGGGCCGTACTCGCGCGCCGCGGAGCTGATGGGGATCGCACTCGGCCGCGGGAAGCTCCCCATGATATCGTCGTCGGCGTCCGGGGCACCCTGGCCCAGGTTGGCCCATTCCGAGGGGTTGTCCAGGTAGCCATGCTCGCTGGCGCGTTCGGTACACCAGACGACACCCGTCGAGGCACGGGAAGCGTCGAGACCGGCGTGGGGACGGTGACCCTCGTGGGCGTCACGGAACTGGCGGTGGGTTTCCGAGTTGAGCTCTGCAGTGGTCGGAGAGCAAGGTCAGTTGTGTCATCATTTCGAGAGCTGGCTGCTGGACCCTGCGGGTGCAGAGAGACAAAGCCACTGTCCCTCTCATGGCGGGGTTGTCTCCAGGAAGAGTGTGTATAGCGCACCGTTTGAAGACAGGTCCTTGGCGACCGAGAGACGCCTGTTGTGGCCCGAAGGGCGCAGGATGCTCACGCGACGCCCCGAGAACGACATCTTGGCGGTGATCTGCTTGTGTCGCCTGCTCTTCGTGGATGGAGGGGTTGGTGTTGCTCAGCAAGGCTTGGCCCGGGTCTGTCTGCTCTGGATCGTTGTCCTTGGCGTGGTCTTGTTTCGAGATATAGATAGGTTTCCTTTTCTTCAAAAGAAAAGAAAACTCTTCATCCGTCCGCTCTCCTCTCGCTCCCTCGCCTTGTATTTATCTGGTCCCCCTCTAAGACAGCCCCTCTGACGCTCGGGGCAGCAGCAGTACAGCGCACGCTCCGGAACAAAGGAGAAACAAGTTTGCGGATATGGAATTAAATCCCTCAGGGGACTCCAAGGTACACACAGATCGATCTGATAATGGGTGTGAAAAGGGAATAGAATCGACGGGACCTAAAACCAGCCGCGCGCAGGTTCGTACCCGTCTCTGTGTGGCTTAATGACCCAACAGAGTTACAACGGCCCTGCAGCCTCGTAGCTACGTCCACTCCCAGTCGCGGGGTTTTTTTTTATTTATTACTTTTTTGTCCCGCGTGTAACCAGGCTAGATTTTTCTCGCTGCTTCTCTCTCTTGAACTAACCTGTCGCCTGCGGTGCGGTCTCACGGGCCTGACCGGCAGTTGGTTAGAGGCTGGAAGTCCGAGGTCGAGGATCAAACAAGCCACTCTCCTGCACGCAGCTCTACGAGACTACCGCGATGGAGACGGTGGATGCTTGCTCGGACAGCGTACAGCACTACCGCTGCCTATTTTAGCAACAGGACAGCTGTCTAGAAGCTTTGCAGGGTGAGGCGCAGATGCGACTATGAGCATTTGGGTGTCTGGTTTCTGGAAGTTCCATGTTGGTCCCTCCTCTGTCACTACTCAAAGCCTTACCCGTCGCTGCCGCCCCGCCCGCCAAAGCAGTACAAACAGAAAAGAGACAGAAGAAAAAGGAGACGCATTCGGATTTTCGACATCACAGGGCGTTCCCTCCAATCCCGTACTCCGTGGATCACCAACAATAAAATAGGATCGGCCCCTTTCTGCCCAAACAGCCCAGTTGATGTCGCAATCGACCCGTTGGCTCCTCGGCACGGCTCCCCGCTCCCGCAACGTCCTGGTGCAACGGCCATACGGAATCGAGTAAGTCGTCTCGGCACTAAGCTTTGATGTTGCGGCATTCTCACGTCCAGGGGCTCCGAGTTATCGACGGAGTACGCAGCTGAAGCTAGCACGCAGTAGTATCGCTCAATCAAGTTCCATCAATTGTCCTAGGCGGCCAGGGCCGGCCGCATCCACTGGAGCCATGCATGGAGGGCATGGACCACCTAGCCACGCCTCCCCTTACGGTGGTGACACAAAGTCCAGGGCGAGCTGAAGTAGTAGTAGCAGTAGTAATCAAGCAATGCTACTCCGGCATCCAGTAGGCTGGATCAAAAGGCCGCTTACGATGTGCTCAGGACTGCGTACTCGAAGACCTGCATGCAACTATGTCGACCCACACAGCACGAACACTGTCAAAAATGCACCAAATCATATTAAGCAGAATAATAATAAGGCCCAGACAGAATCTCCAAATCGGGTATACAGGACAAAGTTCTTGCCAAAGATTCTTTTCAAGAATTTAGAAGACACTGTACATCTCCCCGTAACGCTTGTAAACTAGCCCCTCAATCGTGCTGCGGCGTACGTACATCATATCATTGGTTCATGGACATTGGGAAGTAGACTGTCATAATCAGCGGCCACAGCATGACGGGCACGAACAGGGGGGACGGGAGTAACACTGCGGGAGAAGCACGATAGATGGGCTCCTCGTGGAGAAAAGCATCTTCTTGGTGGGCGACTTGTAACTGTGGCCATGCCGTGCCCGTGAAACGGTCAGGCCACGATCGAGAAACCCGATTACGCCATAGCCTCCCCTCCCCGTTGTCGGCAATAAGTTTGATACCAGACCGAATGACCAAGAGTCCTGCAGACGGGCTGAAAAAACAGGTGCAAAGAATCTCAAGCCAATCCTGTTGGAGATGAGATGCAGGAAACGCCCCATCGAAACGAGAGAGAGAGAGAAAAAACGCCAGCAACTGCCATAGGATGCCAATGGAAGCAAGATAAAAACCAAAATGACATGGAACATGGGGGATATCATCGCCAGCTTGGCGGCCATTTGCTTCTCCAGGTGCACAGGATCAATCTGAGAACCTCTAGTTCTCAACCGGCTCAACCGGTTGACAGAAGAGTTGGATCTCTCCAACCTGGCCTTTGGCAAGCATCTCTTGATGCTGATCTCGCCACTCCATAAAGGCGAGCTGAACTGCCTCGTCGCTATCGATGGTAACGAAATCGCCGTCTTCATCTTTGTAGCGCAATCTCACGGACTTCCCACCGATCGATCGATTCGTGAACCTTGCCAGCTTCGCGTCCACCCGATCGGTGAGGGATCGGTAGAGAATGTTACTGGCAATAACAAGAGTGACATAGTTGTCATCAAAGTTCACCTTAGCTTTCAGCTGGGTGGGCATCAAGGGGTCCTGTGAGAGTGGCGTTGGTTGTGTGTGCGTTTGCTGTTCGGGTTCGGGCTCTTCACCCAGTGGTGACGGAGGTTGATCCAAAGCCGGCGATTGACTGGTGTTCAATGTCGGAGCTCTGCTAGAATACTGGGGCTCGTGGAAGTGGGTGGGCTGTGTGGCCCGCTGAGTGTGCTGCTGCTGAACGCCCTGAGATTGAGTCGCAGATCGAATGGGAAGACTGGTGTTGGTTGGAGAGCTAGTCTGGCTCCGATTGACTGGCGCCCTCATGTTCGCCATGTGAGACGGAATAGGTGGGACGGGGACATTGTCGACCGTTTGCATTGCATGGCCGCGTAGATGGGCGATGTGATGATGGATGTCTGGACTGCTCGCGGACCGCATCCTCGCCTGGGCCGTACCATTCGGCGACTGAGCCTGTGGTCCAGAAAACGGGGGAAGAGACGGGCGTTGTGGCCCTCGAGCACTGCTGTTAGAGCTGTTGAAATAAGGGTTCCCGTTAGTACTATCCCTCGACGCGCCCCTAGACATTGCAGGTGCGGTATACCGGTTGGATTCTTCGTTCCACATGTTGGAGGGGGTCGTCTGGCGGGGGTATGGGATCGACTGTGAGCTCGACCGCGCGGACGTGGATGGAGTTTCCGTGGGTGAGAAATAGGACGGCATGCTGCGTTCTGCAGGGGATACGGTTCCACTGGCGTACTGCGTGTGCAGAGGTGTATCCGGCATTGGGAATCTTTGGGGCCGACCGGCGGAGAGCGGTGCTGAGCCGCCGCTGCCTCCCGTGGCGGACCTGGATCGGAGACTGGTACTCGACGCATTTCGACTCGTTGGGAATTCCGAGAAGAACGCCGCTTCTTTCTGAAGCTCTTCTTCCGCCTCATACTCCTGCTGGTATGGGTTCGGCATATTCTGGACATTCTTCATGTACGTAAATTCTGTTTCCGAAGTCCCCGTGTGTCGGGCGCTGCGTTCTTCCGCTTGCTTGGCCCGTTGGGTATCGATGTCCTTATACCACTTCTTCATGACATCCTCGTTCGGGTAGCGGATGATGAAGTTGTCAACCACTCCTGGGTCACCCTTCCAGAAGATCTGAATCCGATATGAACCTACACAGATTGGAGGATCTGGTCAGTGACTTGTGCAGTTGTCTGACGAGTCGACAAGAATGTTCCTACCGGGCTTCTGAAGGCAAACGATATCTGTCACATTTGCCATATAGATGCGTCCTTTCAGCTGAAGCCGTGGCTTCGCCTTCGGGTTCGCGGACTGTTTCTCCTTGCCCATGAGTTTTGATTTCTGCTTATTCGGGTTGGCGTCCTTGCAGCAAAGGAGTATCCGTTCAAAGAGATAGATGTGATACTAGTGCGTACGGTAAAAGTCAGCAAACTCCTCTTCTTGAATCCATGGGTCTTCAAAGTCTTGAAAAGAAGGCTATCCGAGGATTTGATGGGAAGCGGGTCCGTCCGGGCAGAAAGGGTAATGGGTTCAAGAAAACTGGTCAAGGGGGCGCACACGTCCCGGACGGGAATACGACTACAGGCCCTGGAGAGTCACTGGAAATACCCCGACAGCCTTTCACCGCCAAGGGCTTTCTGGAAACTAAAGAAAGGGCGAAGGATCGTCCGAACCTTCGATAGTTTGCCAGATGCGACCACAAGACCGGTGCGCCCTTCTGGCCGGCAAGAGGTGAGGCCAATGACTCTCCAAGGCGGGTAGCCGAATCCGTCAGACGCCTGCGCAGCCGCGGGGTGTGAGGTGCCTCTGAACACTGAGTACTTCCAAGGCTCCTAGGGGGAGATCGTAATGATCGTAATGAGGCAGGCCTCGAAAGGAGATGGGGTAGATCTTTTGTCCTCAAAGTAAAGGGCCCCTGGGCTTGTCTCGCTGGGTGAGCTGAACTCCTCCGTCGGTGGGCACGTGCGAAGTCGACTTCGCTGGAGAGTCTCTGAATATATCAGAGTCCTCTAACGAAACAGGACTCCAGTCGAAACTCTCGGCCTCATCCGAAGGATAAGCCCAAAGGGATTCATCGTCCAAAAGATCCAGCTTCATCTTTATTCCGTATTCTGAGGGGTAAAGGAGATCCAAAGGCTACAAATCCTCTTGAGCATCAATGATGGAAAGGGAACCAACCTCTCTCTCTATGTCTTTGGTACTGTCTCCTTTCAACACGGTAAAGGTACCGAAGCGGAGCAGCTGACCAAACGCTTCCACTTTGAGCGACTTCCAGTCGTCCACTCGATTCGAGAGATCTACAACAGCCGCAGCGAGGTGTTCTTTGTCAATCGCATCATTTGCAGAGTCTAGAACTGATTGAATGATATCGATGGCTTTGGAGATATCGGCCTGGAGTTCCTCATTTTCAGTCTGTTTGCGGAGTTCCTGCAGGACGTGTCAGTGTCAGACGCTCCTACTCAGATAGAAGCAAGATCTCACCGAGAGCATGAGCGGATATTTGGTCAGACGCTGGAATGGCTTCACGAAGAAGCCATTGAGCGTCGCCGGCAGTGCCACCATCTGCTGGAGATCGAGAGAGCGAGGCGCCGCATGGATTTTGTCCCATTCCTTCAGGCAGACCTCATCACAGCGCATCTGGTTCGCAATGAAAGGCTCATACTGCCGGAAACCTTCCTCGTGATAGATGAAAAGCTGGCCCCAGTTTTGTGACTCCTCGGGCAATGCGTAGTGCTGCTCCATGCGAATCAAGAATCGCTGTGCGAAATCCAGGAGGTTGTTCAAGTTGAGAAAGATTTGGTGGCTGGAGTCACCGGTCAATGCGCCCGTCTCCTCCAATTCCTTCTTGAGCGCCATGAGATTCTGCATATGGTGGACGTAGTCACGTTCCGTCTGCAGGAGCTCTTTCAGAATATGCTCTTTCTTCGTGAGTTTCACGGCTCCCTTCTCGGTTTGCGGCCCCGAGGACGGGCCTGCTGCCGGTCTCTTCAATTGGCCTTGCATCTCAAGAATGTCCAAGACCCGGTTGACCATTTTGATCACCTTGGATCGCCGTCAGCATCACACGTTAGTCGCTGGTCGGGGGAGGGGGGGGGGGGGGGGGGGGGACGGCAGGCAAAAAGAAAAAAAATGGGCAGATTGAGGCGGCAGTGCACGGCTCACCTTCATGAATCCCGTAGTGTTTTCACCGTACAGATCGGTGATCAAAAAGCAGTCCTGCTGGGGAAACGCCATGTCCTGCAAGCACGCTTGCAGGAACTTGAAAGCGGCAGCCTTGGGACGCTTTGCCTCCGGGACCTTGGCGGGATCGATCTCCAAAGGTTCGTCCGGCTGCGACGCGTTGAACAGCGTGATCAGTGGAATGCCTTTGCGGAAACAATTCCACAGCGACGCCACCGGATCCGTTGAGCCCATCGCCCGATCCTCCTCCTCCATTTCGGCGAGATGAGGCTCGAATCCGGGAACCTCGGCCAGTCTCTTCTTCAGATTCATGCAAGTCTGATACATGGATTCGCCGCCGCGGCGGTTGATGATGTTGTCCTCGGCCACGGGGCCTCCGGTGCTCAATGGGCCGTCCATTTTGGCGGTTCTGCGGGTTCACTCTGGGGAAAAGCAGGATAACCTCCACGAGCTTCAGAAATCAAGCAAGAGATGTTCGGGCCAGTGTAACTGGACCTACACAAGAGCGTCGAGCATGGATTTTCTGGGAGCCCCCCGGATCGATACGGCCTGGGGGTGCGGGCGCGCGATGATGGGATGGGCAGATGGCAGAAGGGGCCGCGAGCCGTTTCGACTACGTTGGGTTTGGGATTGCCTCCACCACTGCGAGAGCAGGTGAGAGCGTCTCGCCCTGGTGGCCTCGACCTGTTAACGGATGCTGGAAGTCGACGGTTCAGGAGATGCTGGGAAGCTTGTAGGGTCAGGGGCGGCGGCAGTAGCAGCCGCCCGGGAGGCGTGCCGGGTCCGATAACGTCCCGACAGAGACGGGCACAGGACGTGGCCGGGCACGCCTGCGATACGAAGCGGAGCCGGACTGGCCGGAGCAAGAGTCAATTGACCTGCCCGGAGACTGGTAGCGCGCGTCAGTATCGAGAATGGGGATAGTGGGGGAGGGGGAAAGGGGGCCAGGGGGCAGGGGATGGGGGGAGCTTACAGCCAGGAGCAGGACGGTGGACGCGAGAAGACGCAGAGCAGCAGAGCAAGGCAGAGGAGCTGAAGGGAGGATGGAAGAGACGAGAGACAGGCGTGAAGGGATGGACGATGGAGGATGAGGAGGGAAGGCGGACGTCGAAGAGGTCGAGGTCGGGAGGGAGCGAGTAGGAGTGAGCAGCGGATAGTGTGTTTCGGCGGGCGGCGGCGCTGGGGGGCGCTGGAGGCCCGGAAGGGTAAGCCCATGGGACGGCTTCCCCTTCAGGCGCGACCCGGCGGGCTAGACCGGCTGCGCTGCTTATCTAAGCCCCTCCCCCGGAGACGTCCCAGACCCAGCGCGCCCCGTCTGCCTCCCGTCGCCCTCGCTAGCCGGCCGACCGGCCCCGTCAGGCACAGGACAGACACCGTCTGCCCGGCCGTGGAGCTTGCTCTCACCGTCATCCACTGCCTCCCTAGGAGAGAGGTGTCCACCGAGTGCTGTCGGAGTTGGTGAGATATCGCTGTTGTGGTCGTCCTCAGCTCGTCCATCCCAGTGATCCCACGCGGGCGCTAAGATCACTGCGTGTTCCTGCTCGCCGCCTCAAGTCTTGCCCCGGCAGGCACCGATCATCAGAGCTGATCCCCACTCGCGCTGTCACGACTTGAGCCAGCTACTTCCAGTAGTACGGAGTAGTACACTGGGTTGGCATCATCATCATCATCATCCTCTTCCTCCTCATGGCACGCGCGTCTGGGCAGTGAACCCTCACTCACCAGCGCGTTTCTGCTCCTTCACATACAGACAGCTTCTGCGACCCCGGTCATCCCCCAGCCCAATTCTTCTTCTTTCGGTGGCCGCTGTGTTCCATCGCTCTCCAGGAGTTCCAAGAGGCAAGACGCCAGCTCCATCGATCGCCCACGGGCTGGTGCTCTCCCATGGAAACCGACTCTGCAGCTGAAGCTGGTCTGCCCCATCTCCTGCGGCTGCAGGCAACCACAAACTACCGGTCGGATTTCGCCTCTCCGTCGCTCGCGGCATCCTTCAAGCTCGACGAGGGATACTCGGATGAGACCAGGAGTCAGCCGGACCATGATGCCAAGCCATCCCCGGGCGAGGCAATGATGCTCCCAGACTGGGTTCTGGCACACAGTGAGGCCGAGAGAGCTGGTAAGTCCACGCCACAACCGGCCGGGCCGTGCTCGTGTGATCCGGCTGCTCACCAGCGGTTGCAGAGCTTGCGTACAGTCTGCTGCGAACCCTGCGGACCTCCACCATCGCCGCCGTGGTCGAACGCCTCAGGCCCCTCCTCCACATGGACCCCGTCCTCAAGCTTCCGCCCGAGATCACTGCAGAGATCTTTTCCTACCTCGACCCGCAGACTCTGTTGACGGCATCGCTGGCATCCCGAGCTTGGAGGGAACGGATCCTTGATTCGCGGCTCTGGAGGCAGCTCTACATCAGAGAGGGATGGGGCGTGGACGTCGACGCGATCCGGAAGTTCGAGCGGCAGTATGCAGAATCGTCCCCGTCGCAGCATCGCAAATCCAGGACGAGACACGCCGATTCCGACGTCACGGAACCCAAGCTCAAGAAACGGGTGCCTCCCAGCTGGTTCGAGTCGCGGAGCCCAGGATCCCAGAGCAGCCATGCCAGCCCACCGTGGAACGAGCAACATGGTTCGCTGGAGGCGGATACCGCGATCTCTCAGGACGGTGAGGGTGACCAGGAAATGCGCGATGTCATTCATGATGAGCAGGCGTTCAGAGACTCCGTGCGTGGACTTTCATCCGCTTCAGCCGACCACCCGTCCTTGTCTCATATCGGAGGGAATACCCTCCCAAAGTTGATATCCCAACCGTCGACTCGGTCATCCATCAAACCGTCATTATTGATCAGACAGCCCAACGGTTCCGTCACGCTCAACTGGTTGTATCTGTACAAGCAGCGTAGACGGCTTGAAGAGAACTGGATCAAGGGCCGTTTCACCAACTTCCAACTCCCTGACCCTGCACACCTGGAAGAGGCTCACCAGGAATGTGTCTACGCCATACAGTTCACGGGGAGATGGCTTGTGAGTGGCAGTCGAGACAAGACCATCCGAGTTTGGGATTTGGAGACAAGGAGGCTGTGGCACCGCCCGCTCACAGGGCATTCGAAGTCTGTCTTGTGTCTCCAATTCGACCCCAGTCCAGAGGAAGATATCATCATATCCGGCAGTAGCGACACGAATGTCATCATCTGGCGCTTTTCCACCGGTGAAAAGCTGCAGGAAATCGTCCACGCGCACGAGGACTCGGTCTTGAACCTAAGATTTGACAAGCGATACCTGGTCACCTGCTCCAAAGACAAGCTCATCAAGGTCTGGAACCGTCGTGAGCTGGCAGCGACCGACAAGGACTATCCCACCGTTTTCCATGGGCCTGGAGTCAAGTACCCTTCGTACATCGTGGACACCAGCAACATACCCTCAGCGGTCCTGGAGGCTGAAATCGCCAACCGGCACATCAAGACCCTGGAGCCGTACTCCCTTTTGATGACCCTTGACGGGCATGGAGCTGCCGTGAATGCCATTCAGATCAGCGAGGATGAAATTGTCTCCGCCTCCGGAGACCGCCTCATCAAGATCTGGGACATCCACAGCGGTGCCTGCTTGAAGACCTTGATGGGTCACCAGAAAGGTATCGCTTGCGTCCAGTTCGATAACAAGCGTATCGTCAGCGGAAGCAATGACGACACCGTGCGGATATACGACCATGCTTCCGGCGCAGAGGTTGCCTGTCTCCACGGCCATCACAACCTCGTCAGGACTGTTCAGGCTGGTTTCGGTGATCCGCCCGGAGCGGAAGAGGCTCTCAGGCTCGAAGCGATGGCGGTTGACAGCGATTACTGGGACGCCAGACGTTCTGGTGCTGTCAGAGATGAGAGCCCGTCTCGTCGCAGACGCACCGTTCAGCGGAATGCGGGCTCCAGAGACCCCAAGGACGTCATGGCTTTGGGCGCCAAAATCCCCCCTGGTGGAGGTGGAAGTCCCTGGGGAAGAATTGTTTCCGGTTCGTATGATGAGACGATCATCATCTGGAAGAAGGACCGTGACGGCAAATGGGTCGTTGGCCAGAGGCTTCGCCAGGAAGACGCCGTGATGAACGCCTCGCCCTTTCACCGTGGTCAATCCCTTCGCGGGTTTCTCAACCGCGTTGATCCTTTGTCTCAGCAGGCGCAGCATCTGCGAGCAGTGCAAAATCGGCTCGCCATGCAGAATGCTCAAGGCGCAGCGCCACTCCCGGGACAGGGTTCTCAGGCGCCGCAGAATATACCGAATCCGGGAGCTAACAACCCGAGCCTCGTGCAAGGGACAATGAACAATACTGGCCCCAATGACCAACAAGCAGCTGCCTGGGCTCAGGCCAATAATTTGAACCCGCAGCCGGGCCAGCCAGTGAACTTGCCGGCTGCTGCACAGCAGCACCATGCACAGGCAGCCCCGAACCCGCAGGCCCTAAACGGATTTCCTGTCCTAAATCAACTCCCGGCACATCACCATCACCACGCGCACCATGCTTTCAATCGACCATTCCCCAACCCGGCTGGGCAGCCAACATCTAGAGTATTTAAGCTTCAATTCGACGCACGCAAGATTATCTGCGCCAGTCAAGATCCAAGGATCGTTGGCTGGGATTTTGCTGCCGGCGACGAGGAAATCATAGAAGCCTCCCAATTCTTCACAGGTCTGTGATGATAATAGGTCTGTGAGATTATTAGAACGCTAGAACTGGTAGGATCCTGGAGGAACAATAAATCCCATGCACAGCGGGGCGCTCCCTCAGTATCTGCTCTTTACTATTCTCTTCTCTTTCCTTATCTATCTATCTATTCTTCTCGCGCCGAGCGCACGCCCCCGGGGCTTTGTTTGAATTTATTAATCCTGCCCGCTTATGGCCGTAGTTTCTACTTTTTTTCCGCCAAATCTTTACGTCTGCCACTTTTGCTTTTTTTCGCCTTGCTTCGGAACTTAGAGAGGGGGGCCCCGCTCTCAGATACGGGCTCAAGATGGGTGGACTGGGCGCGATCATGACCCGAGAGACGTGGTAGTCGACTTTTCGGAGTACCATCAGGCAGCTTTAAATGTTTTACCCGCATGTACGCTGAAGATAAAAGCGAGCATATGGAGCGCGCAATACCATACTATCCATACCCATACCTATATCCATATTCTCGCGAGTTTCGCACAGCTTCATCTCATTTCATGACGGCATCTCCGAATTCAGAATCAGGAACGGAAACTTGGGCGATTCAGAAAGTCGAACACAGTATTCTTTTTACTTATTTTGCATGCAGCCAGTGTTTGCATTCTCATTTTTTTTCTTTGTTCTTGTTCTCGTTTCTGACGACGACGATGATGATCATGAATGATAAGCATAAGAACAGGATAAGATAAATAATTGCACGGCATGGACAAAGTTAGAGAACCATCAGAGCCAGCGTCGCTTTGCTTTGTTTGCCCTTAGTTAGTCCTGTCAGCTCTCTGAATTTAAGCAAGCAAGCAAGTGATTTATATTCAATATTCAAGCTGTTGCTGACTTGAGAAGAGAGAAGGAAGAGGGGGGGGACGGATCGTCCTTTTTCGCCTGTTTATACTATTCATTTATTTTTTGTCTTTTTTTCTGCGGAGTTTGTACTTGGTTATTAATTATCTATTTATTCTATTTTACTCGTTTGTTTGTCTGTTTACTCCTTCCCGCGCGCTGAGGCTCGAGTACGGTGAGCGTATTTAAGTATCCATCTATCTTCCTAGACGCAATACAGTACTTATTATTATTCGACAAATGGATTGCATCTGAAATGAATGATCCACGTATAGGTAGGTAGACTACCTATATAAGTCAGTCAGGTAGGTGGGCGGGTGGGCTTTGAGCGATTGTATGGAGGCAGGTTGCTACGGAGTTTTTTTTAAAAAAAAATCAAGTTAGAAAGTAAAATTAACCAAATAGATAAGGAAAACAAGCAAACAGGTGTCTATTTTCTGTTTTTTTTTTTCCCTTGTACTGTACACACACAGAATGAGACAAATAACTAACTACCTACAGAGCACTACTTACCTACCCACTTACCTACCTACTTACTTTAGGCCCCTGAGGAAGTAGTAAGTGGTCACGAGGCAGTAGGTGGTTGGAACTAGTTTAAACCCCATTATACAGTGAAACAATCACTTCTTTCTTACATAGATAGATAGATAGATAGACAGGTAGGTAGACAGCGCAAATGATCAATTAATTGATTAATTGATTGAGATCTTTGTTTTTATTTCTTTCTTTTCTTTATTATTCATGAATGCAGTGTGAAGCGTGAAGTGAGTTTGTATATTTGGGAAACTACTTTCTGAAAACTATGTAATATGCACATACAGTACAGTACTTACCAGCTTGTGACTTGTAAGGAGAAGAAATTCCATCGCGAGGTTTAGAAAGAAGATTGACCAAGAATAAGTACTGTACCAATTCATGCTCTGTTAGGGCTGCTGCAGAGTTAGGCGATGTCCACAATACTATTTATTTATTTTTTATATCTCACTTTTTTATATAAAAAAAACTGAAGCTCAAGAGAACAGCCCATCCGGTAGACTCTCAAGGAAGGGCTGTGCATCCAGCTGTTAAATTCATACGCCCAAGGTTCCGTAAGTGAACACGATGCATGGCTATAGGAGTATCCAATTGCATTAATGTACAGTACAGAAGCATATCTCAATAAGAATGATACTCATCAAGGCTTACAGCTGACGGCCTGCCGTACTATCAACGTGGACCATTCAAACACTGTAGCCTATTGACGCTGCCAGGGCGTCATCCCAATCCAGACTGTGATAAGATTGCTCACGCATAGGTAGTTTGCAGGTGAGCCGATACAAGACGCTTCAGGTAATGATTGTTTTGTCATGATCGATAACAAGAATAAGCAGGCCGTTCAATCAGGGCCAAGTAACGGGGCCACACTGCGTATCACCCCAGCCGCCTTAGAGCTGTCAACTGTATATAGGAGGTTAGCATTTATCTAGGAAATCAGTACGGATAATAGAACCCATAGGCAGGCCTCCACGGTCTCGACGGCCGACGCCGCACCTGCGAATCCTCGCTTCCGCTGACGTGCTGATGTGGTGATGCACCGATGCCCGCTGAACCAGCCCGATCCTCAAGTTCTTCCGAGTTGTCTGCACTGCCACTTCTCGCAGTCCTATACGTATCCTGAGAATCCCCCGACTGCAAGCCACTGGCCGCATCATCTTCGCCTGCCACACAGCAACAGAAGACAGAGGAACATGCTTTCCAGAACTTTGTCCAAGAATTTGTCGGCTTCTCCTCATCAGTGATCGCTTCGAGTTCTCCGCTCCCTCGAAGGACGGCCAGGGAAGATGGTTGCGATGACGACGGCAGGGGTATCGACATGTTGCCGTCTACGCCTGTGCTCCGAGAACCCGATCTATCACGGATCCTGTTGACTCCAGATGCAGAACCAGTTTCATGCAGTTGCGGAAAGAGATTTCGGTGGCGGTCGCATAACGGAACTGCAGGCAATGCGGCAACAGAGGTCGCATCCCTCCGGGGCCCGGCAGTCACCACTGGTTTTGGATATGACGGCAGTCCATCAGGGTACAGAAGCGAGGAACGAGGCGCCGGTGACGGTCTGTCGATCCGTGTCTGCGCACTTTCAGTTGGACGAGACTCCATTGCGCCGTCGCTGCCTTCCCTCTCTACGCGCCTACTCTTATCGCTGGAAGGACCACCGCTCGCATTGGTAGGCTGCGCGACTGGGAGGGATCTCCTGTGGAAGGGATGACCGTCCAGACGTCTTGCCAAGTCCACTCCATGACCGCTCTGCCTATATGGAAATCGTCCACGGATAGCGGTGCCGTCTTCTGCTCTTCCGATAGCATGTAGTGGGAGTCGGACAGAGCGAGGCTCCGTCGGGGAAGGCAAACCGAAGAGCCTTCGCAACGCTCCACCGTAGTTGCCCGTGCCTATACCGTTATTGTCATAAGTGCCCCTTCGGGCATCCTCAGCGGTGGGAGCATGATGTTGTCCCTGGTGTTGGCCGCCTTGAGCTGGTGAGGGAAGAGCAAATCGAGAGGCACAGTACAGTGCTTCGTCAGTGCCAAAAGATGGGAGTCCCGGTGGGGTTGGCGTTCTCACCGGAGGCGGATGTGTAGGCTGCGTAGGACTGACAGGCGATAAGTCGTTTCCAAGCCAGCTCTGCCCTCCCACGCTGCTATCCATATCATCGAGTGAGCGGGCCCTGCGGCGTCGCGGGCTGGCGAGGCGCGGCGAGGTTGCCAGACTCGACTGGGACGGCTCTGTCGGCTGCGAGCCATTTCCCGAAAGGTGCGAGAGCGAACGCGAATAGTGCAAGGTCGATGTACTCCTCTGTTCGACGATGGTCGCCAGGGTGTTGACGGGCCACTTGCTGTGAGAGACTGTCGTCGGGGCTGGAGCAGGCAGAACGGCCAGGGGGATATCGGCAGCCTGCTCGACTCGGACCTCACGCCTTGGACCGCCGTCGTAGCATGCATCTTCCTCTAATTCAGAGCTTGCGCGGGCAGCATCGTAGAGGGAACTGTGGTCGCTAGGGATGGACTCGGAAGAATCGAGGTCTCGGTCAAAGGCGCGCAGAGAAGCGGCACGTCGCGGGTTCTCTTCGCTGGATCCATTGTCGTTGACGGATGATCGCTGATTTAATCTTTTGACAGTGGCAACGGCGTTCTTGCCGGCAGCCTGATCCCTATGTTGTGTAGTCATACCGGATAAGGAACGATACAGATGAACGAGTCGGCGGGTGAACATGCAACGAACGACAACCCGGGCCTGTTGGAAGAGGAAGAATGAAATTGAAGGCATGAACTGTTTGGTCGCTACCAGGGTATTATAATAATATGCCGCAGTTTCCGTATTGTACACTGTCCGTAATCGTGGAAGGAGCCTTCAAGATCCCATAACCACCGACCATACTCCAAGAACCGAGTGCCAAAACACCAGCCGACATGCCCCAAAGAAACAGATGCAGTCGCTGTCTAGGAATATTCTATTTACACTTGACGCACGGGTATCTTAGAGCTAGCTCCCAGCCGCGCAGTAGAAGAAGGTATGAAAAACTGATCGCACAAGTATGTACGGGGAATGGAATATCAACAATGGCTAGAAAACAAAGGCCTCCGGGGTGGTCGTGATCATCAAGCAGCAGTGCTCTGGCTGTGATGTGACTTCCTCGCTGCCTGCTCTTTCTTGAGGCTGCGCACCAAGGCCTCCAGTCTCCTCCGTTCTTCCTGCTCCGCCTGTATGGAACCTATTAGCCTGGACCCTACATTAAAACGTGCACGCCGGAAGAGCTCACCTTCAGAAGTTTCATGTTCTCCGCTCGTGTATCCCGCATCATCTTCTTGAACTCGTTCTTGAGGACCATCACAGATGTCGGCTCGGTGGGACCATCGCGGCCGAAGGAGTTGGGATTGCTGATCCCCATCCACTTGATGCGCTCATCGCTGAGCTGCGCCTCCAGGCTCTCGCAACGATCGCGCAGACTGTCAATGGTGCTCTCGAACCGCTCTCTCTCCTTTTCAAATTCAATGTTTGCCCTCGTCATGACTTCGTAGTCTTCGATCGTGTCTCGGAGCTCCTTCTCCAACATCTCCACTCGCTGCTGAAGCTCGCTGTTTCCAGCGGAACTTCTCCGTGCAAACTCAGCCTGCAGTGCTGCGAGCTCCTCGGAAAGAGTGATGTTCTTCGTGTTGAGCTCCTCAATTTCCTTCTGTAAGGCCGGGTTGGCCGCTGCTTCTGCTGCTCGCTGAGCTCTGGTGCCATAAGCCCCGTCGAGCTCTGCCTTGACAACCGTGAGCTCAGTCTGGGCTCTGGCCATTTCACTTTCCATTTGTCTCAATTCGGCCTCTAGTCGACTGGCATTCTCCTCAGCCTGAAGGCGCGCTTCGTTCACTTCCTTGAGTTGAGCCTCCGATTCGGTGCGAAGTTGTTGCAGGGCAGCCTCTAGTCGCGAGATTTCTTCTTCTGCACGCATACGTGCTTCGCCAGCCTCCTTGACCCGATCCTCTGCTTCTCTTATCTGGTCATCCACTTCCTTGAGCCGGTCATCTGCTTCCTTTGCTCGATTATCAGCTTCCCTGATCCGATCATCTGTTTCAATGCGGAGTTGTTGCATGGCGGCCTCCAGGTTCTGGATTTCCGCTTCTACCCGCATACGCGCTTCGCTGGCTTCCTTGACCCTCTCGTCCGCCTCGCTACGAAGCTGTTCCATGGCAGCCTGGAGTCTGGAGATTTCCTCCTCTGCCCGCATACGGGCTTCTTTCTCGGCAATCAGCTCGTCAGAGTCTTTGCTGCGCTGCTGCTCTTCAAGCGCCGAGGATTGCCTTGCAGCCTCAAGCTGCTCCATCACCATAGCCAGCTCATCCTTCGTATCTTGAAAGTTGCGTTCCGAGAGCTCAAGCGCCTTTCTTACTTGGGCGAGCTCCTCGGTTAGCTCCGCTATATGCGCATCCCTCTCGGCATCTGATTTCGAGTTCAGCTCCCTTTGCTGCTGAATCTGGGTAGTCAGTATGCTTTTTTGTTCGAGGAGGCTTTCGACCCGCCGTTTAAGACCATCGAGTCCAGAGTCGAGGTAGGAAAGCTGATCCTGTAGGTTCCCATCGGCTGCGCTCGGAGGAAGGGGAACAGTGGCAAAGAGCGCCGATCCACCCCCAGACTGTCCCAGAATCTCGTGGAGTCGAGCATTAATTTCCCCGAGTCGTTGCTCTGTATCTACATCGATGGCTTCCCCTGGCCCTTCCAAGCGCTGCCTTTGAGCGCTTATCGTATTGAGGCCGTTCTCTAGGTATTCAACATGTGCTCCCAGGGACGCCGCAGGATTAATCGGTCCGCCATTACTCACGGCGTGCGGGACAGCGTCGATATCTTCGTCTGGATTGGCCTGTAGAATCATTTCGCGCATACGGCCACTCAACTCCTCAAGTTTCTTCTCCATCTCTTGAAACACACTGAGACCGATCGTCAGTGAATCGCCGCCGTTCTGATTCACCATCACTCCTTTGCCGTAGCCCCCGCCAAACTCATCCAGATACTCCGCTGTTCTGTACTGGCTGCGGTCGTCAAAGTCATTGGTGCTGCCGTACACACTCTCTGGCGCTCGGGATACGTCCCCATTGACGCCGTTCTTATTGAGGTTCTTCTTGAGGCCCTTGTGCGTCATCTGTAAGATCCCGGCGGTGTGTTCCAACAGCCTCCTCTGGAGCTCCTGGGCCCTGCGTTCCAACCTCCAGAGCTCCTGCGCCAGCTCTTCGCACTTCCGCGTGCTCATGGCAAGCTCATCATCCGTCTTGTCCAGCGTCTCATCTACACCGTTGCGTCCAAAGATGCTCCTGCGCTTCCGGTGGGTCTTGGGCGAACCGTCTGGACTGAACTCGCCGCTGTACCTGGAGCTCCTGGGGCTATACAGCCGGCTGAGAGACTTGGCAGCATCGCGGAGCTTCATTTCCAGGGCCAGTTTCCGCTTGGTTGCCTCGATACGGGTCGACAGGAAGGAAAATTCCTTCTTCAGATCCTCGACCTCCTCGAAGGACAGGACCTCGTAATCCTTGCTGTCTCCCATGGCCGTTTCGGTCAGCAGATACATGGAGACCGGGTCGTTGACATTGAGCAGGGCGGAACTCCGCGGATGGGTGGGGTTGAGCTGTTAAGCGGACGCATTAACGGTCAGCTTGACTTGTCAGGAATGAGCTGCTGGTGCCGGTGATGTCACATACCGGATTATACCGCGGCTTCTCTTCGTTCGCCGGGTCGAGGACATCCCTGTAGCCCTCCAGCAGCACCTTGGATGGTGGGGGAGGGGACACGAAGGAGGAGTCGGAAAGGTGCCTGGGATCGCCATAGGAGGACTGGCTGGATCGACTGCCACCACCGTTCATCATGGCTGTGGATGCGAGGGACGCGGAGAGCGGCAGCGGCAAACGGGACTCGTCAATGGGTTCGTCGAGTACGTCACAGAGGGTTCATCGTCGCCGGAAGCACGTCCGGGCGGTGGCATCAGAAGAAAAGGAGAGGAGCCGTCGCCGTTAAATGAGGCCGGCGGGATCCTCAGTTGTTCTGGGCGCCGCGGAGGAGCAGCAGGATGGAGCCGATGGGAGGCTGAGCAACGTGTATACGAGGGACAGGCACAGGCGCAACCGGCCGGGAGAAGCGTCGCGCAGCTGCCACGGTGGCAGCCGGGGCAGGAGATGCTGTAATAATGCAGGAGTAGCGTCAGGAAGACAACAGGTGAAGAATCGATCTCTGAAATTTTCCCAAGCGACGCCAGCGGCGTCTTGCCGGCCCCGAGCTGGGCGACGCAGCAGCAGAGCTAGAGCCAGCGCTTTCCGCCGTAGCGCGGCGCCGGACGAGATCGCCGCCCGACCTAGAGTCTCCACGGTCCCTTTTTCCAATTTCCCACGGCTCTGGAGTTGATGCCCGCTCGGAGAAGCCCCTGAGCTGCGCCGCCTCGTTATGGCTGCCTCGATCGTCACCCGTCGTCGGGGCAATTTCCAGAGATTTCCAGCGATCCTCCTCGCTCCGGGCAAGGCCCTGCCAGCCGCGTGGCTGTCGACGATGATCAGATGATGGGCCGAGGATCTAAGAATAAGACTCGTTTTGTCCATAAGAGGCATGTCGACGGCCTCAAAGCAAGAGGGAAGCTGAAGCTGACTCAGAAGCTCCTTCACGACATGCCAGTCGAAGTGGCAGCCTTACTGCCTCCTATGGCAGTTATCGACTTATCATAGACAACACCGCCGCACAAAGCCCCCTGCACCGCCTCGACCATCTTACGGGCTTGGAGACTAAATCTGGAGAATCTACGGAGTATGTCCTAGCCGTCCGCTGGAGGATGATGTCGAGACTGTGCTGGATATATAGATAGTGTAAGGCGTACTGGGTTCATGCCTGACTTGCTGCTACTTTTCTATCACGGGAGTGATCCTTGAGATGTACAGAGTACTGACTGAGATCAGGCTGATTTCATCAGTTTCCGTCATTCCGATCTTCTGGATCTACGGAGGTACTTCCTTCCCAGTTCACAGCAGTTGTGTCTGTGCATAAGACCAGGGATAGTGCCTCCAGAGCATATCTGCAAGTCATATACGGAGATCGAGGATATAAAAAGCCATAGGTTCACAAAACGTCGTTTCTTTTCTTTTATGCCTTCCAATCATTACTAGCAAGACGCATCTCCATGTCCTGCAGAAGCTTCATCCTGTTCATGACCATGTCCTGCTTCGCCTGGTCCGTGAACAGCGGATACGGCCGCCTGCAGGCAGCACTGGAGTCCGGATAGCCACGCAGCTTGCCACCACCCGTTTGGTGCCGTTGATGCCTCCCTTTCCGAGACCCAGCTCGGACACGGAGACCCGGAGCTGGAGCCTCTGCGCCTCGGTGACCTTTCCGGCGCGGTGCAACTCGAGGAGTTCGACGCATGTCTAGTGTAGTCACTGTCAGAGGACAGGAGGAGTATATATGTTGCCAAAGAGAGTAACCTACCCTGGGTATACTGTAGATTAGCCAGACCAGTAATACACCCCCTGCCCTCCAACCGTCATCGCAGGAATCAACCAGTTCCCCTGCCCAGCCAGTGCGCTGAACTGCTCCGGGGGAAACGCAGCAGCCGCTCTCGCGACCTTCGCGACGCTCCCGCATGTAAACTTGGCACCCACAATGTTGGGGTGCTTCCCCGGAACATCGTTCACGTCTGAACTGATGTCTATCCCCGCCGTCACCCTGGGGTAGTTGTAGATGACGACGGGGATGGGACTGGCGTCCGCGACCCCAGTGTAGAAGTCGATGATGGCCCGGTCATTGTTCACCGCGAAGTGGAAGAAACTCGAGACCAGGATCAGAACGAAGTCCGCGCCGGCCTTGGCCGCTTCGATCGTCAGGTCGATGACGTCCCGCGTGCAGGGCGTAGAGGAGCTGGTCCAGCGTGAGGGGGATGTCGGGCCGGCCGAGCTTCCTGGCGATCTGGCGGGTGCGGCGGACGAGTTCGCATTTCTCGGACACGGTGAGGGAGATGGCTTTCCCCGCTGGTGCCGGCGAGGACGACTGTTTGCGCTGTTAGTACTGTCCTATCGGTTCCATAGATGCAACGTATGTATAACTCCGCGTCCGGGATGGGTATCAATGGTATCAATGGGTCAAAAGGATTAGTACTTCGTACTCACTCCCATGCAGTCCCGACGAGATGAGGAATTCCACGTGTTTCTCCTGCACCTCCCAATCGATTTCCTGACGGGCATCGTCACGGAAGAAGGTCAGGGAAGGGACATGGATTCCTGGGGGAAACGGCTTGGTGGTTGCAGCCATCTTCCAATTTTTATGGTTGTACAGTACATCTACAGTACATATATATGATGTTGGAGTATATGTAAGGTCGGAAACTTGCAAGACAAACGGATACCGTTGCCTTTTCGTCCAACAATATAGTTTCGTGGTCCATAGTCCGGACGGGAAAGTGGATGTCGAGATCCGGGACGTTGGGAATGGTACCTAGTACAGGAGACGAGGTCCTCCAGCAGTGACTCGGGTGCTGTTGGACGGGGGCAGAGATTCATGTGCCTAATAATGTATCTCCGCGATTCACCGCGGTTTCTCCTTCCCCGCATCTTCGGATCCTCCCCGTCATGGCTCTCATAGCGGGGTATACTTCCATATGTACTCTCGCGCTGCGCATAATCGTGGAGAAAAAGGTGGTGTCGATCGGCACATAACAACGGCCAGTCCGAACGTCCGGGATCGGCAATCCAGATATCGGATTTCATTTCCCTCGTGCCTTGTGAGACACAATACAGGGTTATTCCCGAGTGCAACATTTAGGTCTACCGTGTGATGTTTCACAGCAGTGTTGGTCCAAGTTTCGGAGTCTTCCTCGGTGCAAGACATATCATGGTCATCCGTCCGGTCTGGATTAATTCTCTGAGAACTCCAGTTCACGTGAGGTCTACCGCGTGGTGCAGGCAGATCTTCTGTAATACAACGTGCATTGTCAAACTGGGATCTATAGTAGTGAATTAGGCGCTTAGCCGATATTCAAAACTATTTTGTTACACCCGCTCTCAAATGGAAATATTGTGACCCTGATCTTGTGTGAAAACAAGCCTTGAACGGTGATGTCGATCTGAACCTGCAAAGTATGAAACGCATGTCTATAATGTCACATGTGAAGGTGTGAGTGTGTAGCATTTCGGCATACTATCTAGTGTCGTACCGCCTGAAGACGGCATCCGGGTCAGGAACACCGTCAGAGTGCGGAATCCTACTCGGAACTGTGAGACGAGTCGGAAACCATCTGCTTCCAATGCTCTGTCTCTTTTTGCGGCTGGAGTAGTCGAAACCTCCACCGCCGAAGCGATGGTCAAAGAAAGGATAAGATGCCGAGGATGTGACACGCGAATGTCCGCCCCGCATCCAAAGTTGCGCGATCGCTCCAGCCTGCATGTCAGCATGGGCCCAGACCCTGGTAGTAGTGCTTATCGCTCTCTTTTTCTCGCTGCCCTTGGTGCACTACCTCTCCATGGCCGTCGCCATCGTCCATCAATGGCCTCCTCCACCTTCCCCGAGGACCGTCCAAGATGACGACGTCGAACGAGGCGGCCGGTGCTCGAGACGTCGAGAAGGCCGTCGTCCGTCCCCCGCATGTGCCGGAGACTGCTCCCGACTTGACGAAGCGAGTCCAGGAACAGAGCGATTCCCAGGATGAGAGCGAGACGCCGATAGCGATACCGACGACGACGACGTACAGGGTCTACAAGAGGCGCTTCATCGGCCTTGCGCAGCTTGTCTTGTTGAATATCGTGGTCAGCTGGGATGTATGCGCATTCATACGTACTTCTACTTGACTGATATCAACGGCACATGTGAAATGCTGATAGCAATGCAATTTGTGACAGTGGCTCACGTTCTCCGCCGTGTCGACGACCTCCGCTGAGTATTTCAAGGTCACCGAGGGCGCCATCAATTGGATGAGCACCGGCTATCTGTTCGCATTCTGCGCCGCGACTCCGTGAGTTGAACCCATTTCCATGGGGCCATTGATCCTTATTCTACCAGCAAAGGCATGCTGACAGGATATCCTCCTGCAGGATCGTCATGTACACCCTCAACAAAGGCGGCCCCAAGCCGGCCATCACCGCGACCTCCATCCTGATCCTGGTCGGCAACTGGATCCGGTATGCGAGCACCAAGGCGCATGGCGGCATCTTCGGCCTCGCCATGTTCGGGCAGATCCTGATCGGCTTCGCGCAGCCCTTTTGCCTGAGCGCGCCAACGAGGTACAGTGACCTGTGGTTCTCGGACCGCGGACGCACCAGCGCGACGGCGCTCGCGACGCTGGCGAACCCGTTCGGAGCGGCGTTGGGCCAGTTGGTCGATTCGTTTTGGGCGTCCACGGCGAGCGAGGTTCCGGATATGGTTCTGTATATATCCATCATTGTGAGTGGTATCGGAAGAGAACTCTCTGAAGAGAGCTCACTGACGTCCTGAGTAAACGAAACAGTCCTCCATCGCAAGCATCCCGTCCATCTTCCTCCCCGCGGCGCCGCCCACACCTCCAAGCGCATCCTCCCTCGCCCCAAAGACACCCCTCGTCAAAGCAACCATAAAACTCATCCGGACGCTCGAATTCTGGCTCATATTCATCCCCTTCTCCATCTACGTCGGCTTCTTCAACAGCGTCTCCTCCCTCCTGAACCAGATCCTCGCCCCGCACGGCTTCTCCGAGACCGACGCCGGCATCGCCGGCGGCATCCTGATCATCGTCGGCCTCGTCGCGTCGGCGGTCGTCTCCCCGATCACCGACCGCTTCAAGCACTACCTGGGCACGATCAAGGCCCTCGTCCCCGTCGTCGCGGCCTCGTACATCGGGTTCATCTTCGCGCCGTCCACCTCCACGGGGAGCATCGCGCCGACGTTCGCCGTCGCCGCGTTGCTGGGCGCGTCGTCGTTCAGCCTCCTCCCCGTCACGCTCGAATACCTCGTCGAGATCACGTACCCTTTCTCCCCGGAGGTAGGGAGCACCCTGTGCTGGACGGGCGGGCAGCTACTCGGCGCCATCTTCATCATCGTGCAGGACGCGCTCAAGGCCGGGCCGGACGCCAGTCCGCCGTATCACATGCGCAACGCGCTCATCTTCTCCGCCGTCATCGCCGCCGCCGTCGTGCCGCTGCCGCTCTCCCTGGGCCTGTTTGGGCGGGAGGTCAAGAGGCGCCGGCTGCTGGCTGATCGGGGAGAAATTGAGAGCGGCGGAACAGCGACCGCGGCTGCGGCGACGGAATCCGCTACTTCTCCTCCTCCTCCTCCTCCTCCTCC
>ENA-UOXB01000396-UOXB01000396.1-bioreactor-metagenome-genome-assembly--contig:-NODE-396-length-32595-cov-13.614813_pt1 | contig 32595 bp, 27 predicted proteins | sample MGYA00238158_ERZ761615 | MGnify/ENA primary metagenome ERZ761615 (study PRJEB28904, sample SAMN06267902) | bioreactor metagenome | isolation source: Joint BioEnergy Institute, California, USA...
TCGTGGTCGACTCACATAGCAACCTGTCATATAGACATTGCTAGTAACACAGGCTTGTTCTTACTATTATATTGCTCACCCCCTTGTTTTCTGTCCTCAAGATAAACCAACGAACCCCTTTGGTCTAGTTATCTAGGCCTGTCGTTACATACATACAAACTCATATCCTCAGACTTGTGGAGTATCGATTTATTTCTCTACTTATTCAATGGATATCGTCTCTCATTAATCATTCATGAATTTATTACCGTACATTAAATCTAACGACATGTGTAGACTAGTGCAGTCATCTCATCGGGATTACTTTCCCTGTCCCCTCCTTCTCCTCAACGGGGGCGGACGAGCCTCGTATTCAGATTCGTCCTCTGATGGAGGCGAGACCTCCTCGATCTCGCTCAGGTCAGACTCGCCATCTTCCTCGTCCTTTTCGTCATGTTCGGATTGGGGAGGAGGCCGTTGAGGCCTCACGACCTCGTGTCTTTCAACAATCAAGTTCCCATCGTCCTGCCCGTCGTCGTCTTCTCCTGGAAGCAGGAAGCCGCCTCCATGATCCTCCGGAGGCTCGGACGGCTCTCGTCGTTGCTCTCGAGGGAGATTCTTCCTGTTAGCAAAGGGGTTGTCGGTTTCCTTGTCACCATCCGCGCCGTATTCTTCCCGCACGCGCTCCGCGATGCGCAGGCCCATGAGGAACTTCCGCCACGTCTGCAGGATACGCTTCTCCTGCTTGAGCCGCTCTTTCTTGCGCCGCTCCGCCTCCTCAGCCCTCCAGGCGTCCTTGACGAGGTCCTCGTTCTCCGCAGCGACGACAACACCCTGGATGATGGGGACGGCCATCTTGCTGCCGAACTCGAACCCCGTGACGGCCTCGGCGTAGTCTATGCCCAGCTTCTTGCAGATGCGGACGGTGCCGGGCCAGGGGATGTGCACAGCGCCCTGCGGCACCATACTCGGCACGAAGCAGTCGATGTTGCCGTACTCGTTCTTCGGGATCACGCCGTTCTGGATGGGCGGCGGGATGATGTACTCGGTCTGGTATTTCGCATAGAGGCCCTGTTTGGGCTTCTCGCCCGTCTCGCGCTCCAGCTCGTCGACCTCGCGCTGCCGCAGCAGCGTGACGGCGCGGATGGGCACCAGCTTCAGCGGCTTCTCGCCCGCTTTGATGCGACGCCCCTCCCTGTGCCAGCTCTCGGCGGACTGGACCTTGACCACGTCTGCGCGCCGGAAGACCTTCTCTTCCTTGGCATTGCTGCCCTTGCCGGTCGTGAAGGTGCGGACGTGCTGCGCTCCCGGAAGGATGGCCTCATCCCGGCGGAGGAACCGTTCCAGCACGAACTCGGTCGAGGAACGCAGACTCTGCAGGGTATCTCCCTCTTTGGCAGCCTTCTTCTCCGGTTGATTTGGCACCAGATCCTTTGCGTCTTCTATGTCGTCGACGGCGGTCCTCTTGTCCTGCTCACGTGCGTATCCCCTCATCGTAAGCTTGAACCAGTCGTATTCGTAGTATTTTCCCTTTTGTCCCGGGACAGGGATCTTCTCGACAGGCAACCGGTATCCCTTTGTCTTACCGGGCCATCTATGGTGACGTAAATATCGAGTTGTGACATCCTTGGCTGATCCGTCAGATGAGTACGCAACGACGTAGGCGATAACCTGCTTGGCCCTCTCTGCCTTTGCACCCCGCGGCTCGAACGCTGCCACCAGCTCAGGTGTCGTCGCGACCGCGTTGGGCAGGACGAGAGCGTCCACGGGAATGATCTCGTGGGTGACTGGAGAGGCGACTTCCGTCCAATAGATGGGGAAAGGGAGGTCGTGATCGTAGCCCTTATTATTCCCGCGAGACGGACCGGGCTCGCTATCGCTGTTTTCTGATTCCGATGACTCAGCTTCAGATTCAGCGTTGGCGTCAGCGTCCGTTTCATCTGACGGTGGACGGTAGACCTCGGCCTTCGTCCAACCAAATCCCAATGGCTGTAAGCTGGCCACGAGCCTGGCCTCGATCCCCAACGCGCGGAGCAGGGCCGTGAAAAGCTGCGCCCCGACATCGCGGGAGCCTTGCATGCTCTCCGCCAGTTTGCGGAACTCGTTCAGGTTCCGGATCCTCTCGCCATGTTTTTCAGGGTCGTGCTCGTCCTTTTGAAACGAGGATATCTCGGCCGTGAGGACGTGCATGGGCCGGTAGCCGCGCTTCCGCAGGCCGGGAGCTGTGATCTTGAACTGCTTCTTCCAGTAGGCGGCCAGGATCTTGAGCAGGGAGATGACGGGATCGCCACGGCTCATGTCCGGCTGTCCGGGCTCGAGACGCGACGAGCCATCACCCCAGTCGCGGTTCTGGCTCTGCCTCTTGCTCTTCCTCCCCTTCTTTTGTTTCTCGTTGTTTTCAGGCTGCTCCTCTTCCTCTTTCTCCTCCCTAGGCTCCAGCCCGGACGCGACCCTCCACTTGCGTATCTCCTTCTGAATTCCAGCGGGCAGCTTGCTGCGTAGAATCTCGTGGACCTTCGGGTCGCTGACCCAGGCGTTACGGATGGCGTTGTGGAAAAGCAGGCACTGGACGTGCATGCAATGGGTCAGGATGCGGATCTCGCGCTCGATCTTTGTCGGTGCTCTCTTCCCATCGAGGAGGTCTGCCAGATGCACCTCGTTCTTGTCCAGCGTCAGCTCGAGATCCTGCGGTTCTGCGACGGCGGGCGTGACGGGAGTCGTGTTCGAAGCGGAAGCGCCCGTGTTCTCCATGGCGTCTTCCCAGTCGACTTCGTCTGAACCGTCATCGTCATCGTCGCTGTCTTCGTCATGATTATCGGCGTCGCGACCTTTTTCGTCTTCGAGGATCCCTTCTGAACTGGGCGCGTCGCTCAGCGAAGAGACGGAATCCGCATCGCTGTCTGGGATCTCCGCGGCCAAAGCCTTCCCGGGGGCCGCATCGTCGACAGACAGCGCCGGGCGTTTGGCGCTGGGCTCGTCATCTGAGGCGCTGCGTTTTCGGGGTATAAAGGGAGGCATCCAATCTCGCGTCCGTCCTAAGGAGGGGAGGTTGTCGTGCTAAAGTTGGGTATCTGGGGTGTCGTCGATATATAACCTACAAAGACAGGGCCGCGACCTTATCTAATCGGCGGACGCCAGAACGGGTAAACTAATGGACGGCCCCGGGGACACAACGCATGGACATACCCAAGATCGATCAGCAAGGAAGCTGCACAAGGTCCACAGATAAAATTGATATTTCTGATTTTGGAAACTCGAAACTCAAAAACAGAGCCCATAAGGAGAGTCAATGCACGCTGTAAAGCACATGTTCTGGACATAGTGTTTCACTAAGGGGCATGCTGTGCTCCCCACAAGTTCTGCATCATGACGATAGTGACAATAATACTCATAATGGATAATAACAATAATAATAACAATAGCCAATTGATAGAAAATGCCTTTCATGACCTGCATAAATTCAACCGGTTTTTAATAAAGAGACAAGGAGTCGAGTGGAGGCTACAAGATAAAATGGCTTCCTCTCATCGTTTTCTTCTGGATGGATGGCACTTCTGCGCAGGAGGTGTTACAGTACATGCAAGAGCAGATTGCCACTTGGATATGGACTACAAAGAGTCAATTTCTTCCGTGAATCTCTAAAAAAGCACCTTCCTTCCTCAAAAAGCGAACAGAACGGGCTCAACGATATACCGAACTAAAATGTAAAATATAAATAATGTTCTGTAGGGAGCAGAAAAAGTACACTGTCAGGGCAACTACTCAAGAAGAATAAAGCAGATTTGCCATTAAACTAATTAGTTACCATCTATTTATAGTTTATAAGGCGGAAAGCTAGATGAAATACGCTGTCAGGGAGTATGTCTGGATAGGTCGACGTAATGCAAAGAGAGCAGCGATCCTAAGCGCTACATGCAGTGGCGATTTACCAATTCTTCCTTAGAGTATAGAGTGGAAATGTGAACCAAGAAAAGGAAAAATCAACAGTAAATAAGTAGTCAAGACTGAGCCCATGTAATTTAAGCCCTGGCACTGCATCGACTCAGCTAATCATCCAATAAAGTAGCGCGCAGCTGGGGCTGAGCTCGGTCCGGACGGCAAACATCATAGATAACTGCCCTTTCAGAGTGTTTGTTTTACTGCCGTTCACTTCTCAAAGATATGACGGTGTTCATGGCTGAGACATCTGAAAATGGGTTCTGCTCACCTTGGCCGGAGAGCTACTTTTAAGAAATTGAAGGCCATTCATTGTTCACCGAAGATTCGAGAAACAAGGGACATCCACCACCTGATATAGCCCTAGCCTCCTAGGAATCAAACCAGGGCTCATGCCCTATCTTACGCACGTTAGCAGCCCACCATTTGGTCCTGAAATTGACTGCGTCTGTCACTGTCAGTCACATGTCACACGTCACCTGGCATGTGCAGTGAAGTGCCTGTCTTTCCTGCCCTTCCTGCCCCAAGCACCGTGACCAATCAAATGGGTTCCGAAAAATTGTCTGTATTCGTTGGGAGTATGATATTCTGAGTCTGTCTCTGGTACTGTACTACCTGACAAGGAAGGTACTCCTCCAAGCCTGAGGAAATAGATACTGTGTCTGTGAGTTCTCTGTGATACATTGCTTGTTTCAGTTCTGATTTCAAGTGATATGTAGAGAGTCCAGGTCCCATGTTCAGCTTCTATCTCACAAAAGATTAAGTACAGAAAAGCTTAGTCAGTGCAGTATATAGGGTACATAGACAACATACTCAAAAAAAAAATCGACCGACCAGTCTATGCTAAAACCTTCCTCCCAAGAGCTGCAAGCTCAGTTCTCATACTTCAAGCCTGACTCCTTCCGCACAGCACCATACATCCCCGCGATATCGCCCTTGGCGCCAGCGTGCTCCTTCACGCCCTGCAGATACCCATCCGCGGCCTCCACGCCGCGCAGCCGCACGCCCACATCCTTGGCCAAGCTGGCCGCGTGGCGGAGATCCTTGCGCGCCAGGTCGACGGCAAACAGGGGCTCCTCGCGCTTGTGGTAGTCGCCCTCGCGCATCCGGGTGGAGTACTTGGCCAGCGCGCCGGGGAACATGAGCTCCATCCACTGGTGGAATTCTGTGCCGAGGCCGGACTTCTCGGCCAGGACCTGGCTCTCCGACAGCATCGCGACGGTGCTGAGGATGAACGTGTTGCCGAGGAGCTTCATCGTGCTGGCGCGGCCGACCTCGGACCCGCTCAGGTCGATGACCGCCCGCGCCGTGACACCCGTCAGGTAGGGCTTCACCTTGTCGACTTCCCCCTTGGGCCCGGCGGGGACGCAGATGAGCTGTCCCGCGTCCGCGAAGGCGGGGGCGCCGAAGACGGGGCAGGCGACGAACGAGGCGCCGCGCGCGGTCAGAGTGTCATTGACGCGACGTGTGGTGTCAGGGTGGACGGTCGAGCAGTCGACGAAGAGCTTGCCTTTGAGATCGAGGTCACTGGTGTCGCTGACGGTCTTGATAATCTGCTCCAGAGCGGGGTCGTCGCCGACGCAGATGAAGATGATGTCGGCGGGCCTGACGGCGTCGGGGACGGTGGTCGCGACGGTGCAGTTGCCCAGAGACTCGGCGAGGGCGGTTGCGCGGGCGGTGGTCCGGTTGTAGAGGATCAGGGGGGAGGTGAGGGGGCCTTTTTGGGCGATGTTCTTGCACATGCCCTGGTCAATGGTTAGCAGGCTGAAGCAGCTCTGCTGTAGGCACGGCGGGGTCTGTCGAGTGCTTTTGAAGTGCTGGAGAGGGCAATAAAAATCTTGAAACCTACCCGTCCCATGTTCCCCAGTCCTAGGAAAGCGACGGTAGGCGCCATCTTTGCGTGTTTCTCGCTCTGTGCGCGTGAGGAAGAAGTCTGGTATCTCGGAGGTCTGTCCGCGGGGTAGCAGTCAGCCGTGGTCTGTAAATGATAAGTAGGGTTGTGGGTGTGTCATACAAAAAGACAAACGGCCAAGGGTCCGAATCGTCCCTAGAGACCAGAAGAGAAATAAATAGACTGCAACGCTCTGGGAAGAGATGGGACAGAGCGGGATGCCCCTCCACGACCGTCGAGCAGGTGTATTAGAAATGCTCGGTCGGAGTGTTGTCCGATGACGTCCACGTTCCACGCGGCATGCTCCACTTCCCCTCTCCTGCAGTCGGCCGCTGCTCCGCACGGTGGGGACCGAGATACATTTCCAGCAGTATCATGCGTTCCCGTCGGTATTTGTGCCGGTCGTGATAGCCGACTGCTCAAGCGGCTGTTGGAATGCTGTATGCTGGAAGAATAGTACACGATACAAGGTGCGGTGGGAATAGAAATAGGTTTTGGAGGACCGCTGGGAGCAGTGCGGGGGCGGGGTAAACAGGCATGGCTTCTAGGTACGGGTGCGCAACTGTCATTAGATAGTGGTTCTATGGGTTTCTTGATTGGAGAATGTTCAGTAACAAGAATCCTGTTGATATCTTTTGTTTTCTTTACTACAGGAATCCAGTCTGGATAACAGAGGCACTGGCTTCGAGCCACATCACTTACATTCGATGATAGACAAGTTCCCCAAGATCTCCATACGTAGTTGCCTTTTCCAAAAGACTACACCAAAATAGATAAATATTCGATCGCAATTATGTAAACATATAAACATACATGTACCTAGACAGATAAATAGACATACCGTACAGTAAGTTGAGCCACATCATGCTGTATATACGAACCTGGATAGCTTGTTGAATAAAAACAAATGCAACGTTACCAGCTTGTTTTGCAAGTTTCCGACCTTATATATTCCAAATGAGCTTCCGCAAAATACATCGGCGCTACTCATGGCAACCAGGCCTCAAAAGCCCCGTAGTTCGTGCCAGGCGCCGTGTAGAACTTGCCCGCCTGCAGACCCGCCTCTTCCAGGAGGCGGATCCACTGGGAGCGCGTCCTCTGACGGCCTGTGAGGGTCATCATGGTGATGTCCATCCAGCAGCTCTCGACGTCGGTTCCGACGTCGGGGAGGATGCATTCGGCGATGACGATGCGGGACCGTCGGTCTCCAGGTCGCATGGCAGAGGCGATGTTCTTGAGGATCTTGACGCAGGCCGCGTCGGGCCAGTCGTGGAGGCAGCGTCGGATGTAGTAGATATGGGCACCTGGCGGGTGTGATGTTAGCAATTCAGATCGCGGACAGACAAGGAGACAAAGCTAGACAAGGCAGAGGGGCGTGAGGTATATGAAATAGCGAGATTCAGAGAAGCATCTCTGATCAAAAATCCAGTCCCCTCACCCGTCACTATAGGTGGCAGTTAGAATATGACATACCTTTGACAGGCTGGGGAGTGAAGAAGTCGTATTCCATAAGCTCTACGTTCTCAAGACCGTCAATGACATCTGACAGAGCCTCCCGACGGTCCTGCAGGATCACCCTGCCCTTGAGGTCCTTGCACAGCTGGCGGATCTGGCGTGAAACATGACCCTTGCCGCCGCCAACGTCCACCACGAGAGGTGTTCCGTCCGTAGTCTCATACTTGCTGAGCTCTTCATAGAATGGAAACAGAGAGACGGTCCAGAAGGTAGCGTTGTTCTGCGCAACCATAGTGTAGTTGAAGTTCTTTAGCCGCTCCGGGAACTGGGCCATGTATTCCCACATGCTCTTGCCTTCCGTCCGGTGGGTGAACGTGTAAGGATTATTCGTCGCGGAGACAGGACTGTTCCATCCGTTCAGACGGAAGAACTCGTAGAGCTTGAGCTCCGCGGGCATATACTCCTCCACCCTGTATATCTCGAGCAGGTAAGAAAATGCCTTACACAAACGCGAAGCCTCAATGAGAAGGCTCGGGTGGGGACAAATGACAAATGTGGGGGAGGGAAAAGGGGGCCGTACAGGCACTTGAAAAATCCGTTAATTTCAGGGACAAGATATATGAGAGAGTAAGGCGTGTGGGCGAATTCCTCCGGACCGGTTTCCTGGAACGGACCTATGACGCTTGCCATGCGCATGAGACGGACTACAACGAGACGCTTTTAGTCACGGCCTGCATATAACTTCAACGTAGGGTAGCTGTCAAGCGTATGCCAGACACAGTTCCCCACGCCAACTCATGAGAGGAAAGAGACAAATAGCAGCCTACCTAGCAGATCCTTTTCAACCTTGAGCTTCTCAGCCAGGTCGCTGGCTTTCATGGGCGTGCAGTCGTTTGGGAGGGCCTCGAAGACGCCCATTTCCATAACAGCTCTGACCGCCGACGTGTTTGCGACCTGACCTCCATCAGTATTGGACCTATCGTAGTGAGGTCTCGTATCGAGATGACACCAATGGGACGGCCCGTTCTGGGGCTCAAGGGATTCCAGGCATATGCGGACGGCGAGGGATCAGGTGCGTACATTCTCAATGTGAGACCACACGGAGTCCAGCGGTCCCTTGACAGTGCGGAGAAGCTTCTGGGTCTCGGTGCAGAGGGCTGTGTGAGCTGAGGTGACTTGCTTGGTCTCCTCAATGCCTGTCTTGCCCGCGTTCTGGGTTGAAATCCTTTCGTACTGCTCCGCCAGAGCGATGACGGTGGCTAGCTGCTGCTTAATGGCGGCATTCCGTTGGGCGGTTTGCTCGGGGCTTTCAGCCATTATCGTTGATAGGTGGCAAGAAAACAAAGAACTGTACGACTGATCCCTTCAGATGGTTTACAAATAGAGGATCTATCAAGACAGGACCTGTGGGAACGGAAATGGATACAAAGTGTGTGTGAGAAAATCAAGCAATGGTTTGTCGAAGAGAAAACCAGAGCCCCGGGGCAGGGACAGAAGGGGTTTTCAATCCCTGCGCAGACAGTTAATAGTGACTCGGTATTATCGGCAACTGCTAAATGGCAATGCTGACTTCGTATCACCCGTCAAGGACGATTTGATACAGACTCCTCTCCACTCTTGACACGGACCAGGGCCAGGATTTCGACCCGAGGCTGTTGAGCACCAGCGCAGTCGCCTGATGCCTATCACCCGCCATGATTGTCGTGTCCTACTGGTGAACATAGACCGCTGCATGACTTGTGGACAGAAGAGTGAGACAGAGCTGGGAGTTGACACTTGACTGCCGATGACTGTGGAGAGCCTGTCCCGCTCCCGGCCGCCCGGCACATCTCCCGCGCGGGACGAGACTGCGCGGGCCAATAGGGCCCCGGCATCCGCCGCGGGAAGCAGCCTTCGGCCCAAGTCGGGGATCTCGGAGTCCGAGATGCCGACATGCCGGCGCCGGGCGGTGCCCCCAGCCTCGCCCCGCTCCCTGTCTTTCAAGGGCGGTCTAGCAGCTCTGATCGTCGTTGTCTAAATCACTCGAGCAATGAAGAAAGGAATCAGCTGAGTAGGCCGGTTCCGCGTCTTCGGGGGAAAAAAAGCCGATGTTTTACTATGATCGTTGAATCCGTTTGTCAGGGTTCTATCTATGAAGAGTCGATCCTATGATGAAGCTCCTTAAGGTACAGTACATACTACTTGCTTTCTGGCGAGGAGTTCTGAAGAACTTGCAGGCGGCAGCTGGATAATGTATTGCCCGGAGACAGGGGGCCCCATATAGATCGCAAGCTATAGGCTACAAAGCGTAGGAGCTGACTTGAGCAGGCGGCTAATATGATAAGAACTATCAGAATTAAAGAACAGTCCCAGCTTACTATCTGCAAGAGGAAGTGGTCCGATTTAAAGTGCTGGTCGATGAGAAAAGCCAGCATGACCTGTCAAAATCCCCACCCACTCTACTAAGGAGGCACTTAACCAGCAGTTACCGTTGGATCCATCCCCATCGTCAAAACTTTGAACATACTGGTACTTCCAGACGACATCCTATGGCTCCAGGAACGCCCATATTAAGGGATAAAATGATGGACAGGATATTACACAACTCCCAGGAGTCCATATATGTCCTTTTGTCGATGAGTTGACCTCTCCTTTGGTCTCCCTCTTCAGGTCCCAGAGTATGACTTCTGTCTCTATGGCCTGAAGGAGTTAATATGGATCTCACAATTAATAAAGCCTCGCCTTCACCCCGAAGCTTGTCCCGAAGCTTGTGCCGAATTTCAAGAATTCAGAGTCCATTGCTGCTCATCTACGAGATTAGCTTTCCATTACCATCTTTGCAACGGTCATCGTGCTCCTCCGATTGTATGGGCGCATACATATTGTGAAATCGCCGGCGCTTGATGATAGTTTATCTTAAGCAAAAAAATACTGCTCGACTACAAAACGAGGGCAAGGACACTAATTGCAATGAGATACTGGTATTTTGGCGTCTGACAGTTGGTCTTTAACTCCCAATTGCTGCTTGGTTTTCAGAACTAACCGCCTTCACAGTGTTCGTTGTGCTTGCTCTGGTATGCCGGATAGGGACTACATATGTTCTCTTATCCCAATCTGACTCGAATTGGTGGAGGTATTCTCGCGGGTGTTTGGCACGCTTGGAATTTCTAGTAAGTATGCTCTTCTACAAGTGCTGCGAATCATCAGTTCACATCTAGAGATTCTCATCCCTCGTAAGGGAATCTGGGCATGCGATTGACTCGAATAGATTATCACCTACGATTGAGTAGGTGCAGCGCCTAGACACCTAGGTAGGTGCTTACTTAGGATATATACAATCTTCTGCCCAGGATCGTGCCAGCCCTGGAGGGCACCAGAAGCTCCCATGTAGTTTCCATCCAACAACAAAGGGTGCAGCATAAAGGCTAGTGGCTAGCCAATGGCCTCACTGTCACCAGACTCAAGTCAAAAGTCCCTGGTCGACTCTGGCCTCGATCAGGATGCAGCTGGTTTGATCGTTAGCAACACCTTAACGTCTGATGAAGCCGCTGGTTTGAAGGATCCAGGTACTATGTAAGTACCTAATGAAAATTCCCTGTCCGCCAGAAAAGCAAGGTGGCAGTTTTCGTATAGCACCCTTGGTGTGGCCCCAGTGGCCGGGGGGATGTAAGATTTCTATTTTATCTCCTCGACTATGCTGCATTTGATTATTTCTTTTTCTTGCGAGTGATGGAAGACGCATACGGGGTCCCCTGGACGGATGTGCTCTGTTGATCTATATTCGCGTGAAGGGCAGCGCCGGAAGCCTGGAACAGTTGTTTGGTTCCTACCGATGCTGATAGCGGCGATAGCTAGGTTGCTAGCGATTATTAGGACATTATGCGCGTCAATACAGCAGACTGAAATAAGTACCTAGGATTGGCTTCCTAAATGTGTCTAGTTCAAGGACAATTAGATGGGTGATGCTCGATCGCGATGCAAGTCTCCCACTTGGAGATCCACTTACGTAACGGATACAACCAGGACAGTTTTGAGAGAGGACATTTAGCAAGAATCCTGTCATCTCATTTCTATTCAAGTGGAGAAAGGTATAAAATTCGCTGTTATTTCCATTTGCTCCATGACTGTTCTGTGTGTCATGGGTAAACAACAGGATTGTAACACCAGGTAGAGTTGGGATGTTCTGAAATATACCCACATATCTAGTAGCGAGAAGGGATATGAGAGTCTCGACCAAGTCGATCATTAGACTATTCCTGCTAGGCTCCAGGTTCGGTTTTTCAAAGTAGTGTTCAAATAGAACGGTAGACCGAACTAGGCCCTGTGCCCTAAGTACTCTAGGGCACAAGCCCTAATTGCCACGGGACGCACGCCCTTATCAATCAGTAAAGCGCGGGAGCCGCAAGATCTTATCGGCGTCTAGCGGCGTGGAAACAAGGCGGGTCGGAGCTCGAGCCGAGGGGCAGCTGCGTCACCGGCCTGCGGAGAAAAACGAGTCATCCCTCCACAGTCGCCTTTATCGATCCCTCCCCCCCCGGAGGGGTTCCCCTTTTTTTTTTTTTTTCTTTCTTTGCAAAGCGCTAGCCATTTTCCTTTTGATTTTATTTTTCTCCCTTCCTTCCCTGTCCGGCTTCATTCTGTGTGCCGTTTCCTGTCGTGTAGCTTTGTTTTCTCTCCTATGCATCCGTCGCTCGACGTCCGATTCCCCCTCGTCTCCGATGAAACATGAGCTCTAAGACGCTGGGCTGGCAAAAGGCTTCAAAGTCTTTGCTTCTCAGGGTATGCGACCACCTTCACAGTGGATGTCAACCGCAATTGACTCTGCAGAATCATGAAATGATCGTCTGCCGTCTTCATCCCTGCGCTCCGAGATCGCAGGGACGGTTCTTTTCAAGCGCCGTGCGCTCCCTATCACCCAATCAGTCCCAGACTCAACACGGCCGGAGCAACGACAGCTATCATCACCAGCTGGGTCACGGTGCCAGAGAGAAGTTGGCCAATAAAGTGAGTCATACCCTCTTTTTTTTAACAACCGACCGCGGCTAACATGCTCTTCTTCGCAGGAATTCTTCCTCAGTCTGCTCAGCTCGGCGTCAACTAAACGAGAGGCAAAATCGTATCTTTCCCGCTTCCAATCTGAGCCTGCTAAACCCCAGCCAAAGCGTGATAATGAGAAAGAAAAGGAGCCCGACCTGGCGGCGGCAGTGACGGCGAGATCAGGGGTTAATCTGGGCTCCTTCTACGGTGCTTCGCGGACTGTTTATGAAAGTCCGGTTTTTCGACACGAATCAACCCCAGCTGAGCCTGCGGAGGAACCTAACCAGAGGTTGCACCTAGCCTTGGTTAAGATCACCACCCCACAGCTTCTGGACGACGACACTATCCAAGGAATCGCGCGGACGCTGTCCCAGCTCACGCGACTGGGGATGTCCTCCTGCGTTGTAATTGATCCTGGGCCAATTGATGACGTGATCTCATGGCGCACAACGGCTGTAGAGCAGGCAGATCGCCTGTCAGCAGCCATTGACACAAATCGAGGTCCCAAGTCTCTGCGCCTCGACTCGGCACTCACGATCCCGGAAAAAGGCTCTAATCTCCCCAAGGTGCTTTCTCGAAAAGCTCTCCTGACCCCTCTTCAGCACGGACGGACGGTGGTGATCGTCCCGGTGGCGTATACCGAGGATTGCCCAAAAGCTGTCCCCTTGCCTGCAAATGACGTTGTCCTTGCGCTCACCAAGGAATTTGCCGGTCTGGGAACGACACCGGACCCCGATGAAGATCCTACGGTGACTGCGCAGAGGATAGACAGCCTGCAGAAGGAAGTGTCGATGGACAGGCTCATTTTGTTGGATCCTCTAGGAGGCATACCAGCTTTCAGTGGTCCACAGAAGTCGCATGTTTTTATCAACATGGAGCAGGAGTTCGAGGATATCGAGAATGAACTTCTTCGGAACATACCCACGACAACGGCAAGTATTGAAAATGTGTCTGATGATCTGAAAGGCTTGTCATCGGTCGCAAACAGCAATCCAATTTCCAAATTCGTCAATTCGGACGTCGTTCCATTGCCACCAAATCAACACACTCGTCCGCAAATTCAGGGAGGACGGAGTCCATTGGAAGGCCATCTAGCAAACCTGAGGCTATCGCAGCAGACGCTGGCCCTTTTGCCGCCCTCGTCATCTGGCCTCATCACAACACCTTCAAATGTTGCGAACTCTGCCAGACCTCCAACTCCTTCGGAAGTCTCCTCCGTTGCGACTCGACGACAGAGAAACCCGCTCATCCATAACCTGCTTACGGACAAGCCGTCGGTTTCTTCTTCTCTGCCACTGAGTCGCCTTGGTGCGAACAACGGGCAATCAAGCATTCCGGTTACTCACTCGACATTTATAAAACGGGGGATGCCATTGACCATGCTTCCGGACCCCCGAGTAAAAGCCTGGACAGCGGACAATGGAGGGGAGCCTCGATTGCGGCTGGATGATCCTCGCATTGACTTGGGCCGTCTCGTTTACCTGATTGAGGACTCGTTTAACAGGAAACTCGACGTGCAGCATTACCTGGACCGCATCAACGGCCGCATTGCTGGGTTGATCATCGCTGGCGAGTACGAGGGAGGCGCCATCCTGACGTGGGAAACGCCACCGGGTATCGTGGACGACGGCAGCGAGGCCAGCCTCTCCAGAATGGTTCCGTATCTGGACAAGTTTGCGGTTCTGAAGCGAAGCCAGGGAGCTGGAGGCGTTGCAGACATCGTCTTCAACGCCATGGTGCGCTCGTGCTTCCCGAATGGTGTCTGCTGGCGCAGCCGGAGGAACAACCCGGTCAACAGATGGTATTTCGAACGATCAAGAGGTGCCTGGAAGCTTCCTGGCACCAACTGGACCATGTTCTGGACTACTCCTGGGGTCCCTGAGGATACGCAGAAGTTCCAAGATTACGAAGCGGTGTGCCGGAGCATCCAGCCGAGCTGGGAGGATAATAAGACTGTTGTTGACTAGAATAAACGATCTAACTAGTGTTGTATATAGATCAAAGGATATACTGCTAATATTAGAAGTGGTATAGAAGACTGTCTGTTGCGCAGCACATGGATGTATGTATCTAAGCGTGGTTTCAATCAACAGTATACTAACAAGGGCGGCTTGATACTAACAAGGCTCAGACGAACATAGACGCATATCGACCACAGCTGGATAGAGAACTATGGACGATGATAGTGAACTTCCGGCTTATATCATCGTGGATTATATCTGTTCTAGATATCTGTTCTAGACTCGGCAAAGTGCACGGGCCACACGGGAGCTGTCCTCAACTCCGCACTCCGCGCTCGTCGCGAGAAGTTGGCGATGACGATACTCCTCAACCATGCAGCCAATATGACACGATGCCCATTTGCATCGAGTGCTCGTACCCTGTCTCGCACCTCTACACCTCGTACAGCAAGGCGGACGACCACTCCCTCGGAAAGGGCGTGCGCCTGACGCAATGTCCGCGCTGCAAGCGCTTCGCCGACAAGTACGTCGAGCATGACTTTGTCGTGCTGTTCATCGATCTCGTCTTGATCAAGCCGCAGGCACGTTTCCTCTTTGTGCGCAGAAGGTCTGAATAGCTGGTCCTAACCGGCACGACAGGTGTACAGACATCTGCTCTTCAACCGGCTTGGGAGAGATGACAACAAATTCGACGTCAGTATATCCCAACTGCGATGTCTTTAAGCCTCATACCTAACTGGCTTAACAGCGCTCGATTATCCGCCTCGGAATCCTCCTCCTCCTCTTCGATGTGTACCTGACATGGGCGCGTATCGAGAGATCCTCCTCCCTCTCCTCCACACCTCTCTCGACGGCCCCGATTGTTGTCCAATACCTCTTCTTTCTCACACTCAATGCCGTCGCAACGCTCGTGCACCACCTCACGGTGCGCTTCTTGGCCTCGATGATGGTCCCGAAGCCACCTCCTTCCCCTGTCCCTAACGGTGATGCGAGCAGCAATAATCTAAATGAGAAGACGATGAGTCCCGCCAGTCCCTCGGTGCCAGCGTCGTCCACGGACAATAACACCCCAGCGCCGGCGACGACAGCCAACTCGTCCTCTAGCTCAGGGAACCCCGTCCGCTCTCCCTCCGCCCAGGACACATCCGGCAATGGCGGAAGCGCGCAACGGCCGCCCGCTCCCGTTCCCCCCGGCGGTATTCCACCGCCGCTGCGTCGGGTATCGACCTCTCCGCAGATGATCCAGCCTCTCCCGCCCCCATCGCCAGCCAGTCCCAGCATGATCAGCACCGCGCTGCTCGTGAGCAGCTGCCCGAAGTTGTTCCCGATCCTGCTCGTCATCTGGGGCCCCGAAGGGACCAGCGATGTGCCCGACACGGGCAGCACCGAGACCAACAGTCCCGCGGCGACGATGCTCCTCCAGAAGACCGTTGAGGTTCTCTCCACCGCATCCTCCTCCTCCCCGACATCCACAGCGACAGCAGCGGCAACAGCAGCGACATCCACCTGCTCTCTTCCTCCCTGTCCATCTCCCTCCACCTCCACCTCCGCCCTGTCGTTTTTCTCCTCCTTCTCCACAGCGTTCGCGTCTAATACTACCTCCGGCGCTGGCTGGAACCCTCTGAACTCAATCTTCCAGTCCCTGCTTTCCCTCCTCTCCCTCAGCGCGGCGGACACGCATCTCGTCCTGCTGAACAACATCGAAGCGCTCTTCATCCTCCTGGACTGCGGGTACTTGCGGGCCGTGGCGCTCGCGGTTGCCGGACAGGCGGCGCGGTGGGCGGTCGAGAAGATTGTCTTGGGTGTTGTGGGGGTTGGCTAGTTGTGCTTCTATGTAGATAGACAGGTTATTGGGGTTTTTTTCTGTCGATCTTTGAATCCTCTGTCTTTACCCAAGCAAGAGAATCTCCGTTATAAAAAAGGAGGACTCCGGTACCCCGGAAGATATGATATTCACCTTTGAAAGAGGCAGGTAATTATTCATTATCTACATGTTCTCATCGACGGCACGGTGGTGATGAGCAAAAGCCAGGCTGTAGACCTCATCCCCATCCCATTCCCCATCTGCCCATATACCATAAACTGGACTGGTCTGTATCACCCGACAGCCCCCGGTCATCTCCCTCTCCCAAAGCTTAGACTCTAACCTCCCCAAGATACATACCTACATACATCTGCCAGAACTTCCCTCCTGCAGGGCAAGGCAAGGCAAGGAGGGGAACACCGCAGGGCATCCTTAGTAGCTACCACTCAAGTGCATATGTACCTCATGTACATACCTTCTACCCTACCGCATAAGGGCACCCTCCCCTCTCTGCTATGGTACGGTACGGTAATTCCAATCTTAACCTCAATCCTCCCACTCCTGACACTCCAGACACCTGTAATCGAGAAGTCTTGACCTTCTCTTCCGACCGGAAATAAGAATACTGTTCGACCTCCGTGCCGTGTCTCTGCATGGGTTAGAGTCTGTAGCGGGCGCTGTGCGTGCAGGGGCAGAGGTAGGTGCAGAGGTATTGTTTGTTAGGAGAGAGGGTGAGGCACATTCTTGTCTTGCTTTATTTTTATTCTTTTGTTATTGGTTGGGGTTCTTGGTTCGTTTGGGGGTAGGTATGAGGTATGAGGTTCTGAGGTTCTGAGGATGTCTGTGAAGTTTTCGAACAGACCTGGGTCTAGTAAAGTACAGTGTCAACGAATGGATGCTGGTAGAGAGGCAATAAAGAAGAAAAAGTTCAAAGGCGAGGGAAGAAACAGTGAGAGGTTTATATTATAAACATCTCCAGATAAGGTTGCCTGTTAGTAGTAGTAGTAGTCAGTCATATCCTGACATTTACTGCAGTATGACTCGATCGGTACCGTATTCATTGATATATTCAATGTTGACTCAGCCAGAATCCTCATTGGATTACAAAATATGTAGGCAGGGTACCAAAACTATGAGCCAGCCTTCTTCACATAGTGTCTGTCGCCTTCTATCATAGCATTATAATACTCGGGGTCACCCCGAACAGACAGACTACTACGTAGTAACCTCAACAGGGATTATAATGTTTTTACCAGAAAATAAGTAGGAATATGGAGTAAGGATGTTATGAGTGAAGTTTTATTCAAGACCTGCTTGTTGTATCGTATCAATCAAAGGAGCGGTACAAAGATTGATAGAACCCGAAAAAGATATATAGTAGCCATCCTCACACCTCCCACCTCGACCTCATCGCCCTCCACTCCCATCCGCATTTGGCAATGTGGTAAACCGAAATCAACTCTCCCTGGACCAGCCAGTGTGTATCTCGGCCCCATGATGCACAAGTGCGAAGTACTAGCCCCCCCCCCCCCCCAAAACACCTGAAGATCCGGCAAGGCAGAGAAAGAAGCCAGCCTTTGGAAACCTAACCCAGACTCCTTCACATGCGAGCGGGCGAGCGAGAGGGGGGATAGTCGGAAGAGTATACCACCTATTCCCTATCCCTACTCCATGGAATCCCGAATCCACCTTCACTGCTCAATTTATAGTGTGGGCCGCCAATGCCTCTCTCATTGTCCTCGCAAGTCCCGCAGTTATAAGGCCGGTATTCATCTACTTTTTCATCTCCTTTTCCTTTTTCATTTTCTTTCTCCTCCTTGCATTTATCCGTGCCGAGATAAATGCACGGCCTGTCCTCGGTTTTCTTATGCGTGCACTTGAACTGCACAATGATGGACTTGCACATTGTGGTTCCTTTTATATGTTTTTTGCCGCTTGATTTGTTTGCTTGTTCGTTGGTTGTCTTGAGGGGATGTTGGAAGTGGGAATATAGAAAGCGTGTTCGGTCTGTATGTGCCGAGGCAGGTATGTCACAAGCTGTTGAAGTAGTAGTAGAAAGCTCAGGTTTTGTTCAGCGTCAAGAGATGTTTGTAGGTTGTTGTTGATAGTAGAAGAAGAAGAAGAAATCCAAGGAAACAGAGGAAGTAGGAGGTTTATATAGCTTTTCCGGGGAAGCCTGGAGCCCGACTTCGACCCCATTAACTGAAATGATGGCGAGATCCGCCCATTCATCGTGCGTCTAAAGAGCGAGTAATTGCATCAGGAAATAGTAAAAGCAAGGTGATCGTTCTTCCGTCTTTGGAAGAAGGCGCCAGGAGGCGTCGTTCGGGACATTCGCCCACAGACCGCAAGTTAACTGTATCGGAAAGATGAACTTGTTTAATATTGAATAAGGCGGTCTCAAACCACTCATTGACCACTGCCCGGATAGGTCCACTGAAGAGCCTCATATGCTGTCGGGGGACTCACCCTGACAAAGGGAGAACGGCGGAAAGACCCGACCAGGTTGATCAGACAGCAGGGGAACCCGGCGGAGTTGGAGACTTGGCGGGGATCACCGGAGGACTTGGCATTGGATAGAAACCTCCGCCCAAATCACCGGAGGACTTAGCAATGGACAAAAACTTCCGCCCAGGAAGCAGTTGACAGAAACTCCTGCTAGGTGGCGGGGGAGGATTGGAAGTTGTGTGGTGGAACAGGGCTAGCGGGTGATGTGCTAGTTAGAACCGGAAGAAGAACGGCTGTTATGGTTGAAGACTTCATGTCGGATTGTTATTGGGGATTTATTTTATTCGATTTGGAGTAAGTGATAAAGTAGCAGGCAAAAAAGGGGGATAAGATGGAACAGCAAGAGGACGTCCAACGCAGAATCAAGCCAAGATGAAGCTACCGAAGAAGAATGGGAAGTCGAGAAAATCCTGGCAAGAAAGTCAGAAAAAGGAAGGATCTATTACCTTGACAAGTGGAAGGGATACCCACCTGAAGAAAGCACTTGGGAGCCTATTAGGAACCTGAACTGTCCCGAGAAGATTCAGGAATTCCGACGCCAGGAAGAGCGAATGAGAAATTCAAGATTTCATTGACCTGACTATCAGACAACGACGGGAGGAGAGGATCTTCTGACAAAGAAGGATAACTGCCTGAAGCGTGTTGATCTTGCGCTTTGGATTCTAATTCTTTTTGTCTCTGTTCATCTTCCTCTAGCCTCTCCAAGTCCTCGATCTCTTTGAAATCGCGAGCTATGAAATCGCCGGCCCGTTTCCGGAGTAAACGCTCTTGCTTATCAAGACGAAGAAGCTTTGCGAGAGTGGCTTCACGCTCTTCGCTAATTCTTTGTTGAGCTTGAACCAATCGACGCCATTCGGATTCAGAAAACAAAGGCTCTGACTCAATACACTTCCGACCACCCGCTTTTATACACTCCGCGCACTGAGAGGAACCCTCTGACTTAATGCAAGATTTGCCTAAACAAACACAACGAGCGCAAGGGATGACCATTGTGAATCCTTCCTCCTTGACTTGTTGAATGAGCCTCTTCTGTCGGAGTTTCGACTTTGATGGCATGGTTAATTATCTGTGTGAATCACGAGAATCAGGAAAAAGGAACTTACAGAAAGGAAAAGAATAAAGAATCACGGACAGGGAGACCGGCAGGATTAAATACTTTCGGGACGAAAGCCTTGAGAGCGGGGGATTGTCAACAAGACCCTAAATGCAAGGGTTAGTGAGCAACCAAGGAAGGAAAAAGGATAATCTGATACCGGGCATGTCAACAACATGATGCGACATGGCAGTGACATGACAAGACATGTTGGCAACATGATATAACATGTCGATGACATGATATAGCAGGACACTGACATGATATGGCATGGCAGCAACATGAAGGGAAAGGAACATAAAAGGAGACTCTTGCACAAGCATGTATCTAGTCTACCGCGTCTTATTCTCATACAGATCTTAGGATCGATATAGGGAATCTACTTGCTACTCTCGAAGTTCCTACCGAATCCGCTCACATTAAGAAGCCTACGGGTTATCTCGTTACCTGTCAGGTTACCGGATTGCCCTATATTTTGACAATAAGACGCCGAATATAATAGAACAATCATAGAAGAGGGGGGGAGAGAGAAAAGTGATCTTTGGAGAGATCTCATCTCAATCTCTTGCTTCATCTGGAATGTTTGCCCGCCTTAGATTCAGTATCCCTACCGAGGTAGTTATCAAGCGCAGTGTTCCCCCCCCCCCCCCAAAAAAAATAAAGTTTCCAGAGAGACCAGTGGCCATCTTTCACCTTGCAGGGTCGTTTCAATTCAATTCTAATACATTATTACATTTCCCATCCTTTGCCGATCTTCTTTCCCCCACGACTTCTATTCTAATAACACACAGACAACCTGCTCCCCCTCCGGTACTCAGGGTCCGCTTTTATAATAATATCAATGCTCTCTCCCCATCCGGGACGCCGAACACGAGCGGAGCAGCCAGCAGCCACTAAAATGCATGTCCATCCATCCATCCACACATACATAAAGAACCCCCATTCCAATCAACATCCCATCCGCCCCCCAGTCCTCATTGCAATGTCCGTGAATTAATTACCCCCCAATGAATATTTCAACGGTTCCAGTATGAGCATATTCTCTAGCCCATGGGTAAGATGTGCTGTTTGTCTCCCTGCCTTACACTATGCAGTAGACTACATTATATGAGATACATCTCAAGCTATATTTGGTTTAAATGCACCAAGTCACCACTCCGGGGAAACCAGATATGGAGGCTGCACTCTGTACATACAGTGCATACATAGAGCTTCATGTGTATACAGACAGCACCATTTTCCATGAAGTACTAAACCCGTCTGATCTGATCGCGCAATCTAATTCTGGTCATCTCATAATGAAAGCAAAAAAATCCATTAGATTCCTCAACATTTCTCTCTTTGCATAGTCAGCAGATTTATTTACCTGCTGATGATCGAAAGCCCATGCAAGCACCCTTGCTGTTACAGTAGAAGTAGTCCCAGATAATAAGCGAACAAATGGAATTTCTCAGGCATTATTACCAATGTATGTGTAGTAGAAACTGTACACTGTACTCTATGTACATACATTGACAATAATGGCTGTATAGCAAGATTGTAATTTCCTTCAGTTCTCAAAAGATGTCAGACAAATCGCGGCATGAAAAAAGACCCAGCATCGGGGGTGCAATCAGACAAAAAAAAGCCATCCATCCATCCCAGAATCAGCTGTCGTAGTCGTCGCTGTTCGGAGGGTCCTGGCTCAGAGCTAGAAGAGGAAGTTAGTATACTAATATTAATATTTTTTTTTTAAAAAAAAGGACAGGATAAATCCACAACTTACATCTATCCACCCCGGTAGCTCGAAAAGAGAAAGACCCCGAGTGACTCCCGACGTCAGGACGAGCTCAGTTGTTCTGCGCCGGCGGAACGCCGCTCGGACGAGGCAGATCGGTAGGGAGAAAGCCCGAGGGCAGCGGGGACGGGACCTCCCCGGAGGGAAGCGGCGGAAGGCCGCTGGGCGGCACCGGAGCACCGCTAGGCGGCGCAGGAGGGACGCCGGTCGGGGGCACGCGGGTTGGGAGCGCCTGAGCGACATTCACGTTGACATTGGGTGCTCCCGAGGGGAAGTCGCTAGGAAAGCCCGACGGCAGCGGGAGGCCGGAGGGCGGGGGCGGCGGGACACCGGACGGGAAGCCAGACGGGAAGCCAGACGGAACGCCAGAGGGCGGAGGTGGTGGAACGCCGGACGGGAAGCCGGACGGGAAGTCAGAGGGCAGGCCGGACGGCGGGGGCGGGGGAACGTTCGTCGGGACGCCAGTGGGAACGGGGAGGTCAGTGGGCGTGTTCTGGGGGACGGGGCCGGCCATCGCGGTCCCGGCCAGAGCGGCAGCGACAGCAGCGAGGATGGAGGACTTCATGTCGAAGTAATCGTGATCGACGCAAAGAGAGCGATGCAACCGTAGAAAATCGTATTGTTTATATGGATAGATATCAGAGCGAAGGGCCGTGAAGGCGCGAAAGAAGCGGAACTGAGAACGACTGATCTGGTGATTGATGAAGAATGAGGGCGAAGAAGGGAGGAGTCCGTCCTTATATAATCTCGAGGAGCTGTCTTGTCTCCCAGACGCAGCAATAATAGTTTTGAGTTGGACACCGACAGCCCCTGTCAGGCAGTCGGCCGTGATCAGCCGATCATCTGAGGATCTCCGCCTCATATTGCGGGATCCTGCGGAGCTGCACATACGTACGCAGTCGTACGTCGTCATCCGCGCCTTATTTACGTAGTCAACTGCGTGGCCAGGGGATCAACGTCACTGGGGATTATCATGTTGCAGCCCCTGGCCTGAACGAGATGGAGGGTATATAGTATGGGGCATTTTCCGCAGCTTCGAGCCTTCGACAGGTCATCTCATTGCAATTGATGAGAGTGATAATAACGACAGTAACAAAAAAACATGACAGAGCAATGCCTTGGGCGCTGAGAGAACATCCAAGCTGCGCGGTACTCCGGATGCTGACTGAGATGGAGGATCTTTCAGCGTACGTATGATGCATGGCGGCGGGGCTTGGCAGAGCTTGGAGGCGCTGCGGCGGACGCGCCAAGAAAAGCCAATCCGCAGCAGACTTCGCGCGGCGCCGCGATGGTCTTGGCGGCCGGCTCCGAGATCGGGGCAACGTTCATCTCCGAGATGGATCGGATAGGTATCGAGCAAGTGTGTTCTTTACATCTCCTTGAAGAAGAGGAAGAGGAAGGAAAAAAAGACAGAACGTCGTCTCAGCTAGCTGGTCTGTCAGCCATCATTTCATTTGTCCCCAGAAGCCGTGGTCTGTCTGTGGCGTGACATGCATGAGCAGTGGCAGAACGCTTGGTCAGGGTTGAAACCGTCAGAGAGCGAAACGCGTGTCCAGAGGCAAGGGCGCTGATCCACGTATGCCACAGAGCACGCCATCCGGAGATTGGTTTTGCATCTGGCATCGCCTGCTTTCCACGCGTCCGGCCCCAGATGCAGTAGTTGCATGTGATTGATGTGTGTAACATTGGACGAGACTGATCTTCTGCCCTTTCTCGAGTCCACCAGCCGCAGACCCCGAAGTAGTAAACAAAGCAGCCTACATAAATTCAGCCTGCCATCTTATAGGTCGAGCAATCATCGTAGCTATTCGGTGTGCCCGTACCAGCTTTTCGTAGCTCTATACAGTTCCCGGTTACGCAGTCGTGATTATCTAATCTAAGGTTTGCCCAAGTTTTTAGAGTTAACATCGGTACCAACCTACTGAACTCAACCCATCAGTAAGTAGTATGGAGTGGGTTGCCGCTACCTACCTATGTGTACGCTACTCTAGATTTTCCAATGGATTTTCAGCACGCAGCGCAGCAGCGGACTGACTCCTGGAAGGCAATTACGTTAATTTGACGCCAAAGCGCCGTACCAAGACAACCTCTAAAGCACTGAGCAAGTGGTGAGGAGAAAATGAAAAAAAAAAGCAATCGACAAAAAGGGATTAGCCATCTTCCTCTTTTTTTCTCTTATATTACTATATTATTGATAAACACACTCTTTCGACAGGTTCACATCAGAATCTCTATCCCTCTTTATCCAATTCCATCTTCCCGTGGCCGCATACATATGGTCTTGACCGTGTGGCTTTCCTCGGCGCTAGCAACCAGACATATCAAGTTAAAGAACCAGGAATGACATCATTAGTCCGATGACTGGGCTCGAACTGGATCCCACCATCGTGCACTGTGTATGTACATTCTCGGAGGCAGGTTCAGCCGGGCCGACTGGCCAGACCCTGCCTAGTTATATAACTTCCAAACCGTCATCCGGCTCCGACAGATTACATTCCACAAAATATATATAGCCGGATTCTGGTTCCATGCGCTATTTAGATTGTCATATTGCTTCTCATGCTTGACCTGGAATCCCCTCTATTTCGCCATCTAAGTTTCCTTATCTCACCGTAATATCAACATGTCTCCTGTCTCTCTTTCTCTCCTTTTTTTTCAATGTCGACTTCGTCGGCTAGCCTTCCCTGCACAGAAGCTTTCTTTTTTTTTTTCTTTTCCTTTACTCTTTCGTCCTTTCTTTTTTTTTGTAAGACCGATACCAACTTAATCATCACCAACACTACTCCGCCCAGAGAACGGAACCCACAGTCAGCAAAAGACTCAAAACAAAGCATGGCGCTGAACAGAGGTCAACCTCTAGGATCCCACAACGGACGATGCAGAAGTAAAATCGACTTTGCAGGGGGAGTCCGTGCCACTGATATATATTGGAATCCTTTTCGGCTCTCACATAGATCAGTAGATGATAGATACACTGGTGGAAACGGTAGATCTACCGCAACATGCTATGCTAACATAAACCCAGCAGTTCCCGGCGATGCTTTTACTTCACTTTACTGTACCACTCGTGGTTCGAGGGAAGGAATAGAAAGATAATCACTTTCTGCTTTCGATTGCGTATTGTAGTGAGTGAAGATCTGGCCAACACTTTTTGGATGGATAAAATAATTCCAGTGTTGTTTTGTTGGCGCTTCGCCGTCTGATCTACATTTACATACTGTGGGCAAATTGGAGTAAACTTTGCTTGTTATGTCTGAAAGGAGAGAAACCTTCGCGGTGAACAAAAGATTTAAATTGCGGGTATTATTATACACAGTACTGAACATGAATAGAATGGATTAAGGCTCTACAGGAAGATCATAAAAGACGTGAGGGTTTCTTCCCTGTCGACGTCAAGTTTCCATATACCAAAAGGCATCGAGCGGATGAGATAAAGAAGTAAAGGTCCGTCCCGGAACCGAATATCGTTGTTCACGGGGGTCCTGATCCTAACAGACAGCAAAGATTAGTAAAATTCCAGGTCTAGGTGAAGCCAGAGGGACTGTTGCAACTTACCCTTATACCCTTAATTTAGGGCAATAAACAAGTCCTTTTCGCGAGCCTCGACACAAGGATGTCCAGATCGGTAGTTGCAGCGGGCCCAGATTACCTGGTAATCTAGTTGCCCAGCGACGCCTTCACAGGGAGGTTCTCAGGCTGGGAAACACCGGCCAGCGCACTGTCGGGGTCGACAGAGGCGACCTTGGGCGACGCAGCGTCGGCGGGAGTTCCAATCTTGCCGAGCGAATGAGCCGGAGCCTTCAGGTCGGCTGGCACTTTGGGGACGGTCGTAGGGACCTCGACTGGAAGCTCCCTCCGCTGCGGCAGGGACGGCGGCGACGGCAGCGGAGAGACGTAGGATCCCGCGGTAGGAATGTTCGTCAGAGACGGCGCGCTGGCTGCGAGGGTCGGGGTGGGAAGAGTTGGAAGACCAGAGGAGGGCGATGAAATGTCCGGAGTAGTTGTAGGAAGGCCATGCTGAAGGTCTGGGGTGGGAACGCCGGACAGGGACGGAGTTGGGACGTCGGTGCTGGGGAGAGAAGGAGTTGGCGGCAAGTACACGCCGCCCTGGGGGATGGGGCCGGCGAGAGAGGTGCCAGCCAGAGCGGCAGCGACAGCGAGGATAGCAGACTTCATCTTGGATGGTAGAAAGTACTGAAGAGGAAAAAAAAACGCGATGGAGAAGCAGAGACTATAATTCCGTTGCGAATGAGCACCGTCGAGAACCGAAGTCTGTCTGGCTGGTCTGATTGTTGAACGATGGACGAGGCTGAAGCAGAGAGGCTCGTCCTTAAATACGTCTCCTGGAGCGTCTACTCATCCCCATAGCTATAATGCTAACTGCCCAGTGAGTTCGATAGACAGCAGCCCCTGGTACGGTGCGAGCGTAGATCATCCGATCGCCTGAGAATCTTATACGATTGCGAGATCCTGAAGACCCAAACAGGTAAGAATCTATAGCAGCTAGCTTCTTCAAGGTTTAGTACTTACTGCTACTAACTCAACAGGGTACCCAGCTGCGCCATCATCAACCTGGTGCAATTCTGATTATTTTGCAACTCCCCGACACGGACGACATGGCATGTATGCAGCATGTTCCACTGCTTCCAGTATCCGGCATAGTTCTTGATCACAATGGCAGCATGCTTTGGTGCATCGGAAAACATCCGGATTGTGCTGTAGCACTCCGTAGAACGACCGTACTCCATAACAAAATGGGACGATCTTCAACAAGACTATTTGAAGTGGCGCCCGGGACTTCAGAAAGCTTGGCACGGCAGCTTGCTAACCGAAGACTATTGGCATTAGACTTCACGCGTGGCGCCCGGGACAGGCAAAAGATCAGACTGATAAAACCTTCTAGAGCGCCGCCAAAAGAATGATCCAGATGACTCCATTTTGCTTACATGGCTACCCCCCACGCTCCAAAAGGAAACGAGCCTGCTCTTCACTTGTCCTGGAATGAAAATGACGAGTTCACACCTAGGAAGGTGTCCAGGAGGCAGACCTCGAGGCCAACCACTCCTTAACAGTCACCGAACCATATTAATCTTGTCCGAGACGCAGGAAACAGGAGACGAGAGGACATCCGAACAGACCTTCTCCGGGGAAGCCCGAACCGCGGGGGCGGGTGCGCCATGCATGCATGCCCTACAAGACGTCTTAGCCAGGGGTAAGCTTCCTCCCTCGCTATTAGTGGGTGTCAACGCGCCGGTATAAATATGCATACATACGCACAGGTAATATGTATGCAATGGTCCATCGGTCCGGACCTATCATGGCCTGTTTTCGACGTGGCCTGTTCCCGGGCACAGGAGCAATGCTGTACTTATTAGATACGGAGTACTCCGTACTTTTGCAGTTCAAGCCCCCTCCCTGGGCTTAATGGAAGCCTCCCTCCTGTTACTTCCGCTGGGGTAGGACCTCCGCCCGACGCCGTGTTTACTTACGGAGTATATAATCCCTATTAACACATCCCGGGACACCGGTTATACTACTCCCACTTAAATGACTACCAAATTGAAGATATCATGTGCCTGCTAGACTTGACAAGACTGGACGATGTCGAAAACCTTGCGAGCAATCCGCATTCTCTTCTCAACTTCTTCTGCCACTCTCACGTGGCCGGCCGCGATACCATCCCAATACCAATGTCTAATAATAACAGGGCTGAACTTACTGACTTACTCGTTTCCCTGAGAACCTACACAGACCTAGAGAACATTAGTAGGACGTACGACATACAGTTCAGGGCTGCAAAAGTCTCCTATGGCTTTCTAATTTTGATTTTTTTGACTTTTGAGGAATTTCTTTTTTTTTAGCAAAAAGAAAAATACCTTGCTGGGAGGTCTGATGACGAAGATGATCTTATGAATGAGTCTTTTCTGGTCTCTCTCTACTGTCTGATCCGACTCATAACGATGAAAGTACATTTCTTTGATAAAAAGGCTACTTGCTAAGGAGATAAGTCACACCCAGAGTCTGTATTCGAAGACAGGCTAGACAGACGACCTTTTTTCGCGTACGGAGTAAATTGTTAAGAAATCGAATTCCAGGTCGCAGTTTACAAGATATAAAAAGATATATCACTTAAATATTATATTATTTAAATAGGTACAAGGGTATTTAAATGGATATCTATACTGTTAACAGGAGAAGATTGTCTTCCATCAGGGACGTCAGCTTGACCGATTCCCAATGCCTATGTACTCCGTACTGTACATAGGCCATGTCCAACACCAACGTCGCCGGGTTGACTTGAGTCGCGAGAAATCAGTTCTAGGAGAGAGATTGAGAGAGAATCGCCATCGGGAGTTGTCCTGCATTGTCAGGAGTTAGCAAAAAAGTCCAGAGTGGAAATATTTCTGTGCAATCCAGATTGAATCCAGGCGACTCACGTTTACAGGTGCTGGCCGATGGTGGCGATGACAGTGCCGACAGGGACGCCGACAGCAGGGAGACCAAGGCCAGAGATGAGGGCAGCAACGGAAGGAGCCAGCTGGATGAGAAGGGCAGAGCCGTCGTTGCTGACAACGGTGAGGAGACCCTCGACGCCGGGAGCGATGTCGCTGACCAGCTGGCCGACCTCGCTGGCGCTGGCGACGACGGAGCCGAGAGGGATACCGACGCTGGGGAGACCGAGACCCGAGACGAGGGCGGCGACCTCAGGGCTGAGCTCGATGAGCAGCACCTTCAGGTCCTGGCCGAGGACGGTGAGGAGGTTCTTGACGGGACCGGCGGCGTCGGTCAGGAGCTTGCCAGTGGCACCGTTGCCGGCAACCGCAGAGGGAACAGCAGAGGCAGTAGGAACCGCAGAGGGAACAGCAGAGGCAGTAGGAACCGCAGAGGGAACCGAGACAGCCGAAGGAGTGGCAGCCTTGCCCACAGAGCTCAGGACGGGGATGTTGCCCAGGAGGCTCTCCAGGCCAGGAAGGATCTTCGGAAGCTGCGCCAGAGGAAGCTTGTTCACAGGAAGGCTATCCAGCGATGGGACTCCCTTCGGGAGGGGCAGGTCCGCTGGGATCGGGAGACCCCCCGGGAGAGAGGAGAGGAGACGCGAGAGGCTACCGATGACTGGGAGGCCGGCTGGGAGCACTGGTGCACCCGCAGAACGAGAGAGACCCGATGGCACACCCGATGGCACACCGGATGGGACGCTGGTCGGGACATTCGCGACAGGAGTCGGCAGGTAGGACGAGCCCTGAGGAATCGGGCCGGCGATGACAGTGCCGGCCAGAGCGGCAGCGACGGCGAAGACGGCGGACTTCATTTTGGATGAAAGAGTGACTCGGTGGGATCGAGAAAGCGAGTGACTGGAAGTCGGTAGTATCAGCAAAGAACGGACGCGAGTAGAAGCTCTGAGAGATCTTGCTGCCCTGGAGGAAGAAGCGTTGAACCAGGGAAGAGGGCGTCCTTAAGTACATCACTCAGGGGAGACCCATAATGTTTACCTCCATCGTAGTCCGGAGTTAGTGACGTGCATTTTCACGCTAAACAATGCGGAAATTAGAGCCTATCCAGCGTGCAGTAGGCTACGGAGTCCCATCCGGAGAGGGTAAACTCCGCATCATTGATTGTTGAGCGGGTCCTTCGCATATTTTGACAATGGAGCAGGTTATTTGCTTGCGGAGCTCAGGCCTGGTCCACTCGAAATGCAATTGACAACAGGAGCAGCTGCCACATAAGGAGTAGCTAGATTTAACTAGACTAGAGCGATGCTGTTGCGAGATTAGACGGTTATCCCGGCTGCCCGGAGTGTCCTTCAAGTTCGCCCGGATTTGAACATGATATTGGAAGCTTGAGAGAGTTCCTTTCACCGCGAGCCGTCGGACATTTCTCAGAACGGGAAGCAGTTCCCGAACTCAGGGGAGTCTGACTGCCCAAAGCACCGCGATAAAATTCCTCAAGTAGATCTTCTCCTATTTCCCACGCGCGAAATAACTGCCCTGTGCGCCAAGTAGTTCGCGCCGCCGATACGGCGGTTCCGCACCGATCATCAGATCGCCCAGGGGCGTATGAGATCCGGTGGAGCCCATGCCGCCTTGGGCCGCTGGACTATCACCAGAGTGGATAGCTGCGCCATAGGGGTGCGGCTTTGGAACTGTGGCTTTGATGATGAGGACTTGTGTGCAGCATATCCGACTCTACCTGAACAAGAATCTAGTACCCTGCACTGACCAGGATGTTAGGATATTTCACCGTCCCGTTGCAGTCGCTGTCCCCATGAGCTGAAATGACGTTTCTGACTAGTCGAATCCCGATGCAGCGCATGACCAATGGTGAATTCCAGCAGGCAACGCTTCAGATGACATCCACCCTGATATGCTGGGCACAGGGCACGGCGCGGAGGCTCGCAGCTAAGCCCTTCATAGGTAATGGTGCGCAGCCTTTCTCCTCGGACACCAGGATACCGATTTCACGTCACTTGGCACCCGGGACATCGGAAGCATGGCGGTCCTGTGGTATTCCTACTGAAAACTGCATAGTCTCTCGTCTCGCATCTTCGCTCAAGACGAATCCGATAAGATGATGCCAATAATCAAAGACGAATAGATACTGTCCTTCGGCGATACCCGGCCCTTCGACACGGTGTCCGTGCGGTCCAGGGACTCTGGGGCCGGCCGCCCTCTAGCCAGGGGTAGGTCCCTCCCACTGGGTACAGGATACCAGACGTGCAGAGCACGCGATATGGCTTCGTTCTCTTTTTCCTCGAAAGCTGCCTCTGAAAGCTTGTCAGGACTTGTCTGTGACCCCACAGGTGTAATTAAACGATTTGGACTCCACAGTGTGGCCGCGTTGATCTCTTTCCCTTGACGGGCACAAGCTCCCGCTGAGCTCAGAAGCAATAGAGTGGATGACTAGCACTCTGAAGTTAGGACGGGACTGTACATCAAGCATGGCATAGGTAATCGTGCATACTGATCCTGTTGTTGGTAGGAGTTCGCGGTAGCAAGTTCAGCGGACCTTGAATGTAGGGACTTCTTCGGACGCCTCCCGGGTTTACTCCGTAACGAACCCCGCAGTTCGAGAACTCGAGCGAACGATCAAACCGAGATGGTATAGCGAACACCTGCCTAGAATGGGCGAAGAAGGGCCCTGATCGGCCATAAGCTGTGGCGTTCGGTGTTCCAGAAGTGAGCACGCCAAGTGATCAGCACTGAAAAGGCTTAGCCTCGGGCACCCATGGATTATCATCATCTCTGTTCGTTCCCCATCGCTCCGCGGCTCACAGAACTGCTGGACTCCAGTCTCCATAGCATGGAAAACCCCAGTCAGCGTCATGAGAGGAGCTCCGTTGATCCGCCAAACCCTTTCCGTAAGGGCCATAAATCAGAGAAAAAACAAGTCCCAGTCAGAAATTAAACTCCCAAACAAGTCTAACCAATGCGGAAGTCTGATGCGCGCACCTAATATTATAGCGTTGCAGATCTCTTGCTTGTTCGTGAAGCCCCCCTTTCCCGGCGGAGCCACATATTACAGTATATGATAATGATATACGATAATGATCACATAGGACCCGCTCATCTCGCAATTTGAGTCTCACTTGTTCCTTGCGGACTACGAGCGATCCTAATTACCCGGGCCCTACAGGGCAGGCAAAGTTCCCGATCTCGAGCCCCCCTTTTCGCTTTGCTCCTACATCAAAGAGAGAAGAATAGTCCAGCTGTCCCAGACAAACTCGTCCACCCTTGAGGGAGCAGTTAGCATCACTTGCGGGAAAGCAGCTGAGTATCTCCCGGCAGCATCTGTGTGTGAGAAATATATAAATTTATGTTAAATGAGACATGACATGTTCACAGCTCATAGTCATATCTACCTGAATTGCCCCCATTGTGCCAACCAATTCAGACAAGGGTGAAATCGAATCGTCGACCCCGTATATCCGTCCATCCATCCATCCATCCATCCATCTTCAAAAATACAGGAATCCTTCCGTGAGAGCTTGCCGAATAAATGGAACTCAAGAATCAGATCATTACCAATGACCTATATACTTGGTAGACATTAAAAGAGTCCAGTCGAATCCGTGTGACACATGCTATGGGGGGAAAAGAGATATCCAACCTCAGCAACTGCTGCTGTAGGGACCTGAGCCTGGGTCTGCTTCAGCATCAGTTGACCCGGTGGCTGTTTGGATTGGTCAATCTAGAATAATTGCCAGATTCACACGGATTCAAGACTTGCCAATCCATTATCATATCTCGTAGGTACAGGTAGATAGATAAACCCTCGAAGTGTTGAAAGACACTGGTATCCAATCAGTGGGCCACAAAGCCGGAAGCAAGCCAAGACAGGAGCAAAAAAGAGATTTCTAGAAAGATGCCTTTTTTGTCTCATTTGACCCTGCCAGCCTCACTCATTCACTCATGTTCTACATAGAATACATGAAAAGGAACAGACAGTAGTAGTGGATGGAAGAGAGGAGGGGAAAGAAAAATTCATGGATAGATACCTAGTACCTACCTACCTAAGCTGGAAAGGAATGGATTCAGAATGGAGCGCTGTTACATACGGTTCACTCCCTAATGGACGACTGGGTGGGTTAGGTAGGAACAACTTCAAGAGACAGAAAAAAAATTGCAGGGAGGCTAGGTTATATAAAGTTAATAAGTGGACGGTGTTTATTTACATCTAGAGGAAAGACACAGAAGCAAAACCAAAGGCGTCAATCACAAACCTGCTCAGATCGAATTACAATAGGATAAATAAAATAGATTAACCTGCCTTGTCCAATTCCATCAACAAATAGAAAAAAAAGAAATGGCTTCTCTGTAACAATATACATGGATACTGTACATACAAAGATATTTAAGTATCTGCAAAAATTATATTTAGACATATTACCCAAATATATATGATCATACTTCACCCCACACTTAGTACTAAGCAGTATCTTCTCTCCTCCCCCTTCTTCAGCAGTGTCACAGAACTAGAACTTTAGAAGTAAAAGCGAAGAAGCAGGCACTGTAGGTTGGACATGTATATATATATATATTATATTCCATCTAGATAGATAGTATCGCCATCACATTAATTAGTGCAGTTGAGCTCATGGATTTATTTATATATTTGATCAAGTTAGTGTAACGACAGGCCTAGATAACTAGACCTAAAGGGGTCGTTGGTTTATCTTGA
>ENA-UOXB01000397-UOXB01000397.1-bioreactor-metagenome-genome-assembly--contig:-NODE-397-length-32533-cov-9.419207_pt1 | contig 32533 bp, 31 predicted proteins | sample MGYA00238158_ERZ761615 | MGnify/ENA primary metagenome ERZ761615 (study PRJEB28904, sample SAMN06267902) | bioreactor metagenome | isolation source: Joint BioEnergy Institute, California, USA | place...
GAAGGCCATCACCTGCCGGACAAGGCCATCGGCCACTTCGCCCACTTCACTCGCCTGCGCTCCACCGCCGACTGGCTCACCCAGATCGACAAGAACCTGACCAAGCTGCTGGCACAGAATCCGTTGCCCGGTGATCTCGGCCGCCTGATCGAACAGGTGCCGGAGCTGGCCCGTGAGCTGAAGACCCAGCAGCAGTTCATGTTCAGTGCCTGTGAAGAGGTTGCCGACTTCAAGGCCGGTGAGGATATGGAAGGGCGCGAACGGCCCCGTCATCGCTTCGCCGGCGGGGTGGTGCCGGAGCATCTGACTGAACTGGGACTGGAACTTAAGAAGGGTTTCTCCAAGCTCAACGACCTGTTCACCAGCGTTACCGAGTTGCTCAAGGAGGCCATGGATGGAGAAGGCGCCGTGGGCATCGCCAGCCACCAGGCCGAGGAATGGTATCCGCTGTTCGGCAGCCTGATGGCGCGTGCCAAGGGCAACTGGGAACTATGGTTGGCCTTCACCGCTGAAGACCCGGAAGAAAGCCCGCCGATGGCGCGCTGGCTGACCTTGGCCGAGAGCGGTGCGCTGTTCGATATCGAGGTCAACGCCAGCCCGATCCTGGCTGCCGAGACCCTGCGCCGCAACCTGTGGAATGTCGCCCATGGCTGCCTGGTGACATCCGCGACGCTGACCGCGCTGGGGACCTTCGACCGCTATCGCATGCGTGCCGGGCTGCCCAAGGTGGCGGTCACCGCCATCGTGCCGAGCCCCTTCCATCATGCCGATGCCGGCCTGCTGCGAGTACCGGATCTCAAGGCCGATCCTCGTGAGGCGGCGGCGCATACCGCAGCGATCATTCGTGACCTGCCGGGCCTGGTAGCGGGCAGTCGCGGCTCGCTGGTGCTGTTTTCTTCGCGCAAGCAAATGCAGGACGTGTTCGATGGCCTTGACCGTGAATGGCGCAAGCGTGTGTTCATCCAGGGCAACCTATCCAAGCAGGAGACCCTGAACAAGCACAAGGCGCGTGTCGATTCGGGTGAGGAGAGTGTGCTGTTCGGCCTGGCCAGTTTCGCTGAGGGCGTCGACCTGCCGGGCGCTTATTGCGAGCACGTGGTGATCGCCAAGATTCCCTTTGCCGTCCCGGACGACCCGGTGGAAGCGGCGCTGGCCGAGTGGATCGAGGCGCGCGGCGGCAACCCGTTCATGGAAATCGCCGTGCCGGACGCCTCGCTGCGCCTGGTGCAGGCCTGTGGTCGCCTGCTGCGTACCGAGGCCGACCGCGGCACCATCACCCTGCTGGACCGGCGCGTGGTCACCCAGCGTTACGGCAAGGCCATCCTCAATGCTCTGCCACCGTTTCGCCGGCAGATCGACTGAGGGCTATTCAGCGCCCTTGTTGCGTTGTTCCAGCTGATCGCCCAAACGGCCCAGCGTCGGCCGAATACCGGCACGGTGAGCGGCGCGGGCAATGGCGTGAGCGGCCAGGGGGGCGCTGGCCAGCAGGATCAGCAGGCCGAGAAAGGCTTCCAGGGCCAGCTCTCCGCTGCTGGCCAGGGCTACTGCGCCGAGTAATAGAACCGCGCCGAGAACCCCGGCCTTGCTCGCCGCATGCATGCGGCTGTAACTGTCGGGCAGGCGCAGTACGCCGATCGCGCCGAGCAGGGAAATCAGTGCGCCGCCGAGCACCAGCAGCGAGGCCAGCCAGGCCTGGATCTCGTTCATGGGCGTTCCTCGCGTTTTTCCGGCATCTGGCTGTGAGCGTCATCGAACAGAAAGGCGAAAGCCGCCGTGCCGAGAAACGACACCAGCGCCAGCAAGACCGCGACGTCGACGAACAGTGCCTCGCCGCGTATCAGGCACAGCAATGCCATGGCCGCGACCGCCAGCAGGGTCAGGGCATCGATGGCCACAGCGCGATCCGGTCGGCTCGGCCCGCGCAACAGGCGATACAAGGTGATCAGTCCGCTCAGCGCGAGCAGGGCTGCCGCCAGGGGCAGTACCCAGGCGGCGCCGGCCAGGTGCAGGGTCATGGCATCACTCCTTCGGCTTTGCCGGCATCGAGCCAGGACAGCAGGCGGCGCTCCAGCTCGATCAGGGTGTCGGTCACGTCCTCTCGGCGGCGCGCATCCAGGGCGTGGATATAGAGCAGGCCCTGCTCAGGGTCATAGTCCAGGGCCAGGGTGCCGGGCGTCAGGGTCAGCAGGGTGCCGAGCAGGGTCACCTTGTCCACCTCACGGCGGGTAACCGGGTAGGCCAGTATCGCCGGCTCTACGTCGACCCGCCGTGCAAGGACCAGAGTGGCGACGTGGTAAGTGGCGAGAAACACCTGGGTGATGAACCACAGACAGAAGCTGATGCCATGTTCCAGACTGCGCGCGTAACGGCGCAGGCGCTCGACCATCAGTCCCAGCATGCGCGCCAGCAGGTAGAGCAGGGCGAAGGCCAGCAGGCCGCCGCCCAGATGGCCGGCGCCGAGGCTCCAGGCCAGTACGGCACTGGCCAGCAGATGGATGAGAAACAACATCAGGCACCTCCTGCGCTGGCGAAAGGTTGCAGATAGGCCTGCGGGTCGGCGAGCTGCGCTGCGGCTGCCACGGCGTAATCGATCAGCGGGCCGGCGCCCAGGCCGATCAGTACCGTCATCACCGCCAGGGCACTCATGCCCAACCAGGCCGGACGCATGCCAGTGACCACTTGTAGCGCCTCCTCGCCCTGTGGATGAGGTTTGAGGAAGGCCTCGTTCCAGATCTTGTTCATCGACAGCAAGGTGAACACGCCAGTCAGCAGCGCGATGCCGGCAGCCCACCAGGCCGCAGCATCCAGGCTGGCCTTGACCAGCAGGAACTTGGCCCAGAAGCCGGACAACGGCGGTATGCCTGCCAGCGACAGCGCCGGGATGGCGAACAGCAGCGCGAGCCAGGGCATGCGCTTATACAATCCGCCCATGTCGGCCAGCCGCTCGGAGCCACAGATGCGCGCCGCCAGGCCGCCGATGAAGAACAGGTTGGCTTTCACCACGATATGGTGGATCAAATAGAACACCGCACCAGCCAGCGCCAGTGGGGTGGCCAGGGCGAGGCCGAGGATCATGTAGCCAACCTGGCTGACGATATGGAACGACAGGATGCGCCGCACCTCGGTCTGCGCCGCCGCGCCGAGCACGCCCACCAGCATGGTGGCGCAGGCGACCCACAGCAGCAGTTGATGCGGCAGGCCATGCTCCGGCCAGAGCAGGGTCACCAGGCGGATCAGTGCGTACACGCCAACCTTGGTCAAGAGCCCGGCGAACATCGCCGAAACGGCTGTCAGGGCGACGTGATAGGTCGCCGGCAGCCAGCCGAACACCGGGAACAGCGCGGCCTTGATGGCGAACGACAGCAGCATCAGCAGCAACGCCGGCGTGACGCCAGGTGGCGCTTCACCACTGCGCATGATCACCGCCAGTTCACCCATGTTCAGCGTGCCGCTGGCGCCGTAGACCAGGCCGGCGGCGAGCAGGAAGATCAGCGTGGCGAACAGGTTCAGCGCTACATAGGTCATGCTACCGGCCAGCCGGCGGCTGCCACCGCCGAGCGCCATCAGAGCGAAGGAGGCGATCAGTAGCACCTCGAACCAGACATAGAGATTGAAGATGTCGGCGGTGATGAAGGCGCCGCAGATACCGGTCAGCAGACCCTGTATGAAGATATGGAAGTCGCGGCCGACCTTGCTGTCGTTGTCCTTGGCGACGCCGTAGAGCAGGGTGACCAGGGCTACCACAGCGCTGATGGCGATCATCACCGCTGAAAGCCGGTCGATCACCAGGCTGATGCCGAACGGAGCCTGCCAGCTGCCGACCTGGCCGCTCAGCACTACGCCCTGCGCGGCCTGCCAGACCAAAACCAGGCCCACCGCTACCAGTAGTGCGGCGCCGCTGAGGCTGAGCACGCGCACAGCCAGCAGGTGGCGACGCAGAATGATCGCCAGCAGCAGGCTGCACAGCGGAACGAGGATCGGCGCAACGAGTAACGCGTGGTTCATCGGCGACCCTCCGCATCGTCGCTTTCATGCTCGCTGTCGTGCCAGTCGGGCGCCGGTTGTTCGGTGATCGAGCTGACCGAGTCGGTGGTCTTGTCGCCATGCAGTTCGCGGGTGCGCTTGAGCAGCGCCAGGGCGAAGATGAACAGGCTGAAACCGATGACGATCGCCGTCAGCACCAATGCCTGCGGTAGCGGGTTGGCCGCCTCGACCGTATTGCCGGCCTCGACGAAGGCCGGGCGCTCGCCAAAGAAGCGCCCGGCGGTGAGAACGCCCAGGTTGATTGCATTACCCAATACCACCACACCCAGCACGACGCGCTTGAGATTGCGGTCCAGAAGCATCCACAGGCCCAGACCCGCCAGGCCTCCGGTCGTGATTGCAGCGAGCCATTCCATCAGTGGCGAACTCCCGTGAGCTTGTCGATCATGTGCAGGGCGGAGCCAAACACGGTGAGGAATACGCCGATATCGAAGAGCAAAGGCGTGCCCAGCGGCAGTCCGCCGGGGAAGGTCCAGAGACCTGTGAGAAACGCGCTGCCGGCGATCAGGCCAAGAATGCCGGCGCCGGCCGCGCAGCCCAGGCCGATACCGATCAGTTGCGCGGGCGCCAGCGGCAGCACGCGGCGGATTTGCCCGTGGCCATAGGTCAGCACCAGCAGGATCAGGCCACAGGCCGCGACCAGGCCGCCGATGAAACCGCCACCCGGCAGGTTATGCCCGCGCCACAGCAGCAGCAGGGAGGCGGCCAGCATCACCCAGGCCAGCGGGCGCAGGCCCTGGCGTAGCAGCGGCGAGGTGAAGGCATCTTCACCGCTGTGCTCGTTGCCGAAGCGTCGGCCGGTGCCGAGCAGGCTGGCAGCAGCAAGGGCGGAGAGTGCGACCACGAGAATTTCACCGAGGGTATCGAAGGCGCGGAAGTCCACCAGAATCACGTTGACCACGTTATGGCCATGCCCACCGGGCAGGCTGTTGGCCTGATACCACTGGGCGATGTCGCCTGGCAGCGGCAGGCTTACTGCGAGCAGCAGTGCGCCGGTCACGCTGAGGCCGAAGAGTATCGCCACGCTGGCATGCAGTCGGCGCTTCCAGGGCGCGCGGGCGCCACTGGCAGGCACCGTGGGCATCTTGCGAAACACCAGGGCGAGGAAGATCAGGCTGAGGGTTTCCACCATCAACTGGGTCATCGCCACATCCGGGGCATTGACCGAGATGAACACCAGTGCCAGGCCCAGGCCGCAGGCGCCGAGCGCGGCCAGCAAGGTCAGGCGGCCGGGCAGGAACGCGGCCGCCACACCGCCGCCCAGTGCCAGCAGGCAGCCGGCTAGGCCCAGTGGTGAGATCGGGCTGTAGCTGCCCTGCAGCAACTGCGGTAGCGCCGGCAGCAGGCCGACCGCCAGCAGGCCGCCGACCGCCAGGGCCAGCAGCACCAGATGCTGACGTAGCGAGCCGTGCTGGAAGCGAGCGGCAAGGAGCCCGGCGAAGTGGAACACGCGTTTGAGCAGGCGATCCCAGATCAGGTCGCCGCTGACGTTCCAGGCCGCGTTGGCGCTGTCCAGCAGCTGCCGCACCCGGTCGCGTATCACATAGAACAGCGCGCCCAGCGATACGGTCAGCAAGCTGGCGAGCAGGGCAGGGGTAATGCCGCCCCACAGATACAGATTCACATCCACCGGGCCGCGGGCCACGGTTTGTACCGCATTGTTCACCAGCCAGGTTTCCGGCCATGCATTCCAGGCACCGAGCAGGAAGCCGCCGATGGCCAGCAGCATTGGCCCCAGCCACATCGGCAGACCGACTTCATGAGGTTGGCGTGGATAGTCGCCGCACTTGCCGAGGAAGGTCTGCAGGAACACCAGTCCGGCAGCGGCGAACAGCAGAGCGTTGGTGAGAATCATCACCAGGGTCACCGCCCAGCCGATATGGCCCATCTCGATCAGGCCGGTGTATTTGAATTCCTTGGCGATGAAACCGAAGAACGGCGGCAGGCCGGCGTTGGAGAACGCCGCCAGCGCCACGGCGGCGCCGGTCAGCGGCATGTAGCGGATCAAACCGCCGAGGCGCGTTAGCTCGCGGGTCCCGGTGGCATGATCGATGGCGCCGACCGCCATGAACAACGCACCTTTATACAGAGAGTGCGCCACCAGATAGAGCACGAACGCTTGTAGACCGTAGCTGGTATTGGTCCCGATCAGCATGGTCAGTTGGCCCAGCACTGTCACTGTGGTGTAGGCCAGCAGGCGCTTGATATCGGTCTGGCGGAAGGCGAGGAAGGCGCCTAGCACCGCCGTTGCCGCGCCAAAGGTGATCAGCAGCGTACCCCAGCCGATGGAGCCGCCGAGCACCGGGTTCAGGCGTGCCAGCAGGTAGATGCCGGCCTTGACCATGGTCGCCGAGTGCAGATAGGCGGACACTGGCGTGGGTGCGTTCATCGCGTTGGGCAGCCACAGGTGGAAGGGCACCTGTGCCGATTTGGTGAAGCAGCCGAGCAGCACCAGGGCAATGATCGCCGGTAGCAGCACATGGCCTTCGATCTGTTCGGCGCTGAGGCTGGAGAACTGCCAGTTACCCGTGGCCCCGCCAAGCAGGATAAGGCCCGCCAGCAGCGCCAGGCCACCGCCGCCGGTGATCAGCAGCGCCTGCAGCGCGGCCCTGCGCGATACGACTTTCTCATGCTGGAAACTGATCAACAGGAAGGAGGCGATGCTGGTGAGCTCCCAGAACACGAACATCGCCACCAAATCATCGGCCAGCACCAGACCGAGCATCGCCAACATGAACACCAGCAGGTAGGCATGGAAGCGGCCAAGGTGCGCGTGGCTCGATAGGTAACTGCCTGCGTACAGCACGATCAGGCTGCCGATGCCGCTGATAAGCAGGGCAAAAACCAGCGAGAGGCCATCCAGGCGCAGGCTCAGGTTGATACCCAGCGCCGGAATCCAGCTCATGCTCTGCAGGACTGCTTCGCCGCTGGCGATCAACGGAATCTGTTGAACGAACCAGATGAAGGCCACCAGCGGCGCCAGCATCAGCAGCCAGCCTGTACGAGCACCCAGCAGGCGTGTCAGGCCAGGCGCCATGATGGCCGCCAGGGCGATCAGGGACAGTAGGTAGAGCACTTGTTTCTCCTGTGCCGAGCGTCGAATCCATGGCTGCCTGACGATCATGCACCTGCTCGCGGCCGGCGTTTTCCGGTCTGACACGGGCTTCAGGGCGTATCGGTCATATCAGGCCGCGCTTTTTTCAGCATAGGAAAAACCAATCGAAGATCGCTATTTTATGAAGTTTCAGAACATTGCATGATAGGCGGCTGCCATCATCGGCAGTATTTGGCCAAGCAGCGAAACGGGAGAACAGCGTGCAGATTCAGGGCTATTTCGACTTGCGCTTCGAGGCGGTTAGAGACGCGTTCGCTGCACTGTTCGATGATGCGCAGGAGCGGGGCGCGGCCCTGTGCGTGAAGATCGGCGGTGAAACAGTGATTGACCTATGGGCCGGGGTGATGGACAAGGATGGCCAGCAGGCCTGGCACAGCGACACCATCGCCAATCTGTTTTCCTGCACCAAGCCCTTCGCGGCGGTGGTGGCTTTGCAGCTGGTAGGCGAAGGCAAGCTCGATCTGGATGCCCCCGTGGCGCGTTACTGGCCCGAATTCGCTGCCGCCGGCAAGGCGCGCATCAGCGTGCGTCATCTGCTCTGCCATCAGGCGGGCCTGCCGGCGCTACGTCAGTTGTTGCCCGCCGAGGCGCTGTACGACTGGCAGACCATGACCAACGCGCTGTCGGCTGAAGAGCCCTGGTGGCCGCTGGGCGATGGCCATGGCTACGCGCCCATTACCTATGGCTGGCTGATCGGTGAACTGATTCGTCGGGTCGAAGGCTGCGGGCCAGGCGAAAGCATCGCTGCGCGCATCGCCAAGCCGTTGGGCCTGGATTTCCACGTTGGCCTGGATGACAGTGAATTCGATCGCGTCGCCCATATCGCCCGTGGCAAGGGCAATCTCGGGGATGCTGCCGCGCAGCGCCTGCTTAAGGTGATGATGAGCGATGCCAGTGCCATGAGCACACGCTCATTCACCAACCCGCCGTCGATCATGACCAGCACCAACAAGCCAGAGTGGCGACGCATGCAACAGCCGGCCGCCAATGGTCATGGCAATGCGCGCAGCCTGGCGGGCTTCTATGCCGGTCTGCTCGACGGCAGCCTGCTCGATGGCGACCTGCTCGATGAGATGACTCGTGAGCACAGCGTGGGTGACGACAAGACCTTGCTGACCCGTACGCGGTTTGGCCTCGGCTGCATGCTCGATCAGGCTGATGTGAGCAACGCCACTTACGGCATGGGGGCAAAAGCCTTCGGCCATCCCGGCGCCGGTGGTTCCAGCGGCTTTGCCGACCCGGAGCGGGACCTTGCATTCGGCTTCGTGGTCAACAATCTAGGACCGTTCGTCTTGATGGACCCCCGCGCGCAGAAACTTGCACGTCAGATTGCGGACTGTATCTGATTGAACGGCTAAACTCGCGCCAATCGTTCCGTACCAACCATAACGAATTGACCATTAGATCTGTTTGACCTCGGGGGCTACATGCGTGCCAACAAGATTATTGCCTTTACCTGCTGCCTGCTGATTGCGGGCTGTGCCGGTTCGGAAAAGAAGGAAGTCGCCAAGCCGGCAGCGATGCCTGCGCCTCAGGTAACTCGCGCCTGGCTCGACGAGTACGAGCCGAAACTGCGCGAAGCGGTCAAGGGCAGCCAGTTCGAGTTCGAGCGTCGGGAAAATCTGTTGGTGGTAACCGCGCCGGTGCAGGGCTCCTTCAATCCGGACCGCCCGCACATGCTTCTGCCAGCCAGCCTCGGCCCGATCACCCGTGTCGCCAAGCTGCTGGAAACCGATGAAGACATCGCCGTGGTTGTCCTCGGTCATGCCGACAGCAGTGGCGATGCGGCGCTGAACCGCGACCTGAGCCAGCAGCGCGCGCGCGCTGTTACCTCCATCTTCCGTCTCAGCGGCCTGAAGCAGAGCCGTCTGCAGGTCATGGGCCTGGGCTCCGACATGCCGCGCGCTGCCAATGACAGTGCCGCCGGTCGTGCACTCAACCGCCGCGTGGAAATCCTCCTGACCTCGCGCGACACCATGCAGGGCCTGATCGCCAAGTACAGCCAGCCGGCCAAGTCGGAGCTCAAGGATGCGCCCAAGGTAGCTGCCGCAGATCAAGGAAAAGTCAGCAAGTCGGAGTAAGCTTGCAGGCATTTCCACACTGCGAGGGCTGGCGCTAGAAACCAGACGGATTGGTTTCCGGCCCTGTCCTGAGGAACTGCCATGACCCAAACCCTGGCCGATATGCGCCGCGACTACACCCGCGACGGCCTGAGCGAAGCCCAGGCCCCGCTGGAACCCTTTGCCCTGTTCCGTCAGTGGTTCGATGACGCGGTCAAGACCGAGCAACTACCGGTCGAGCCCAATGCGATGACCCTGGCCACCGTCGACGAACAAGGCCGTCCCCATTGCCGCGTACTGTTGCTCAAGGGCCTCGACGAACGGGGTTTCACCTTCTTTAGCAACTATGACAGCGCCAAGGGTCGTCAACTGGCGGCCCGTCCCTTTGCTGCCATGACCTTCTTCTGGCCCAGCCTGGAGCGCCAGGTGCGCATCGAGGGGCTCGTGGAGCGTGTCTCCGCGGCCGAATCCGATGGTTACTACCAGGTTCGCCCGCTGGGTAGCCGGATTGGTGCCTGGGCCTCACCGCAGAGCAAGGTGATTCGTGATCGCGCCGAGCTGGAGGATCTGCTCGCGGAAACCGAAAAACGTTTCCTCAACCAGGCGCCACATTGCCCGCCGCATTGGGGTGGCTACCGTCTGCTGCCCGAACGCATCGAGTTCTGGCAGGGAAGGCCAAGTCGCCTGCATGACCGCCTCAACTATCGCCTGCAGGGCGAAGCCTGGATTCGTGAACGGCTGGCGCCCTGACAGGGCGGAGGGTGTGGTCAGCGCCCCGATCGGTTGATGCGAGGTCTCAGCAATCTGTTTCCTTGAAACCATTGGGCCTGGGGCTGCTTTCGACCCAAAACGAATTCGGGGCTGCCTGCGGGAGATTTCATCATCAGGCATTCATTGCTGATGAGTGCGTTCGGTGCGCGGCCACATATGGTCGCGATCTGGTTCAGCGCATCGGCCGGCTGAGGATGGGCACCCATGCAGTGGATGCCCAGTTGATGGTGTGGCGCAGACAGTTGGTTATTGTTGGGACAGGTACTCGTTAACCAAAGCCTTGAATTCTGCAGCGGCTTTGTTTTCCGGGCTGTCGAAGTAAAAAATCGGACAGTTTATGTTTTCAAAACCGAACTCGTTCTGGCTGCTTCCCTGATCCTTGACCGCTTTCGATCTGGCAATTGCATCCTCAGCCGTGTAGCCCTTGGTTCTCAGGAAGTTGGTAAACCCCCCAGCGTTGCTGCCGAGATCGAGGTGCATGATGTACCGGGCGGCAGATGGGCCAACAATTTCCTTTAGAAAAACCTCATTCATTGCCCCTGACTTATGGGCGTCATACGCGATAAGTAAGTGGGTCGTCATGTTCGAGTTGAGCTTGGACTCGCTGACGGGATAGTTCTGGCACATGGCTTGCGCCATTTTTTCTGCATCGGATGTGGCGTTAGCAGCGCTGCTTAACAGTGCGGTTGTGATGAACGTTGCAGCAGTAAAGCTAGCTATTTCGGTCTTCATGAATGGCTCTCCTGCCATTTATTTGCCTTGCTTGGAGAGGTTCCACCTCTCGCGCTTTTAACCCGACTGGGACTACGGCTTGAATGGGTCGATTACCTTAGCTGTGTCGAGTGATCCCGTATTCGCTGACGGTCGCGCGCCAGAATAGCAAGCTCACCGCCCAGGCAAAAAGGAGCCAAGTTGCAGTCAGCGTGTGCAGGGCGTCTGCTTTGCTGCCTGGGTTCCGTTTGGCCAAACGGTCCTGCACCAGTCCTTAAAGCCTGCCGGTTATCCCACCGTCGAGCACTCCGGTTGCCAATAAGGCTGTGCGAAACGAGCACATAAGATACCCTTGCGCCACGAACCAACCAGGACGCTGTGAACCGAACGATGGGTTTTGAACAACTAGCCGAGCTACGTGACCGCCTGCGAGCCGAGAAAAAGCAGGTAGAGCAGGTACAGCAGGCAAAGAGCGAAGGCGCCAAGCCGCAAAAGCGCAAGCAACCGCAAAAGGCCAAGACCCGAGAGCAGGATCCGGCTGTCGAGGCGATCTGGCGGCTGCAGAAGCATTTCCCTCTGGCTTTCCCGGTCAACCCCGCGCCCAAGGTGCCGCTGAAAGAAGGCATTCTCAAGGATGCCGAGCAGCATCTATCGCTGCTCGGCATCAGCCTTGAGCAGCTCAAGCTGGGTATTGCCGCCTGGTGTCGCGGCGGGCGCTACTGGTCTGCGATGACCGAGAACGCGCCGCGTCTGGACCTGCAAGGCCAACCCGTTGGTGTGGTGACGGCCGGGCAGGCGTTGCACGCCCGGCAGCAGGCCAGGCGGCATCGCATGGAAGCGCGGCGTAACCAGGCCAAGGCGAAAGTGCCGGCGAATGACACCGCCGTAGGCAGCGTCGAGCAACCAAGCGCCGAGTGAAACGTCTGCAGTAGCCCGAGGATTGCTCGGGCTCTCCAGCGCATTGGCCTGTCCAACGGCCTACAATGGCGACCTCATTCGCGAGGCCGTTCCCGATGCTCGAACTCGACTCCACCCTGGCGCAGCATATTGTCGACCGCGCCATGGCTATCCTGCCGTACAACATCAACGTGATGGATGCGCAGGGCATGATCATCGGCAGTGGCGACCCCAGTCGGCTGCATACCCGCCATGAGGGCGCGCAGCTGGTGCTGGCCAATCGACGCGTGGTGGAGATCGATGCGCAGGCAGCAGCCTGCCTGCGTGGCGTCAAACCCGGAGTGAATCTGCCATTGCTGCATGCCGAGCGGCTGATCGGTGTGCTCGGTATCACTGGCGAGCCCGAGACCGTACGCCCCTATGCCGAGCTGGTGCGCATGGCCGCAGAAATGCTGGTCGAACACCGCGTCCTGCAAGCCGAGCGGCATTGGCAGCGACATCAGCAGGAGGCCTGGTTGCGCCAGTTGCTCGACCCGCAGCTGCGCCTGTCCAGCTTCGAGGTCGATGCCGAGCGCCTCGGCCTGCAACTGACCTGGCCGCGGCAGATGTGTCTGCTGCAGCTCGACGGCGAGGGCGACCCGCTGCCGCGCCAGGCGCGTTTGTTGGCGTCTCTGGGAGGCAAGAGCGAACACCTGGTAGCGCCGTTGGGGCGTCAAGAACTGCTCTGGTGCAGGCCCTATAGCGCTACGCGCGATGATCGTGCCTGGCTGCAGCAAGCCGATGAGCGCGAGTGGGGCGTACGTTCGCTGGCGCTGAGTGATCCCTTGCATGACCTGGCCGAGCTGCGCCAAGCCAGTCTGGTGCTGCGTGATCTGCAAGCATACGGCCAGGCGCGTTTCCCCGAGCGTCGCCTGCTGCGACTGGATGAGTTGCGCCTGCCGACGCTGCTCTATGCCCAACGCCACAGCTGGCTGCTACAGGGCTGGCTGGCGCCCCTGCGCCAGGTCCTGGCGCAGGACCCGCAGGGTACGCTGCGCGCGACGCTGGAGGCCTGGTGCGCACATGACGGTCAGGTGCAGACCTGTGCCCAGGAGCTGGGCATTCATCGCAATACCTTGCGCTATCGCCTGGAACGTATCGCCGAGCTCAGTGGCCTGGATCTCAACCGGCTGGATCAGCGCCTGCAGCTATCCTTGGGGCTGGGATTGCTGGAGCCGGAAGTGACCGTTCAACCGCGCGCTCGGTAATCCACTCGCAGTAGGTGCGCTAGATGGCTTTGTGCGATTGCACAGCCTGCTGCGCGTGGTGTCGGCTGTTTTGGTGCTGGCGCACAGGGCGAGGCGGTGCTGGCTGAGCCACAATGTTGCGCCTGTCGGCACTTCCATCCGGGCCATGCGCCCGCCATAACAACAATGAGGAGACTGGTCATGGGCCTGGTCCTGATTCTGGTGGCACTGATCGCGTTCATCGTGCTGTCCACTACCCGTTTGAAACTGCACCCTTTCCTGGCGCTGCTGGCTGCCGCGCTGATCGCCGGCTTTGCCTATCAGCTGCCCAGTGGCGAAATCATCAAGACCATGACTGCCGGTTTCGGCGGCATTCTCGGTTACATCGGTATCGTCATCGTGCTCGGCACCATCATCGGGGTCATCCTCGAGCGTAGCGGCGCCGCGATCACCATGGCCGAGACAGTGATTCGTCTGCTGGGCCAACGCTTCCCCACGCTGACCATGTCGATCATTGGTTACCTGGTGTCGATTCCGGTGTTCTGTGACTCCGGCTACGTCATTCTCAACTCGCTGAAAAATGCCCTGGCCGCACGCATGAAGGTTTCCGTCGTGGCCATGAGCGTGGCCTTGGCGACTGGCCTCTACGCTACCCACACCTTCGTGCCGCCGACCCCCGGCCCGATCGCCGCGGCTGGTAACCTGGGGCTGGAAACGTCCCTAGGCCTGGTGATTCTGGTTGGCCTGCTGGTGGCAGCTGTCACTGCCGTGGCCGGTATGTTCTGGGCCAACCGCTTCCTCAAACAGAACGATCAGGAGCTGCTGGAAGAGGCTCCGAGCGAGTTGCTCGCCGATGACGTCGACTTCGACGCACTGCGTGCTCGCTACGGCAAGCTGCCCAGCGCCTGGCAGGCGTTCTCGCCGATCTTCGTGCCGATCGTACTGATCTGCCTGGGCTCGGTCGCGGCTTTCCCGAGCAAGCCCTTCGGCACCGGCGCCTTCTTCGAAGTGCTGAGCTTCCTCGGTCAGCCAGTCGCTGCGTTGTTGGTCGGTCTGGTGCTGGCCTGCTCGCTGCTCAAGGGCGAAGGCAAGCGTCAGCAGTTCCATGATTATGTCGCTCATGGCCTGAAAGAGGCTGCGCCGATCCTGCTGATCACCGGTGCCGGCGGCGCCTTCGGTGCCATCCTCAAGGCTACCGCCTTGACTGGTTACCTCGGTGACACCCTGTCGGCGCTGGGTATCGGTCTGTTCATGCCGTTCCTGGTGGCTGCTGCGCTGAAGAGTGCGCAGGGTTCTTCCACCGTGGCGCTGGTCACCACCTCGGCGATGGTCGCGCCGCTGCTGGGCAACCTGGGCCTCGACAGCGAGATGGGGCGCGTACTGACCGTGATGGCCATTGGTGCGGGTGCGATGACCGTTTCCCACGCCAACGACAGCTTCTTCTGGGTCGTGACCCAGTTCAGCCGCATGAAGGTGGCTACCGCCTATCGTGCCCAGACCATGGCGACGCTGATCCAGGGTATCGCTGGTATGGCCGCTGTCTGGCTGCTGAGCCTGGTTCTGCTGTAATCCGCTATACCGGCAGGCGACCAGACGGTCGCCTGCCTCCTTTCGAGGTTCCTATCATGAAAATCGTCATCGCTCCCGACTCCTTCAAGGAGAGTCTTAGCGCACCCGACGTGGCTGCTGCCATCGCACGCGGCTGGCAGCAGGTGTTCCCTGACGCCGAATGTCTGCTGCGGCCGATGGCCGACGGTGGCGAGGGTACGGTCGATGCGCTGTTGGCAGCCGTTGGCGGCGAGCGCCGTGAACACGAAGTGCGCGGCCCCATGGGCGCACCGGTCAAGGCGCATTGGGGCTGGCTGGGGCAGGGCACTGCGGTCATCGAGATGGCTGCGGCCAGCGGCCTGCATTGGGTGCCGCGCGAGCAGCGCGATGCTCGCCTGGCTTGCAGCTTCGGCACGGGTGAGTTGATCCGCGAGGCGCTGGACGCCGGCGCCACCCGAATCATTCTGGGCCTGGGCGGCAGCGCCACCAACGATGCCGGTCTCGGACTGCTGCAAGCGCTGGGCGTGCGTTTTCTCGATGCCCAGGGAAACCAGCTGTCGCCAGGCGGTGCAGCGTTGGCGAGCCTCGATCAGCTCGACCTGAGCAGCCTCGATGCACGCCTGCTCAAGGTGCAGATCGAAGTCGCCGCCGATGTCGACAATCCCCTGTGCGGGCCGCGCGGCGCTTCTGCCGTATTCGGTCCACAGAAGGGCGCGACGCCTGAACATGTCGCCGAGCTCGACACCGCGCTTGGCCGCTTTGCCCGCATCGCCGCCGCCACGCTAGGTGAGGATCACGCCGAGTTTCCAGGTGTCGGTGCCGCTGGCGGGCTCGGTTTCGCTGCGCGGGCTTTTCTCAAGGCGAGTTTCCGGCCCGGTATCGAGCTGGTAGCTGAACTGTCCGGCCTCGCCGCGGCGGTGGAGAATGCAGACCTGGTGATTACCGGGGAAGGGCGCATGGATGCCCAGACCCTGCACGGCAAGACCCCTGTGGGTGTGGCACGTGTGGCGCGCACGGCCGGGGTGCCGGTTATCGCCTTGTCCGGTAGCCTGGGCGAAAACTATCAGGCGTTGTACGAGGCGGGTATCGAGGCAGCGTTCAGCCTGGCGCCGGGACCGCTGTCGCTGGAGCAGGCGATGGCTGGCGCGGCAGGCGAATTGCAGGCACGCGCCACGGATATCGCGCGGCTCTGGCGCCTCGCCCGATCCTGACAGGACGAACCTAGCTGAACTCGGTCTGTCTGAGTTAACAATTGTTAAGACTCAGCCGTGACAGTTACGCGCGCCCGGCGTCTAATGGATCAGGATACCTCTGGAGGAATTGCTATGCGTAAACCCACTCTGCTCATCACCTCGCTGGCCGCGCTGCTGGCCCTTGGCGGCTGCCAGTCCAGCCTGACCGGCGACACCTACAGCCGCGACGAGGCCCGAGCGGTGCAAACGGTACGCATGGGCACCATCGAGTCGCTGCGCCCGGTGAAGATCGAAGGTACCAAGACGCCGATCGGCGCTGGTGCCGGCGCCGTGGTCGGTGGTATCGGTGGCAGCGGCCTGGGTGGCGGGCGTGGCAGCGCGGTGATGGCCGTGGTTGGCGCCGTTGCCGGTGGCCTACTCGGCGCCGCGGCCGAAGAAGGCCTGACGCGCACTCAGGGTGTTGAAATCACCGTGCGCGAGGACGATGGCACCATGCGCGCCTACGTGCAGGAAGTCGAACCGAACCAGGTGTTCCGTGTCGGCGAGCGCGTGCGCATCATGACCGTCAACGGCACCAGTCGCGTCACGCACTGATCGCTGTAGATATGAGCCGGAGCAGTCAAGGCTGCTCCGGCTTTTTTGTGTCCGGCTATAGTGGTGGGCGGTCGTCGCGGCGCTGAATCGACATGCGTGTAACCAAGTGTGTTTAACGATAATTCAATGCATGACGTTGCGTTGATAGTTATGGATAATCGGCCGTTATGCTTGTGCCGACAACGACTTAGCTGATCCGTTGTGGTGCATGGAATATCACCGTCAGGGAGTTGCGACTCCAGTTCTCGTAGCTGGATCGCACGACCTGACGTGCCTGCATAAGGGGTTTTTCCGATGGCGCTTGCGCTGATTGTCGCCTTGCCATTTCTTGGTTTATTTCTGCCGGTACTCACCGAGCGGCTTGGACGCTCGGCCTGTGCTGCGGCTGCGGCTCTCGCGCCCGTGGTGGCGCTGGTGCTGCTGTTCAACCACCAATCGGCGGTGTTCGCCGGTGAGGTGCTGCGGGTCAAGCTGGAGTGGCTGCCGCACCTGGGCCTGAACTTCAGCCTGCGCCTCGATGGCCTGGGCTTCCTGTTCGCCCTGCTGATTCTAGGCATCGGCCTGCTGGTCATCCTCTACGCCCGTTATTACCTGGCCAAGACCGAGCCGATGGGACGTTTCTTCGCGTTCCTGCTGCTGTTCATGGGCGCCATGCTCGGTGTGGTGCTGTCGGAAAACCTGCTGCTGATGCTGATGTTCTGGGAGCTGACCAGCCTGTCGTCGTTCCTGCTGATCGGCTTCTGGGGCTCGCGTTCCGAGGCGCGCAAAGGTGCGCGCATGGCGTTGGCGATCACCGGCGGCGGTGGTCTGGCGCTGCTCGCCGGCATTCTTCTGATCGGCCATATCGCCGGCAGCTTCGAGCTGTCGCAGGTGCTGGCCGCCGGCTATGCCATCCGTGCGCACGAGTTGTATCCGGTGGCGCTGGTGCTGGTGCTGCTGGGTGTGTTCACCAAATCGGCGCAATTCCCGTTCCACTTCTGGCTGCCGCACGCCATGGCGGCGCCGACGCCGGTATCGGCCTATCTGCACTCGGCGACCATGGTCAAGGCCGGGGTGTTCCTGCTGGCGCGCCTGTACCCGGCACTGGCCGGTTCCGAGTGGTGGTTCTACATGGTCAGCATGACCGGCCTGGCCACGCTGCTGGTAGGCGCATGCATGGCGCTGTTCCAGCATGACCTCAAGGGCCTGCTGGCTTATTCGACCATCAGCCACCTGGGCCTGATCACCCTGCTGTTCGGCCTGGATACCCGCCTGGCTGCGGTAGCGGCGGTGTTCCACATCATCAACCACGCTACCTTCAAGGCCTCGCTGTTCATGGCGGCGGGCATCATCGACCACGAAACCGGTAGCCGCGACATGCGGCGCATCAACGGCTTGTGGAAGTTCATGCCGCATACGGCCGTACTGGCGATGGTGGCAGCTTCGGCCATGGCTGGCGTGCCGCTGCTCAACGGTTTTTTGAGCAAGGAAATGTTCTTCACCGAAACCCTGCACCAGCATCTGCTGGGTGGTTTCAATTGGGTGATTCCAGCAGCCGCCACCCTGGCTGGCGTGTTCTCGGTGGCCTATTCGCTGCGTTTCATCCACGACGTATTCTTCAACGGCAAGCCGGTCGACCTGCCCAAGTATCCGCCGCACGAGCCGCCACGCTACATGAAGGTGCCGGTGGAAATTCTGGTGTTCCTCTGCCTGCTGGTGGGTGTGGTGCCGGCTTACACAGTGGCGCCGCTGCTGGCGGCCGCTGCTGCCTCGACGCTGGGCGGTGAGTTGCCCGAGTACAGCCTGGCCGTCTGGCACGGCTTCAATCTGCCGCTGATAATGAGTTTCATCGCGCTGTTCGGCGGTATCCTCGTCTACGCCTGCCGTAAGCCACTGTTCCGCTGGTACGAAGGCTTGCCCAATCTGGATGCCAAGGATGCCTTCGATCAGGTGGTGCGGTACGCCACCCGTCTGTCCGTGCGCATCACCAAGATGTTGGAAAGTGGCTCGCTGCAACGCTACCTGGCGTGGATGCTCGGCAGTGCCCTGACCCTGATGGTGGTCGCCCTGTCTCCGCTGGAGCAGCTGACCGGCAGCGTGGCCATGACGCCGATCGATCCGCTGACCGCATCCGGCATGCTGATCCTGATGGTGACCGCGGTGCTCACCGTGTTCTTCCATCGTCGTCGTCTGGTAGCCCTGATGATCCTCAGTGGTGCCGGCCTGATGGTGGCACTGGCCTTCGCCCGCTTCTCCGCTCCGGATCTGGCGCTGACCCAGCTGTCGGTCGAGGTGGTGACCATCATTCTGCTGATGCTGACCCTGTATTTCATGACTGATCGTACCCCGGCCGAGTCCAGCAGCCTGCGCGGCCTGCGTGACCTGGTCCTGGCCCTGGGCAGCGGCACCATGGTGGCGATGCTGACCTACGCCGTGCTGACCCGGCCTTATCAGAGCATCTCGTCGTTCTTCCTCGAGAACAGCGTCTCTGGTGGTGGCGGTACCAATGTGGTCAACGTGATCCTGGTGGACTTCCGCGGCTTCGATACCCTCGGCGAGATCACCGTGCTGGCGATCGCCGCCATCGGCATCTACGCGCTGCTGCATGGCCTGCACCTGCCGCATCCGACTCATGACAAGAACGGCCGACCCTGGTCGACCGATGCCCACCCGATGATCCTCGACAACCTGGCGCGGGCCATGCTGCCAATGGCACTGCTGATTTCGGCGTTCATCTTCCTGCGTGGTCACAACCTGCCGGGCGGCGGCTTCATCGCTGGCCTGATCACCTCGGTGGCGTTGATCCTGCAGTACATCTCCCACGGTGTGACCTGGACCCAGGAGCGCCTGAAGTTCAGCTATCACGCCACCGCCGGCTGGGGCGTGCTGATCGCCGGGCTGACCGGCCTGGGCAGTTGGGCGTTCGGCTCGCCGTTCCTGACCTCGGCGTTCGGTCATTTCCATATTCCGCTGATCGGCGAAATCGAGCTGGCGACCGCGATCCTCTTCGATCTCGGGGTATTCCTGGCGGTCGTCGGCGCGACCCTGCTGATTCTTTCCAACATCGGCCATGTCAGTCAGGACGAGTCGTGCAAGGAGGTCATCTGATATGGAGGCATTATTCGCAATCACCCTCGGGGTGCTGACGGCCAGCGGCGTGTACCTGCTGCTGCGCGCGCGGATCTTCCCGGTGGTGATGGGGCTTACCCTGATCTCCTATGCGGTCAATCTGTTCATCTTCGCCATGGGGCGCCTCGGTACGGGCGTGCCGGCGGTGATCGGCAAGAGCGCCGAGTACGGTGACCCGCTGCCGCAGGCGCTGGTGCTGACCGCAATCGTCATCGGCTTTGCCATGACCGCCTTCGTCGTGGTGCTGGCCCTGCGCGGGCTGGGCGAGCTGAAAACCGATCACGTCGATGGCGAGGAGCCGCGCGCATGAGTCACGCCATCATCCTCCCCATTCTCCTGCCGCTGTTCTTCGGCGCGCTGCTGCTGGTCGGTCACAGCTGGTCGCGCGAGGTCAAACGGGGCATCTCCCTGGTGGGCTGCGTGGCGTTGCTGCCGGTGTGTCTGTACCTGGTCGTGCTGGCCGGGGCAGGGCAGTTGCAGGTCTATGCCCTGGGTAACTGGGTGGCGCCGTTCGGCATCATGCTGCTGCTCGACCGCTTTAATGCTGCACTGCTATTGGTTACCGCGCTCCTGGCCAGCCTGGCGCTGATCTACGCCTGCCGTGGCGACGACGAGCGTGGGCCGAATTTCCATGCGCTGTTCCAGTTCCAACTGCTCGGCATCAACGGTGCGTTCCTCACCGCTGACCTGTTCAACCTGTTCGTATTCTTCGAGATCCTGCTGATCTCTTCCTATGCGTTGTTGCTGCATGGCAATCGTGCCAATCAGGTCAAGGCGGGTGTGCACTACGTGGTGCTCAACCTGTTGGGCTCGTCGTTCTTCCTGATCGGTGTCAGCCTGTTGTACGGCCTGACCGGCACCCTGAACATGCCGGACCTGGCGGCGCGCGTAGCCAGTGCCAATGTCGCCGATGCACCGTTGATCAGGGCTGCGGCCTATCTGCTGCTGATCGTCTTCGGTCTCAAGGCCGCGGTGTTGCCGCTGTGCTTCTGGCTGCCGCGTGCCTACGCTTCGGCGCCCGCCTCGGTGGCCGCCTTGTTCGCGATCATGACCAAGGTTGGCTTCTACGCCATCGTCCGTGTGTTCACCCTGATATTCGGCGAGCAGGCCGGGCCGCTGGCCAATCTCGGTCATGAACTGCTTTGGTGGCTGGCACTGCCGACCATTGCCTTTGGCGTGATCGGCGCCCTGGGTGCGCGACAGCTGCAGGCGTTGCTGGCTTATCTGGTGGTGATTTCGGTGGGCACTCTGCTGGCCGGCTTCGCCATCGGCAATGCCGCGGCGCTGAGTGCGGCGCTCTACTACATGCTGCACAGCACGCTGATCAGCGGTGCGTTGTTCCTGCTGGCCGGCCTGGTGGTCGCCCAGCGCGACAGCGCCGGCGGTGATCTGCAGCAGGAGCGCGTGCTGCGCCAGCCGCTGGTGCTGGGTTGCATGTTCTTCTTCGCATCCATTTCCGTGGCCGGGCTGCCGCCATTCTCCGGCTTCCTCGGCAAAATGTTGCTGCTGCGCGCGGCCGAGCCGGGTTGGCAGGCCTGGAGCCTTTGGCCGGTAGTGCTGATCGGCGGTCTGTTGACCCTGGTGGCGCTGAGTCGCGCCGGTACCAGCCTGTTCTGGCTGGGCCATGGCGCGGACGCGTCACCGTCCAAGGCCGAGCCGGCGGATCGCATCAGCCTGCTGGCGGCGCTGGGCCTGTTGCTGGCCAGCCCGCTGCTGCTGATCGCGGCCAAGCCGATCCTGGCGTATCTGGAGGCGGCTGCGGCGCAATTGCTCGATCTGCAACCCTATCTGTCGATCATTGCCGGAGGTGCGGCATGAGGCGTTTGTTCCCCCACCCGCGCATGATGCTGGTGCTGGCGGTGCTTTGGCTGCTGCTGGTCAACACCCTCAACCTGGGGCATATCCTGCTCGGGCTATTTCTGGGGTGGTCGATCGTGCACCTGTGCGGCGACTTCCTGCTGACCGTGCCGAGGGTGCGCAAGCCCATCGGGCTGCTGCTGTTCATCGGCAAGGTGTTCTACGACATCGTGGTGGCCAACCTGCAGGTGGTTAAGCTGGTGCTCGGCCCGAAGTCGCGCCTTGAGCCGGCATTCGTCGAGGTACCGGTGGAGATAGAAGACGAGTTCGTCCTGTCGACCCTGGCCTGCATCATCTCGCTGACGCCTGGCACTGTCTCTGCCGGCCTCAGCTCCGACCACAAGACACTGCTGCTGCACGGGCTCAACGTGCCGGATCGCGACGAGCTGATCGCCGAGGTCAAGAGTCGCTACGAGAAGCCGCTGCTGGAGATTTTCGAATGCTCGAGAACGTAGTCTTTCTGTGCATGGGCATCCTCACGCTGGCCATGCTGCTCAATGTCGCGCGCCTGGTCGAAGGACCTAGCGTGGTGGATCGCGTTCTGGCCCTGGATACCCTGTACATCAACGCGCTGGCGCTGATCGTGCTGTTCGGTATCTGGCTGGCGTCGGATCTGTTCTTCGAAGCTGCACTGCTGATCGCAGTGATGGGTTTCGTCGGCACGGTCGCGGTGGGTAAACACCTGCTGCACGGCGACATCATCGATTAAGGGGGAATGACCATGCCGTTCTGGCTGGAACTGTTGATTTGCGCCTGCCTGATCCTGGGCAGTCTGTTCGCCCTGGTCGGTGCCATCGGGCTGTATCGCCTGCCGGATTTCTTTACCCGTCTGCATGGTCCGACCAAGGCCACCACGCTGGGAGTCGGCGGTACGCTGATCGCCTCGATGTTGTTCTTCGCTCACCACACCGGCAGCCTCAGCCTGCATGAGCTGCTGATCACGCTGTTCCTGTTCCTCACTGCGCCGGTCAGTGCGCACATCCTGTCCAAGGCGGCGATGCAGCAGAAGGTCGAGCTGACCGAGAAGACCCGCGGCCAGCCGTGGGACGATGATCACTGAGTCACTGTCAGGTATTTCTCGTGCCTGGCTGTCACTGTCGCCAGGCAATTGCCCGCCCTAGACTGCGCCCTGAAATCAAGTTCAGGGGAGTTGGGAGCATGAGCGAGCTGGTCATTCGTCAGGCTGTTGCCGAGGATATCGAAGCGCTTTGCGCGCTGATTCTCGAGCACGGGCCCAACCCCTGGAATCATCTGCCCGAGGTCGAGGTTCGCCAGCACCTGCAGGGTATTGCGACGAACGCGACGCTGGCGGTATTGGCCGAGGAGCAAGGGTTACTATTGGGGTTCGTCAGCTATCGCCTGACGCAGGATTTCGCGGATCATCAACCTGCGGCGCGTGCCGGGCAGGTGCATGGCTATATCTGTGAGGCGGTAGTGCACCGCGACTGCGCGGGTCTCGGAATTGGTGCTCATCTGCTCACGGAGGCGGTGCAGGACTTATGGCGTCGGGACGTGTGCGACGTCTATATCGATCGCCACGAGGAGAATGCCGCATCGGCGGGGATGATGCGCAAGGCCGGCTTCAGTGAGCTGCTGACCTATGCCGACCCAGCCCGGCGCCCCCATGGTTCGGGGCGTTCGACGCTGTGCTGTCTGCGGGTCAGGCAATGATCCCGCGACTGCTGGCCGTGGCTTTGCTGGTTGGCGTGCAGATTCTGCTGGCGTTTGTGCTTTACCACAGCGCTTTCGAGGCCTATCGACAGATGTTCGGCAGCGTTCGCCGCGATATCAGTTATGGCCTACAACTAAACCACTCGTTGTATCTCTTCGGCGCTCTTGCGCTGGGCAATGCTGCCTGGATGCTCGGTTGCCGTAGCCGGCGTAGCGGTCTGATCGGTTTTGGCAGTTGCATGCTGCTTTGGACGGCATTCTGGGCCAATGCCTTCGCCAGCATGCCATATCGCAGCCTGCTGGTGGTTGGGGGCGGTACGTTGGTGCTGGCGATGCCATTGCTGGTGCTGCTGCTTCGCTTCAGAAGGCCCGGCCAGGTCGATGACGCCCGGCCGGACTGCGCCGCTTAGAATTCAACCCAACATGCCCTTGATCACAGCCTCGGCCACACGGATGCCGTCGACCCCGGCCGAAAGAATGCCACCGGCATAACCTGCGCCTTCGCCGGCTGGATACAGGCCCTTGAGGTTCAGGCTTTGCAGGTCGTCGCCACGGGTGATCCGCACTGGCGAGGAGGTACGTGTCTCGATGCCGGTGAGCACCGCATCGGCCAGATCGAAGCCCTTGATCTGCCTGCCGAAGGCCGGCAGTGCCTCGCGGATGGCTTCGATGGCGAAGTCCGGCAGCGACGGCGCCAGATCACCCAGCTTCACCCCTGGCTTGTAGGACGGCTGTACCTCGCCCAGAGCGGTGGACGGCTTGCCCTTGATGAAGTCGCCCACCAGTTGCCCCGGCGCCTCGTAGTTGCGTCCGCCGAGCACGTAGGCGCGCGACTCCAGGCGTTCCTGCAGCTCAACGCCGGCCAGCGGGCCGCCTGGGTAGTCCTGCTCGGGGGTGATGCCGACGACGATGCCGGCGTTGGCGTTGCGCTCGTTGCGTGAGTACTGGCTCATGCCGTTGGTGACCACGCGCTCCGGCTCGGAGGTGGCGGCGACCACGGTGCCGCCCGGGCACATGCAGAAGCTGTAGACCGAGCGGCCGTTGCTGGCGTGGTGCACCAGTTTGTAGTCGGCAGCGCCCAGTTTCGGATGGCCGGCATATTTGCCCAGGCGCGCGCGGTCGATCAGCGACTGCGGGTGTTCGATGCGGAAACCCACCGAGAAGGGCTTGGCTTCCAGGTACACGCCACGGGCATGGAGCATGCGGAAGGTGTCGCGCGCGCTGTGGCCGAGGGCCAGCACGACATGACGGCTGAGCAGTTGCTCACCATTCTCCAGCACCACGCCGGTGAGCTGGCCGTCTTCGATGAGCAGGTCGTTGACGCGTTGCTGGAAGCGCACCTCGCCGCCGAGAGCCTTGATTTCCTCGCGCATGGTGGCGACCACGCCGGTCAGGCGGAAGGTGCCGATATGTGGCTTGCTGACGTAGAGGATCTCGTCCGGCGCGCCGGCCTTGACGAACTCTTCCAGTACCTTGCGCCCGTAATGGTTGGGATCCTTGATCTGACTGTACAGCTTGCCGTCGGAGAATGTGCCCGCACCGCCTTCGCCGAACTGGACGTTGGAGGTTGGGTCGAGCACGTTCTTGCGCCACAGGCCCCAGGTGTCCTTGGTGCGCTGGCGCACTTCCTTGCCGCGTTCCAGGACGATGGGACGCAGACCGGCCTGGGCCAGGATCAGCGCGGCGAAGATGCCGCAGGGGCCGAAACCGACCACGATAGGGCGTTCGTCCAGCGGCGTCTCGGCCTGGCCTACCGGCTTGTAGGCGATGTCCGGTGCCGGGCCGACATGCTTATCGTCATTCAGGCGCGCCAGCAGCGCTGCTTCGTCTTTTACTTCGCAGTCGATGGTGTAGATGAACGGCATGTCGCCGTACTTCTTGCGCGCATCGTAGCTGCGCTTGAACACGCTGAAGGTCAGCAGGTCGGTATCGGCAATGCCCAGGCGTTGCACGATGGCCGGGCGCAGGGCCTCGTCAGCATGGTCTAGGGGCAGTTTCAGTTCGGTCAGGCGAAGCATGGCAGTGTCCTGGTTGGCCGGTGGTGATCCGGCAAGGTGAAGAAGGGCCGCGATTGTACGGGATTCAGGGTACGAAAGGGGCCGCGGCGCCGTTCACCACGCTTGCGGCGCACGGTTGAGAGTAGGCCATTCACAAGCACCGCCGAACCGAGCCGTCGTGCTCAGCGTTCTTCCAGGGCACGGCCGCGTGCGAACATCAGGGCAGCGCCGGCCAGGGTTGCCACAGCGGCATAGAGAATCACCGCCTTTGCGCCGAAGCCGTCGATAATCAGTCCGCCCAGCACCGCCCCTGCGGCAATGGCCACCTGGAAGGTCGAGGACAGCAGTGCGCCCGCGCTTTCGGCGTGATCGGCAGCTGCCCGCGCATTCCAAACCGATATCGACACCGGGAAGGCGCCAAAGGCGAAGCCCCAAAGCGCGGTTGCCACGAACGCGATGTTCACCTCGGTGCCGAATAGCACCAATGCGAGCGCCACGATGGTGATCAGCAGCGAGCAACTGGCCACGGCCCAGGCTGGGCTGCGCGCGGCAACTACGCCTCCGATCAGGTTGCCGAAAAAACCGCAGACACCGAATGCCAGCAAGGTCAGAGACACGGTGGCGACGTCCAGGCGCGGCACCTCTTCGAGAAATGGGCGGATGAAGGTCAGCGCGGCGAAGTGCCCGGAAATGACCAGCAACCCCGTGACGAGGCCGATTACTACCGCGCGACGCGACAAGGCTGTCCTGAACGAAGCCAACCCCGGTGCAGCGGCCGCCGGCAGTCTGGGCAAGGTCAGCATCTGGATTGCCAGCGCCGCCACGCCAATGCCGGATGCAGCGAGGAAGGTCATGCGCCAGCCCCACAGGTCGCCGAGGAAGGCCCCCAGCGGGGCGGCGAACACCGTGGCGAAGGAAATGCCCATGAGGATGATCGAGATGGCCTTCGGCACCTTGTCGGGCGGCACCAGGCGCAGGGCCAGTGCGGTCATCATGGCCCAGAAGCTGCCAAGGGCGAAGCCCAGCATGCCGCGTGCAATCAGCAGGACGCTGACGGTCTCGGCGTAGGCCGAGAGGATGCTGGAAAGCACCAGCACCACCATCAAGCCCCAGACGATCTTCTGCCGATCAAGGCGGCCGGAACCCAGCACCACGAATGGGCCGGCAAATGCCGCGACCACCGCCGTAGCGGTAATGGCCTGGCCTACGACGCCGTTGGAGGCGCCCAGCTCGGTCGCCATGGGGGTGAGCAGGCTGATCGGCAGGAACTCTGCGGTCACCAGCCCGAAGGCGCCAAGGGCGAGTGACACGACGGCCCACCACGCGGCGGGTGAGACGCCGGATTGGTCGGGGGCCGTTGAGGCGGGATGAGGCATGCAGAAATCCTTGGTGTTCGTCTCGCGCCAGGGTTCAGATGAGCGGCCCTGCGAAGCGGGTGTCAGACGGGCGAGGTGTCTCGCCCGAAGTCCGATGGGGCACTCGCACGGCTTGGCGGTGCCGTGCGCCGTTCATGCGAGTTCAGTTACGCAGGGCACCGAAGTACGCGCAGCCACGCAGTACCTGGCCATCGAGGCGCAGTTCGGCACTGAGCTGATTGACCGCGCCGCTCATGCCATCGACGCAACGCTGCGGGGCGACCCACAGGTCAAGGCGCTGACCATTGGCCTCGCTGCTGAAGTTGAGGCGGCCGTCCGGCATCTGTTCTTCCAGATAGGGCAGGGCCAGCGGCTCATGATCTGGGCGGTTGAGTACCAGGCCCTTGCTGCCAACTTCCACTTGCCAAAACGGCTCGTTGCCGCTGGCGCGCAGGGCCAGGCGTTTGAAGTTGAGGTCGTCGCAGCCGTGTCCTTCCCCTTGCAGGCGATAGATCTGGCTGACCTCGAAGCGACCATCGTTGCCTTTGCCCTGGCTGCCTCCAAGGTGGCCGCCCAGGTCGGCGAACAGGCTGGCCTGGCCATCGCTGCCGAGTTGCGTGACTTCCCGCTCGATACCGGTGCCATCGCCATCGACCAGCACGAAGCGTCGCTGTTCCTGACAGGGCATGAAAACCAGCTGACCATTTTCGACCTGAATTTGACCTTGCAGGCGAGTCGCCGGCGGTGGGCCTTCCGATTTGCCGGTATAGACCTGGCAGGCGGCCAGAAGCGGAAGTAGGGCGACGCTGGTAAGCAGGGAGCGGGTGATGGACATGGGTCTCTCCAGATACGAGCGGCCACCATAGCCACAGCGAGACCTCGGCTCAAGCCGTTTGCTTTGACTGGGCCCTGCGAGTACGGCCTAATTCGCCCGTCAGAACCCGATCGAGCAGCGTCTGTAATGCCCAGCCCCGTTATGCGTCCCAGTACTCTTCATCTGCCACAGGGCGACTGGGCCACGATACTCGACTGCCTGTGCGATCACTTTCCCGCCATTGATCGCACCACCTGGCTGCAGCGTATGGCACGCGGTCGGGTACTGGATGCGGCCGGTGCGCCCATCGATGCCACGCATCCCTATCGGGTCGGGCTCAAGGTGCGCTATTTCCGTGAAGTTCCGAACGAGACGCCAATTCCCTTCGACGAGCAGGTGCTATGGCAGGACGAGCACCTGTTGGTTGCCGACAAGCCGCATTTTCTGCCGGTGATGCCGGCCGGTGAATACGTCGAGCAGACGCTGCTGGCGCGGCTGATCAAGCGCACCGGCAATCCAGACCTGGTACCGATCCATCGCATCGACAGGCTCACCGCCGGTCTGGTGTTGTTCTCGGTCAATCCAGCCAGTCGCGGCCAGTATCAAGCACTGTTTCGCCAGCGTGCGGTGGAAAAACGCTACGAAGCCATTGCTCCGGCGCTACCTCAGTTGCAGTTTCCCTACCTGCACCGTTCGCGCATGGTCGAGGGTGAGCCGTTCTTTCGCATGCAGGAAGTCGCGGGCGAGGCCAACAGCGAAACGCGCATCGAGGTGCTGGAGCGTCGCGGCGACCTGTGGCGTTACGGCCTGTCGCCGGTGACGGGGCGCAAGCATCAACTGCGCGTGCATCTGGCCGGTCTCGGCGCGCCCATCGTCGGCGACGATTTCTATCCGCAGTTGCTGGAGTCGCGCAACCTGCCGGATGACTACAGCAAGCCACTCAAGCTGCTGGCGCGCGGCTTGCGCTTCGTTGATCCGGTCAGTGGTCAAGTGCGTGAGTACCAGAGCGAATTACAGCTGCAGTGGTAGCTTCCGATCGTGGGAGGGGCTTCAGCCGCGAGCTTTGCGCCGCTACGACTGCATGGATGCAGGAGTTAGAGCGAAGCAGGATGCCAGAGCCGAAAGCGCCTCCCAGAGTACATTTTGGGAAGCATAAAAAAAGCCCGCACAAGGCGGGCTAAGCGTGGCTCTTGCACCAGAGCTTGAATAAGGGTTCGGCGAGGAACATCACCAGGAACAGCCGTAGTACCTGCAGGGCAGTGACCAGCGCCACCGACAGCTGCAAGGCCTCGGCGGTCAGGCATAGCTCGGTGATGCCGCCAGGCATCATGCCCAGCATCAGCGACAGGTGGTCCTCACCTGCCAACCAGCCCAGCGCCTCGCCGAGTGCGGCAGCAGCCAGCATGGCCAGTAGAGTGAATAGCAGCACGCGGGCGAGAAAACCCGGCGCGTTGCGGAAGAAGGCGCGGTCGAAATGACAGCCCAGGGCGCTACCGATCAGCCATTGGCCAAGCTGGCCCATGCCTTGCGGCATGCCCAGATGCAGGTCGAAGCTGGCACTGGCCACGGCGCAGGCGACCAGTGGACCCAGCATCCAGGGGTTGGGTTGTTTCAGGCGGCCCCAGAGTACCGCCAGCACAGCACCAGCAGCGAGCAGACCGATCAGCCAGGTCCAGTCCACGTGGGCGCGAGGTGGTGCGCTGACGTCGGGCAGGCCCCAGGTGAACAAAGCCGGAATCAGCAGCACCACCAGCAGCAGGCGCAGGCTATGCGCCGCAGCGACACGTGCGGGTTGCGCGTTGTGACGCAGGGCCAGGTTGACCATCTCGCTGGCACCGCCGGGCATGCTGGCGAAGAAGGCGGTCGCGCGGTCAACGCCGGCACGGCGCAGGATGGCGATACCGATCAGGCTGAGCAGAAGCGTGCCGAGAGCGCCCATGACGATGACCGGCAGATGGCTGAGCACCTGTTCCAGCACATCGCTGGTGAAATGCAGGCCGATACCGCTCGCCACCAGCCACTGGCCGGCCTTGCGCCCGCCCGGCAGTTCACTGAAGGCGCGGTCGGCCAGACAGCGCACGGCGATGACCGCCAGCAAGGAACCGACCATCCACGGCAAAGGCCAGCCGGCGAGGCTGGCCAGGTAACCGCCGACCATTCCGGCCAGCGGCGTTACCCAAAGATCACGCGGCAGTGGCATCAGCCCCAGCCTTGATCTGCTTGCGTCGACGCATCCAGCGGATGCCCGGCAGGGCCAGCATCAGCGCTACCAGCGCCCACAGTACCAGGGTGATCGGGCTGCCCCAGAGGATGCCCAGATCACCAGCGGAGATCGACAGCGCGCGACGCAGGTTGTCCTCCATCATCTCACCCAGTACGAAGCCGAGAATCACGGCCGAGAGTGGGAAATCCAGCTTGCGCAGGATGTAGCCAAACACGCCAAGCGCGATCATCAATACCAGGTCGAAGGTGGTGCTGTGTACCGCGTAGACACCGACCATGCTGATCACGGTGATGGCGGGCACCAGCACCCAGTTCGGCACGCTGAGCATGCGCGAGAACAGGCCGACCAGCGGAATGTTCATCACCAGCAGGATGATGTTGCCGATGAACAGCGAGGCGATCAGACCCCAGACCACGTCGGGCTGCTGTTCGAACAGCAGCGGGCCGGGCGTGATGTTGTACAGGGTCAGCGCACCGATCATCACGGCAGTGGTGCCCGAACCCGGCACGCCAAGGGTCAGCATCGGGATCAGCGAGCCGCAGGCCGAAGCGTTGTTGGCCGATTCAGGCGCCGCAACGCCGCGCAGGTCACCGTCGCCGAACTTGCCGCTGTCACCAGCCAGGCGCTTCTCGGTCATGTAGGTCATGGCGCTGGCGATGGTCGCACCGGCGCCCGGCAGTACGCCAATGACGAAGCCGGCGACCGAGCTGCGAATCATGGTCCAGAAGGTGAAGCAGTATTCCTTGAAGTTGAACAGCACACGGCCGCTGGCCTTCACGGCCTTCTGGCCGTTGTGGGTGTTTTCCAGCATCAGCAGAATTTCGCTGACACTGAAGAAGCCGATCACCACGATGACGAACTGGATACCGTCGGACAGGCTGACGCTGTCGAAGGTGAAGCGGTAGACCCCGGTAGTGGAGTCGACCCCGACTGTGGCCAGTGCCAGGCCGATCAGGGCCGAGAGCAAGGTCTTGACCGGCTTGTCGCCGACCATGCCGCCGAGGCAGGCAATCGCGAAGATCATCAGTACGAAGTATTCGGCCGGGCCGAAGGCCACTGCCCATTTCGCTAGGATCGGCGCGAACAGCACCACACCGCAGGTGGCGATCATGCTGCCGGTGAAGGAGCTCACTGCCGACAGCGACAGGGCGATGCCAGCCTTGCCCTGACGTGCCAGCGGGTAGCCGTCGAGGGTGGTCATCACTGCGGCAGCATCGCCGGGTACGTTGAGCAGAATGGCGGAAATACGGCCGCCATACTCGCAGCCCAGATAGACGGCGGCGAGCAGAATCAGTGCAGTTTCCGGCGGCAGGCCAAGGGCGAAGGCCAAGGGCAGCAGCAGGGCGACACCGTTGATCGGGCCCAGGCCCGGCAGCAGACCGACGATGGTGCCAACGAAGGCACCGAACAGGGCAACCAGCAGGTTGGTCGGCCGGGTGGCGACGTCAAAGCCCTGCATCAGAAAATGTAATGTTTCCATCTCAGCTCTCCACCAACGCTTCGAACACGCCCAGTGGCAGCGGAACGTCTAGCGCATAATCGAACAATGCATACAGCAGCACACCCATCAGGACGCCGCTAATCAGGCACGGCAGCACACGACCCGTGAACAGCAAGCCCAGAACGAAGGTAGCCAGTGCGGTACTCAGGACGAAGCCCAGGGGTTCGAAGAGCAGGGCATAGGCCAACAGGGTCAGGATGCACAGGCCTGCACGCTGCAGCGCCTGGCGGCTGAGCGCCTCGGTCTGCGGACCCGGCTTGAAGATCAGCCAGGCGGCACCAGCAGCCATCAATACCAGCAGCAGCAGCGGATAGGCCCTCGGGCCGACAGGGTCGTAGGCGAAGGGTGCCTGGAAACCCCAGGCGATGACTGCGAGAAAGGCGCACAACAGCAGCCAGATCGCAGCGAACAGGCGAACGTACATAGCAGTGGTCTCTTGCGTTGGGACAGGATCGAGCGGCGAGGCGCTCAACTACAGGTTCGGCGTTGGGCGACGCCGAACCTGTCGATGCACTTATTCCTGCATCAGGCCGAATTCACCGGCCAGGGCCTTGTACTCGGCAACCTGCTTGTGCACCAGGGTATCGAGGTCATCACCGGTAACCGACAATGGCAACAGGTCGCGTTGTTCGCGCAGCTTGGCGAACTCTTCGCTGGCCAGCAGGGTGTCGAACTGCTGTTTCCACCAGTTGAACTGCTCGTCGCTGACTTCCGGGCCCATGTAGAAGCCGCGGATTACCGGCCAGCTGATGTCGTAGCCCTGCTCCTTGGCAGTGGGGATGTCGGCCAGCTTGCCCGGCAGACGCTCGTCGGAGAGCACGGCGAGGATGCGCACTTTCTTCGCTTCCAGTTGCGGGGTGACTTCACCCAGGCCGCTGCTGGTGACCTGTACATGGCCGCCGAGCATGGCGGTGAGGGTTTCACCGCCGCCTTCGAAGGCAACATAGCGCAGGTTCTTCGGCTCGATCCCGGCCAGACGGGCGATCAGCGCGGTCTGCATCCAGTCCTGGCCGCCGATGGTGGCGCCGGCGCCGAAGACGATGCTGGACGGATCTTTCTTCAGGGCCTGAACCAGGTCATCGAGATTCTTGTACGGGGAGTCGGCACGCACGGTGATCGCGCCGTAGTCGGTACCGACCGCGGCTAGCCAGCGTACGGCGTTCTCGTCATAACGACCGAACTTGCCCTGTGCCAGGTTGAGCAGCGAACCGCTGGAGAAGGCGGTGATGGTGCCCGGGTCCTTGGCGCGCTGGGCGACCACGGCGTTGTAGGCCACGGCGCCAACGCCGCCCGGCATGTAGGTGACGCGCATCGGCGCCTTGAGCAGGCCTTCGTCTTTCAGGCCGCTCTGGGCCAGTTTGCAGGTCAGGTCGAAGCCGCCGCCGGGTTTGGCCGGAGCGATGCATTCGGGGCGCTTGGGTTCGGCAGCCAGCAGTTGGCCGGCAAAGGCCAGACAGGCAGTTGCCAGTGCGGCGCGGGTCAGTACGGATTTCATGATGAATGATTCCTCGTGAGTCTTGTTGTTGTTTACCAAATCGGCAGCGTGTAGCCGACGATGACACGGTTCTCGTCCGCGTCGCGGGCGAAGTCGGAGCGGAAGCTGGCGTTGCGTACGCGTACGTAGAGGTCCTTGAGCGGCCCGCTCTGTACCACGTACTTGAATTCGATATCGCGTTCCCACTCGCCGCCACGGTCGTCGGAGCCGGCGATGCGTGCGTCGTCACCGCGGATGTAGCGGGTCATGAAGGTCAGGCCGGGAACGCCCAGGCCGGCGAAGTTGTAATCGTAGCGAGCCTGCCAGGAACGCTCGTCGGCGTTGGCGAAGTCGTTGATCTGCACGAAGTTGA
>ENA-UOXB01000399-UOXB01000399.1-bioreactor-metagenome-genome-assembly--contig:-NODE-399-length-32381-cov-14.821722_pt1 | contig 32381 bp, 37 predicted proteins | sample MGYA00238158_ERZ761615 | MGnify/ENA primary metagenome ERZ761615 (study PRJEB28904, sample SAMN06267902) | bioreactor metagenome | isolation source: Joint BioEnergy Institute, California, USA...
GCCTGACTTGATTTTGTATGTGACGTCGCTTGGCTCATACTTGATGACTGTGAACTGGCTTGGCTAGACTGGGGCGCCTGTGAGCTAGCCGCTACCGAACCGGGTAATGTCACCGTTGGTTGGCTGTCCGGAATACCCGTTACCTTAAAGGCGACATCATAACGATGATTATAGCCAATACTAGCAATATTCACGTGCATATTTTCCATAAAGTACGGATTCGCAACTTGCGCTGGCGTTAGATGAAACTTTGTCGTCATTAAGGTTGCCACACCAACCGTCTTCGTTGATAGTCGCTCACCATCCTTAAAAGTCACACTATCATCCCCATAAGCACTTGGCACACTGACATTGACATACAAGTAGCCACCACCGTTACCATCAGCTTCAAACGTCGCATCTGGTTGGACATAGTTACTGGCAACCGATGTTAATTGACTGCCGTCACCTTTCAGTACGGCTAGTTTCACTGCAATCCGTTGTGATTCTGGTGCGGTTGTCTCAACTGCCTGCTCAAACGATTGCGTAATCGTTCCAGAGAAGCGCTGACTGTTCCCCGTTGCCGCTGCGTTATCCCACGCCAAATAACCAGTCGTACCAGCTGTGACCCCAGTAAATGTGACCTGGTCATCCGTTACCGTTGCGTTAGTATCTGCTTGTGGGGTAATTGCGACCGACGTGCCGTCAATTGCTTTAGCAGTAACGGGTACGGTGACCTCCGTCTGCCCTGCACTAACCGCAGCCGCTGGCAACGTGATTGACTGCTGCTTTGCATTCACATAGGTTAAACCTGTCATCTTAGCTAAAGGTGTCAAATCCCGAACATGATTACGTAGCAAGTTCACATAAGTCAAATTCGTTAAGCCCGCGATTGGTTGTAGCGTGGTCACTTGCGCATTTGAGAAATTCAAACTCGTCAACGACGTCAAATGCTGCAGTGGCGTTAAATCGGCGACTTGATCTTTGCTAAAGTTCAAACTCGTCAATTTCGTTAACTGTTGCAACGCGGTCAAACTTGTAATTTGATCATTAAAATCAATTGATAAATCCGTCAAATCTGGCATTGCCGCAAATGTTGGCATCATCGCATCCGTTAAGCCCATCTGCGAGAACGTTCCCTGTTGCAACTTCGTCAGAGTGCTTAACATGCTGATATCGCTGCTACGATTATTACCAATTGAAAGCGTGGTCAAATTCGTTAGTTTGGCAATTGGTGTAAAATCAGTAATTTGATTCGAACCAACCTTTAATGACGTTAATTGTGTCAAAGGTGCCAATGCACTAACATCTGTTAGTTTGTTACCTGCCAAACCTAATTCACGCAGTTGATGCAAATTGCCTAGTTCGGGCACACTGGTTACTTTCGTATTCTGCATTTCAAGTGATGTTAGCGTCGTCATCTGATTAAGCGCCGCTAACTTTTCAGGAACCAACCCATAATCGTCTGCAACTAAGTTCAAACTTTTAATCGGTGTACTCGTTAAAGGCGTTAAATCAGGTAAGACGGTCGCTTTATTCATCCGCAAGCTAACATCCTGCAACTTAGGCAGCTTGGCTAACGCAGTAATGTCTGAAATCGCATTCCCCGTTAAGTCAATGATGCTGAGATTAGTGGCGTATTCCAAACCAGTTAAGTCCGTGATGCCGTCATAAGTCAAATTCAATTGCTGAATTTGGGCAACATTGCTTTTAGTCAGTGGTACATCGGCACCCAACGCACTTTGTAGTGCTTGACGCAGCGCTGCATCTGGTACCCAGTCAGATGCAGCATCAGTTGCCATAGCAATATTGTCAGTCGCGTATGTTGGCGTAGACATAATCGTCATGCCACCTAACACACTACTAAATAGCAACCCACCAATCATTGCCGTCCGCTTTATATTCATAAGATTCTCTTACCTACACATTCTAGGTCAGCACGTTCATAGCTGACATTAAATTAGTCCTACTTTTAGGAGTGTACAGGAATACTTACCAATAAACAATGTTTTCACAAACTTATTTGGCCAAAATCGTCGCCACTCGTTTTTGAAGTGCCGGCACAACCGTGGCTTCAAACCATGGATTCTTAGCCAGCCAAATATTGTTCAGTGGGGATGGGTGAGCCAACGGAAAATACTTAGGGCCAAAATCTGCAAAGCGTTTCACAATCGACGTTAAGGTTTCGCTGGATTTGACGTCTAAATAATACTTTTGTGAATAACCGCCGAGCAGCAAAATCAGGTCAATCTTTGGCATCGTCGCCATGATCCGTTGATGCCATTCTTGCGCCACAAATTTACGTGGTGGCAAATCACCCGTTTTCGCTTTACCTGGATAATAAAAATCCATTGGCAAAACACCAATTAGGCCCGAATCATAAAATACGTCACGATCAATGCCCATCCACTCTCTCAGTCGGTCGCCACTCTTATCATTGAACGATACGCCCGTCTGTTCAACCTTCAATCCCGGCGCTTGCCCAATGATTAAAATCCGGACATCTTGCCCGACCATGTAAATTGGTTCGAGACCTCGCTCAGTGAATGATTGATTCCGTGGGTCAGCCATAATCTCTGCTTTTAAGTCCATTTCCCCGCCTCCTTATTACTGCTATCATAGCAAACAAAAGCAAAACGCTCACACCAATTAATTTCAGTGCGAGCGTTTTATTAGGCATTCAATTTTACTAACACGACCAGCCAAAGTACTAACATAACGCCAAAAAGTATATCTAGCAGCGTCCAAAACTTTGTTTGCTGTTTACGTGTCGTCATCAGCGCTATCCAGACCACCACTGTCACCACGAATAACGTCACAATTGCTGACATCGTCCCACCTCCTCATCATAAACCGTACCCCATAAGTTTATGATACACTTGGTCGCCTTGCGCACTCAATGCCCCGTCGTTGTCATCTGTAAACGTCAGCTAAAAATAAATTGAAAATGAAATAAGACGGCATTAAATATGCGCTATATAATATATGTCATGCATGCAATACTGTTTCACTAGATTGCCACATTAACAATTCAAGGAGGTAATCATGCAATTCACTGACTCTGACATTCAAATTTTTCAAGCATTTGCTAAAGTCGCCCAACGTACCGCATCATTTTCTGATATTACAATCAAAGCGATTGCTGATGAGGTCGGCATCTCACGCCAGGCCATGTATCAAAGTCATTTTCGCAATACCGACGAGCTATTAACATCGTTGTATTACTATGTTGATCAAGATATTCAGGATGAAATTAAAGCGGTTGTCACAGAGCGGGCTGGTAGTCCATCTATCATTCATCACCTGGTTTATGCTGTATTACCACTGATTTATGACAAACGTGGCTTCTTTCAAATCCTTTATTCTGATAAAATCAATTCCACTTGGAACGGCTTTATGGAAGACCGTTACAGTGATTTACTACTACCACTGTTTCAAGATCGCTTACATATGGGCGTGGTTGTCCCAGCGACTGTGCAATCTAAAGTAATTATCCATGAATTCATTGGCCTTGTGTCAATCTGGATGAATCAAACTGATCCGGTCTTACCAGAGGCCTTCGCGCCAATTTTGATTTACGCCCTGAACAATTCTGCTAGCACAATGATCAATAATTAACACCATAAGAAAAAGCAGCTAAGTGTCGTTAGCTGCTTTTTTGTGTATGGTTATCTAATTTAGGTGTGTTTAGAAGCTAAACTTATTGCCTTCGTCAGCCTTAATGTAGTTTGACGTCAAGCCTTCACCTTCCAAGTATTCACGGAATGGTACTAGGTCTTCAGCCTCATACTTGGCCTTGTAGTCCGCAACGACATCATCACTGTACAAATTGGTATCCAACTTCAATGTTTCAACTGGAATTGGACGATCCTTTGTAATCTTGGCATCCACTACCACTACACGACCTTGCTTGTAGTAATCAACCGCTTCTTGCATAACGCGATCAATATCTTCAATGCGGTTAACCGTCAAACCAACGGCACCTTGCGCCTCACCAACCTTGGCGTAATCAACGTCAGTGAAATCAACGCCGAAGTTGTACTCGTTAGTATCCTCATACTTGTTCTTAATGAAGCCGTATTCTGTGTTGGTAAAGACGACATTGATAACTGGCATGTCGTAACGAACGTTCGTAACCACATCAGGGTATGTCATTGAAAAGGCACCATCACCGATGATGTTCCAAACTTGACGGTCTGGGTACGTATTCTTCGCCCCGATTCCACCAGGCAAAGCGATTCCCATCGTCGCGAACAATGGTGATGTTCGCCACATGTTCTTAGGATTCATGTGCAAGTGACGCGTTGACAATTGGGTCACGTCACCGACATCAGTTGAGAAGATAGCATCTTCATCAGCCAACTTGTTAATCGCATTGTAGACTTGGTAAGCCTGCAATGGGCCTTCTGTCTTCTGCTCCAACTTGTTCATGTAATCGCGCCAGTTTTGCACGTTCTTAACGTTTGCACGCCACCAAGCGTTTTCTTCAACAGGGGCCACCTTTGCCAACAACGCTTCAAGCGTCTTACCTGCATCCGCCAAAATGGCAACATCCGTTTCGTGACGCTTACCAAGCATTGCTGGGTTCGCATCAACTTGCACAAACTTCTTAACGTTACGGAACGTCCCTTCAACTTCTGAGAATGGGAAGTTTGTTCCCATAAACAATACTGTATCAGCTTCCAATACCGTTTCGTTAGCTGGCTTCCAACCAACACGGAAGGTTGAACCCGTCAATGCCTCAAAATCCCAGTCGAAGTTATCAAAATTCTTACCCGTCGTAATGACTGGTGCCTTAATCTTACGTGACAACTCTTGGACTAAATCACCGTGGCCTTGTGTACCAAATCCAGCATAAATCACTGGACGCTCAGATTCAGCCAAAATGTCGACAACCGCATCGATATCAGCTGCTTGTGGCTCAACTGGTCGGTAGTTTTGGAACTTAGGACCTGATGAATACAATGGTGATGAGTAAATTGAAGCGGCGTCAAGTTCTGCAAACCCAAAGTCAGCAGGGACTTCAAGTACCGCAACACCATGTTGTGAGATAGCCGTACGAATGGCATCATCAACCAAGTGTGGCAATTGTTCAGCCGTTGCGACACGTCGGTTATAAACCGCAATATTTTCATACATTGGATTTTGGTTTAGCTCTTGGAATGAATCCATATTCAATTCGCGAACTGGCTTTGAACCTAGGATGGCCAATACGGGGATGTGATCCATTGCGGCATCATACAACCCGTTAATCAAGTGGGTCGCACCTGGTCCCCCTGAACCAACTGTTACCGCAATTTTACCACCGAACTTGTATTGCATAACGGCAGCCATGGCACCAATTTCTTCGTGCTTCACTTGAATAAACTTGATGTTGTTTTCTGGATTTCCCATTGCATTCATCAAGCCGCTAAGCGTACCTGATGGAATACCGTACATGGTATCAATCCCCCAACCTTCCATGACTTTCAATGCTGCTAATCCTGCAGAAATCTTCGTATCTGACATTTCAATGCCCCCCATAAATTTAAAGCAAACGTTGTAAGCGCTTTCTTGTTTACATTGTATTTTAAGTAAGCATCGATTGTCAAGTTTCCGGGACTATTCAAGAACCGAAAGTGAAACATTCCGCTGTTTCATGCGGACGAAATGCTTCGCGACTTTACTCAACTGTTAGTAGGCTATCGTAGAGGTGATTAACAAGATCCACATTCGTGTGTACCTTGGTTGTATCTTCGTTGCTTAACCAAATAACCATGTTTTTACCATCTTTGCTCATTTTTACTGAAGGCTCAAAGCCTAAAATAATCCCGTGCATCCGGTAGGCATTGCCATCATCGTACATCCCACTCGCATAGGTTTCATTAGGTGCCAGTCGCATCATTGCATTAAATTGCAGCTTTGAAATAATCTTGTTGCTTAACTCATCTCGCAGTAATTTATAGAGATTACCCGTCGTCATCTCAATACTACCGGTCCCAATTTCTCGGTTAAAGATATTCGGATTATCAAAATAAGCCGTTCCATCTGCCCCGTAGTTTGCTGTCTTATCTGGACTGTCAATGAAGTCGTTGTAGTCCGTATAATCGATATGATGTTGACCCTTGAACGTTTCCTTTAATAAATCGGCATAAGAACGACCAGTAACCTGGCGCAAGATGCCAACTAACGCGACGTAATTACCAGCTGAATAGTACCAGGCCCCACGTCGATCCATCACCAACTGTGATAACGCATACTTTTCATAGCCTGCTTCATCAAGGGTGGCTTCCGTTTTACCAATTTGATTATAGCCTGCTGTCATATTCAACAATTGCTTTACGGTAACGGTGTTGGCCGCCGGTAATTGTGGCAAATACTGACTCACCTTATCAGTTAACTTAATCTTCCCCGCTGCCACTTGTTGCATCACGAGCAATGCCGTTAGATTCTTCTGGAGTGACGCGATCCCGTACAAAGATTGCGTTGTCGCTGGCTGGTTAGTCTGCTTATTTGCCAGACCATATCCCTGATTGAGAATGATTTTACCGGCTTTGGCCACTAATAATGTGCCACTTCGACCAGTCGCTTTGACTTGCTGGTCAATCGATTTGGCCAAAACTGACTGTGGTTGCACGGGCGCGTTTATATTTTGCTTAACCACCGGTTTATGAATTTTCCGAGCCTTTGGTGCTGATTCGTGGCCAATCACCCCATGCGATAGATAGGTGAACGTACCTCCTGTGACTAAAATCGTCAGGATTGTCGCACCAAGTATTTTACCAACTCCCATAATTTCCCCCTCAACTGCCGTTAGCTGCTCCGGACTAAACATAAAGTAACTAACATTTTGATATGATGCTGTCAATTATACAACGGCGGGCAGTTTTCATTTAGTCACAATTGCCTATAATTGTTAAAGATTGCAATAGACGCAAAAAAGCACTTACTACCGAAGTAATAAGTGCTTTTAATGTTTTTTGAATCGTTCCCAATCCAGAAAGTGAAAATCGAAAGATTAACGCTTTGAGACGATTTTGATGATTCTCCATGACCTCAGAACACCTTTAAATCAACGTTTCTGAGTCATGTAAAGTCACCAAAAATCACTGAAAACACATCACTCGCTCCACAAATTGCTCCATGCTTTGCTTGCATACATATCTTTGTACCCATTTTTTGGATAACCAAAACGCTCAAATCATCATTGAAAAACTTATTTATTTAATTGTTGTAGCTGATTCTCTAACTCCATTAATGCCTTTTTCTTTCTCTTATCGCTCGTCCGGTAAAACCCATTAGCAATACCCAGACCGGTTAACAGAATTAGTACAATCACAAATATTAAAATAGTATGTTCTTCGACGTGCTCTTCTACTAACGAATATGTTTCGGCAATTGCCAGCAACCAACCACCAAGTGCTACATAGAACCAGCCTGTCGCTTTATCCAAAAATCCAATGACCTTACTTAGTTGATCTCGACTTACATTATTTTCAGCTAAGATTTTCAAGGTCCGTTTTTTCTCGTTACGCACCTTCAATGGCGGTAACAACCACAGCCATGGTGAAACTTTCCTTTCACTTTGGCCTTTTTGTTCACGAACTACCGACAATTGTTCATTTAATTCCAACAAACCTTGGTACAACGAAAAAGTAAAAATTAACCAAGCACTGCCAAACTCCAATAAAGTTGTCATGATAAATTCCCCTCTACTTAACTAACATCAGTCATTATATTACCGCTAGAAAATAAGAACAATATTTTGCGCCTGGTACTTTTCATCGCATCCCAAACTACTACACCCACAAAAAAGCACCTACTACCGAAGTAATAGGTGCTTTTAATGTCGTTAAATCGCAAATTTGAATGGCACTCGCTCCACAAAATTCTGAAAAAGTTGATACAAAGGGCTTTGACGCCTTCTGATTATCGCTTTGAGACGATTTTGATGATTCACCATGACTCTAGAAAGCCATTAAATCAACGTTTCTGAGTCATACAAAGTCACCAAAAATCACTGAAAATATATCACTCGCTCCATGATTTGCTTGCATACATAGTAACAATCAATAATTTCGCTTAGCCATTGAGATATGTGCTGGGATGACAAACACAATCATTGTCAACAACACCGCTAACATCATTGCAGGCGCAAATAAAGTAACTGTAATGATAAATCCAGCGACCTTGATCGCAACGTCAAACCAAATCCCACCAAGGCCAAGCAATCCACCCTGAGCTAACTGCTCATTGTCCGGGTCAGCTTTTACTAATGATTGAGACAACATGACATTTGCGAACGTCACCAAAAGTACGACAATCCCATAAAATCCTTGCGCAAAGGCATTGTTAAAATGAGTATCGACCAAGCTCGTCGTGTACGGGAACAAAGATGAGAAGAACAACATCAGAATCGTCCACCAAACCGTACTAGGTTGGATTTTGCGAACAAAGTGCCACTCATTGTGGTTTGTCACCCACATTGCACCCAACCAGAAAAACGATAGTGCATATGAGAAAAAGCTGGCTCGCAATGACCAGAATCCTTCAAATGACATTGTTTCAGGACGGTCCAGTTCCAACACTAAGATCGTCATGATAATTGCTAGGACAGCATCAGTAAAAGCTTGTAAACGCTCCTTACTCATGTTTCTTAGCCTCCTGCCACTCTTTATCAAACATCACATGTGCCTCAGCAATCTGCTTTTCAACAACCCGCATATGACCTTCGTACTCATCAAACTTCATCTGCAAATACGCAAGGGTTTTCTGTTCTTCGGCAATCTTGGCTTGCAAATCTTCAATTCCCTCAGCAAGAATTGCCTTACGCGCGGGAACCGTCTCATCATTATCTTCAACAATCAAGCCCATGTACTCAATCAACTGTTCAATCGATAAGCCAGCTTGGCGTAAGTAAATAACAAATTTGATAATGTTGATATCAAACTGCGTAAAATCTCGTACCCCCGCCTTAGTTCGGCCAATATGATGAATGACCCCAATGCGTTCATAGTAGCGGATAGTCTCGGCTGTAATGCCCGTTTCTTCGGCTGCTTTTTTAATATTCATTCGTTAGTCTCCAACTTATTATTCCGACTAATCATAACATAGTGAAAGACTAAAAATGCTTAGTGACGCGCAGCCAAGTACTTAACCATCTCTGGATCACGGTGATCAAAGAATTGTGACGTGTTAGTATTCAATTCCGCAACCAACTTCATTTCTTCATCAGTCAACTTAAAGTCAAAGATGTCGATATTTTCACGCATACGCTCTGGACGAACTGTCTTCGCCAAGGCGACAATACCGCGTTGCGTCAACCAGCGTAAGATGACTTGTCCAACGGTCTTGTTGTGTGCCTGTGCAATCGCAACCAACGTTTCATTGGTGAAAATACCATTCTTTCCTTCAGCAAATGGTGCCCAAGCTTCTGCCACAACACCTTCATCAGCCATAACTGACAACTCTGATTCGCGTTGGAAGAATGGGTTAATTTCAATTTGGTTAACTGCAGGCTTTACGTCGTTAAATAGGCCTAAATCAACCAAGCGATCGTTGTGGAAATTAGAGACACCAATTGACTTAATCTTGCCTGCCTTTTGGGCATCTTCCAACGCACGCCATGCACTGTAAACATTGCCCACTGGTTGGTGCAACAAGTACAAATCAAAATACTCTAATCCCATATCTGACAATGCCTTGTCAATTTGTGCCATCGCTGCATCATACTCATAATCTGACAACCACAACTTAGAGGTTACAAATAGTTCTTCACGGTCAACCCCAGACATCTTGATGCCCTTACCAACGGCTACTTCGTTATCATAAGCCTGTGCTGTATCAATCAAGCGGTAACCTGCCTTAATCGCATCTGCCACCGCTTGGGCCGTTGAATCGTCAGTGGCCATTTGGAAGACCCCATAACCAGCAACCGGCATCTTGTTTCCGTCGTTCAATGTAACAAATTCCATAATCATTATCTCCTTTAAACTATCGTGATGTCATCATAAACCTTGTAGTTAACTACAAGTCAACCATTAATTACTTAGTTTCAATTCGGTCCAAAAACCACTCTACAATCTTTGGATCATGGTGATCGAAGAAAGCAGACTCCTTCATATCTAACTCTGCAATCTTATCCATTTCAGTATCTGCCAATTCAAAATCAAAGATATTGAGGTTTTCACGCATACGCTCTGGCTTTGTTGATTTAGCCAATGCAACTACGCCTCGTTGCATCAACCAACGCAACACAACTTGTCCAACGGACTTTTGGTGCTTTTCGGCAATTTCACTCAAAACAGGGTTGGTAAATAGATCGTGGCGTCCTTCAGCAAATGGTGCCCATGCTTCGGCTTGAACATGGTACTTCTCATGCCATGCCAGATCTGACTTGCGTTGATTCCATGGGTTAATTTCAATTTGGTTGATTTGTGGCGTAATCTTCACGTCATTCATACGCGTAAATTCAATCATTTGTGCGGCATCAAAGTTTGAAATACCAATCGACTTAACGCGTCCATTAGCTTGGGCAGTGGCTAATGCACGCCATGCGCCATAAGTATCACCGTACGGCTGGTGCAATAACACCAAGTCAATGTACGTTAATCCCAGCTTCGTCATTGACTCATCGATAGCTGTTGCAGCCGTTTCTTGGTTGAATACGTTGTTTACAAAAAGCTTCGTTGTGATAAACAAATCTTCTCGGCTAACCAGTCCCTCAGCAATCGCACGTGCGACACCAGCGCCGACTTCTGCTTCATTGCCATATGAAATTGCTGTATCAATTAGGCGATACCCGGCAACAATTGCTTGATAAACTGCTTCTTCAGTTTCTTCATTTGGAATTTGGTAAACGCCAAATCCAAGTTGTGGCATCTTCTCACCGTTGTTTAATGTGATGTAATTCATGTTTGATTTCCTCTTTCGATTTGATGATTTAATTAAACACCTTGAAGTGAACTACAAGTCAACAACGAAGTTTCAAACTTCCAGCGAAAGATTATCAGTAGACAACAAAAAAACGCGTTCGCAATCGAAATTGCAAACGCGTTTTTTGTTTTTGAATCGTTTCCAATCCAGAAAGTGAAAATCGAAAGATTAACGCTTTGAGAATTGTGAAGCCTTACGGGCCTTCTTCAAACCTGGCTTCTTACGCTCCTTCATACGAGCGTCACGAGTCAACAATCCAGCCTTCTTCAAAGCTGCACGGAAGTCAGGATCCACTTGCAACAAAGCACGTGAGATACCGTGACGGATGGCACCAGATTGACCTGAGAAACCACCACCGTTTACGTTAACCAAAACATCGTAGTTTCCTAGAGTTTCAGTAACGTTGAATGGTTGTACCATAACCTCACGCAAGTTAGCGAAAGGAATGTATTGTTCAGCTGAACGACCGTTGATCGTGATGTTACCGTTACCAGGTACCAAACGTACGCGGGCAACAGAGTTCTTACGACGGCCAGTTCCGTAGTATTGTACTTGAGCCATAATTAACTATTCTCCTTTCGTTAAATTAAATAAGGTTAGTGATATCCAACACTTCAGGGTTTTGTGCTGCGTGTGTGTGCTCTGAACCAGCAAACACGTGCAACTTCAAACCTTGTTGGCGACCAAGAGTACCCTTTGGCAACATACCGTGAACTGAAAGCTCGATCAAACGTTGTGGGTTCTTCTCTCGCAAATCACCGGCCTTGCGCTCCTTCAATCCACCTGGGTGGTTTGAGTGGTGGTAGTAAATCTTGTCCGTTGCCTTCTTACCAGTCAAAGCGACCTTTTCGGCGTTGATAACGATAACGTTATCACCCGTGTCGACGTTTGGCGTGAAAGTAGGCTTGTTCTTACCACGCAAGATTGATGCTACGACAGTTGACAAACGTCCCAATGCAATATCAGTTGCATCGATGACGTACCACTTGCGATCGATCTCACCTGGCTTTGCCATATAAGTTGTACGCATGGAAATTTCCTCCAATATTCTGTTTGTTTACTTTACCAATAATTAAAAAAGTCGTACCAGGACATTCCCATTGCGGTGTGGTAAACAATACCGAGATTTATCTTACCTTTTTTCTACCGAAACGTCAACGGAAATACGCCCTAGATTTGAACTATTTGCTTGTTTTCGTGCTTTTTAATAGTCAACTGACATTAAATAGAGGCCCTGTGCTGGCGCTGTAAATCGCGCTTGTTGCCGATCTTTTACGGCAAACAATCGCTGAATATCATCAACCGGCCGTGACCCGTTACCAATTTCCAGCAAAACGCCGACCATGATACGAATTTGATTATACAAAAAACCATTCCCAGTAAATTCAAACCAAATTTCATCCTCTTCCGGTTTCTCCCACATCTTAGCAGAATAGACCGTACGCACCGTTGTTTTTTGCTGGAACCCAGACGCAACAAAACTCAACCAATCGTGCTCTCCCACATAATCACCAATCGCCTGCTGCATCAATGACGTATCAATGCGACGATGCCAATGCCCCGTATAATTACGCTTAAAGGGATCGATGAACTCTGTCGTCGACAACCGATAGCGATACGTCTTATTGTGTGCACTAAATTGTGCGTGGAACGACTCATCAACCTTTTCAACTGACTTAATGCCAATGTCATAAGGCAACATGGTTGATAACCCTTTTCGAACCGCTTCATTTGGAATATCAAACGGTAAGTCAAAATGGACAACCTGCCCTTGCGCGTGTACTCGCGCATCAGTTCGGCCCGAACCTTGCACCCGAATGTGGTCCGCTGGATCTTTAGCCATCTTATTGACGACCTTCTCCATTTCTAATTGCACTGTTCGTTTCCCAGGTTGCACTTGCCACCCGTAAAATTCAGTACCATCGTATGAAATTGTCGCTTTATAGCGCGGCATATTCAACACCTCTTACTTCATTTTTATAGCCATTTAGTCGCGATGAGTAACACCGTAAACACAATGAACCCAATTACCGCAATGGTATCTTGCTTTTGCCAGGTTAAGACACGGTACTTCGTGCGGTTATCACCACCACGATAACCACGTGCCTCCATGGCATCCCCCAATTCAATTGCTCGCTTGATCGCGTTGATAAACAAAGGGATTAGGAGGGGCACAAATGCCTTAATGCGACTAATAATATTACCCTCATTAAATTCAACCCCACGGGCACGCTGTGCGTTCATAATCGACTCTGCTTCGTCCATGAGCGTTGGCACAAAGCGGAGCGCAATTGATAGCATTAACGCCAACTCAGCCACTGGGAAGCCAACCTTCTTCAAGGGTTGCAACAAACTCTCCATCGCATCAGCGACTGCCAACGGTTGCGTTGTTAACGTCAAGATGGTTGAAAACATGATAATCAACATAAAGCGGACGAAGACCGCGATACTATTCGTCACACCATCAGTCGTGATGGTTAGAAAAGCCCAATGCCACAGGACGTCACCAGTTTGAACAAAGAATAATTGCAATAAGGTTGTGATAAACATCAAAAACATCAGTGGTCGAACGCCACGAATAAAGACGCCCACACCAAGTCCCGTCAACAAAATTGATAGTAGCGTGAACGCAATCGCCACGACATACCCCGCCACATTATTCGCAAAGAATACAACGAAAATGAAGGCGACACTCAAAATCAATTTTGTCCGAGCATCTAAACGATGAATCCAAGAATTCCCCGGCATATAACGGCCAATAATCATATTAGTGAACATGTGCTGACCCTCCTAACTGCTCGGCCAATTGATCAGCTAGTGCATCGATATCCAACACCGCATCTAACGTGACACCTTTTGTCGCCAACTTATCGGCGAATTGCTTGGCGATTGGTACATCAAGTTGCTTCTCTTGTAACCAGGCCACGTCATCAAAAATCTTGGCTGGTGTGCCCTCTTTGACAACCGTACCACCTTCAAAAACAACCACATGATCCGCATATTGGGCCACATACTCCATCTGGTGTGTGATTAATACAACCGTCAAATGACGTTCCTTCTGCAGACGCGCAAACAAGGTCATTAACTCTTCTTGCCCCGCTGGATCAAGTCCAGCAGTTGGTTCATCTAGAATCAGCAAATCTGGCTCCATTGCGAGCACGCCAGCAATGGCGACTCGCCGCATTTGACCACCTGATAATTCAAATGGCGAGCGTTCATCGTACTTTTCGGCCATCCCAACCGTCCGAAGCGCGCGCTTTGCGGCCGCTTCAGCTTCAGTAGCCGTCTTGCCAAAGTTCTTTGGCCCAAACATCACGTCTTTTAAAACGGTTTGTTCAAATAGTTGCGCTTCTGGAAATTGAAATACCAACCCAACGTGCGCACGCATCTTATTCAACTCTTTGGGCTTCGTCGTTGGCACAATCCGTTGCTCGGCAATTGTAATCTCACCAGCAGTTGGGATAACCAGGCCATCTAAATGTTGCACCATCGTTGATTTACCTGAGCCGGTGTGACCAATCACAGCCGTAAACTTACCCTCTGGCATCGTAAAATTGACATCATGCAGGCCTTGGGTCGCGAATGGTGTATTTAATTGATACGTAAATCCTACTTGGTTGAAATTGATTGCCATAACCAATCCACCATCCCTTCTGTCGTCAAATATGACGCAGGGACGTCAATGCCACGTTCCCGCAATTTTTCCTTAAGTTGCTCAGCAAATGGGACGGCTAAGCCAAACTCGCGCAGCTTATCCGCATTTGCAAAAACCTGTGCTGGTGCGCCCGTCTCAATCAAATCACCATCATTAATGACCACGACACGATCAGCACTCGCCGCTTCTTCAATATCGTGTGTAATTGATAGGACAGTCAATTCATCCCCCATCCGGGTCTTCAGTTCGTGCACCAGCGCAATCATTTCACGACGGCCCTTAGGATCTAACATGGCTGTCGCTTCATCAAGAATCAAAATTTTGGGTTGAATAGCAAGAACCGATGCAATCGCAACACGTTGCTTTTGCCCACCCGATAAACGTGCAGGTTCGCGGTCAGCAAACGCCGCCATTTGGACCTCAGTCAACGCAGCTTGCACCCGTGTAATCATTTCATCACGGGCAATACCTCGATTTTCAAGTCCAAACGCCACATCATCAGCAACCGTTGCGCCAACAAATTGGTTATCAGGGTTTTGGAATACCATACCAACCATATCGCGAATGGCCCACATATTCTCTTCTGTCACTGACGTCCCCGCAATCGTGATATCTCCTGCAGTGGGCGCCAATAGATAATTCAGTAATTTTGCTAAGGTCGACTTACCTGACCCATTATGTCCAATAATTGCCACCCACTCGCCCTGATTAATCGTCAACGATAAATCTTTCAACGCTGGGGTGTCACTATTAGGATATGAGTAAGTCACGTGTGACAACTCAATAATTGGCGTCATGTTTGCGCCCCCTTTTATTTTCTAATACTTACAATAATAACAAACAACCGCTTGCTTTTGTTTAGTTTGAGGATGTTTGTTTGTCGGTTACAATAGAAGACAGAGGAATACCATTATGTCTGATATTGATTTAACCCGGTCAGCCGATTATCGTAACGTGACGGACTTTTACAAAGGCAAGTCCGACGATGAAATTCGCTCTGACCTTGACCAACACCGCGGCGAAATGATTTCAATTATGCAAAATCTCAGCCACGACTTCAACAAAGCTTCTGCCGTACGTAATAGTAACGCCTTTGGTATGCGCAAGCTCATTTTTTTAAACCCTGAAAATCCGGCTATTCCAGACGCCCCAGAAGGAATCAAAAAATGGGACCGGCGCGGGTCTTTGGGCACACAAAATTATGAGCACATTGAACATCGGCGGGTAACTGATTACCAAGCTGTTTTTGACCAGTTGCATGCCGACGGCTATACCATTTACGCCGTCGACAACACACCAGGTTACCAACCACAATCGTTATATAACGTGACCTTCCCGGCAAAATCAGCCTTTCTTTTCGGTGAAGAACGACTCGGCTTAGCTGATGACCTCATCGCAGCAGCTGATGCCATGATTTATATTCCACAGTACGGTAGTGTTCGTTCAATCAACGTGAGTGTCGCTCACGGAATCATTGCCGCCTTCTATGCTTCACAACATATGTAAAAAGCTCGTCGACTTAACATTCGACGAGCTTTTTTAGCGATAATTTACTTTTTCAAATCGTTGTAACGTGACTCGTGCTTACCGTACAAGCTACGTCCCAATGACTTTTCAAGGAATGGCACGACCCAGTAGTCCAAACCAACCGTGCGTCCCGCACCGTTCATCAAGGCCAATGAGGCGAACGTCATCAAGATAGCAGATCCAGCAACGCTTTGACCAGCAATCAACATAACCAATCCCGTCACAAAGGCGACAAATGAAGCCAATGACGTGAACAAGCCAAATGTAATCAACCAACCAACAAGTGAAGCCAAGACACCAACACCACCGTTCAAAGCAGCACCCGCTTGAATCCACAAGATTCCAACAACAATACGAAGTGGCAATGACCACAAAACGTTACCCATACGTGACGTCCAGCCAAAGAATGGCGTACGACCGTTTGGCGTACGGAAGAATTCATCCATCATGTAGTGGAAAATGTGGTAACCACTCGTGATTTGCGTAAAGAAGTACAAGTTAATCACGTGCTTGAACATGTTGGCAAAGAATCCCGTTAGTGGAATACCATTCTTACCAAACTTCATGCTACCGAATTGTTCCGCAATACCTACTGTGTAGTGAGCACCGATTGAAACGGCATATCCTTGGTAGTGCCCCTTAAAGGCCTTACGTGAACCCTTACCAGTCAAGTCATACACAATGTTAGGTACGGCCGTGTTCGCAGCTGATTCACCACCCTCAACCGTTTGTGGTGTCCAACCTGAACGTGGGTTGTCTGCAACCGTACGGGCAGGTTCTTGATAAGCAGCGACGTCACCAACAACATAGATATCTTCTTCGCCCTTTGCGCGTGAGTAATCATCCGCCATGAAGCGACCAGCAGGTCCTTGTTCCAAGCCCCAAAGTGAGCCTTGTTCCTTCGCCTTAACACCAGCCGTCCAAACCAACGTCTCAGTTGGAACTTCTGTGCCGTCCTTCAAGACAGCAGCGCTTTCCTTAACTTCAACAACACCAGCAGACTTACGCAAGTTAATACCATGATTAATCATGTATTGCTCACCCTTGTCAGCCAACTTACGGTTTGCAAGCATATTCAAAATTGTTGGTGCTGCTTCGATAACATCAATCTTAATTTCTGATTCATCCAAGTTGTTAGCTTCGGCTAATTCGCGACGTTGTTCAATCAACTCACCAGCCAATTCAACACCCGTGAATCCAGAACCAACCACTGCGATACGCAATTTTGCTTCACGCTTGGCTGGATCCAATTCCATGGCACCTTCACGAATAACCTTTTCAATGTGGGCACGAAGCTTAACAGCTTCTTCAAATGACCACAATGTGAAGCCGTATTCTTCAACACCTGGCGTACCGAACGTGTTCGTTGTACCACCAGTTGCCAAAACCAACTTCTCATAGGCGATATCGCCTTCTGACGTCTTTACAATCTTGGCATCCTTATCAACACCTTCAAGATTAGCCGTCACAATTTTAACGTTTGGCTGACGTACGAACAATGTACGCAAGTCAAGTTGAATGTGCTTAGGCTCAACACGCTTCGTTGCAACTTCGTGCAACTCAGTCATGTACGTAAAGAATGAGTGACGATCAACCAAAACGATTTGGTAGTCAGTACCCTTCAATCGCTTAGCCAATTTACGTGCCGTGAAGACACCAGAATAACCAGCGCCGACGACAACAATGTTTTTAGTAGCCATACAAAAATCTCCTCAATAATAATCCCACTAATAAAAAATAAATCCATTAGCCATTTTAGACCTGAAAATTGAATTTGTAAACGTGTTCACTTGTTTTTTGTGCATGTTTTGTCCTATAAACAAAAGGTTTCTCGTTTCATTATAGCAATTTAGGACCGTCTGTTCGTGCATAAACGCTCAACCAAAAGTGCAATATATCGGACTTTTATATGCCCCGAAAGTGCAACAAAAAAGCCACGCCATGGCTGAACGTGACTTTCTAAATTAATTGTGTGTTATTTAGGTCATGTAATCGTTCCCGGTATTAATCGACTAACATTCCCGCGTGAATCTTATCAATATTCCACTTAACCATATCGTAATAGGTATCCCCGGTTGTCCCCTTCTTCGCCAGTGAATCGGTATAAATCTTTTCGTAGATTGGTAACCCAGTCTCCTTTGATACCTTTTCCATTGATTTTGGTGATACTGAACTTTCAACAAACAACGACTTTACATTCGATGCCGCAATCTTGGCTAATACTTGCTTCATTTGCTCAGGGGTTCCTTGTGACTCAGTATTAATTTCCCAGATAAAGGCTGGTTGAATGCCATATGCCTTCGAGAAATACTTAAAGGCACCTTCCGATGTCACCAACAAACGCTTTTCAACTGGGACATCTGCGAATTTGTCTTTTGCTTCGTTATGCAACGCACGCAACTTCGCAATGTACGCATCTGAGCGCTTTTGGAAGGCTTGGGCGTGTTCTGGGTCCTTATCCTTCAAGACGTTTGTAATCGTCTCAACGTACTTAATACCATTGTTTAAGTCCAACCAGGCGTGGGGATCCATTTCATCTTCCTTACCCTTTGACGTCAAGAACAATGGTTCCACTAAACGTGAAGCTGAAAATACTTCTTGGTTATCCCGCTTATTAGCTGTTTTCGTAAGCTTTGAGAACCATCCGTTACCGCCCGTTTCCAAGTTAAGTCCATTGTGGAAGATGACATTAGCTTCCGTTGTCGCAGTGATATCGGCTGTTTTTGGTTCATATTCGTGCGGGTCTGTTCCGCGCTTAACGATACTGTAAACCGATACATCATCACCACCAACTTGTTCAACCATATCTTCAAGAATTGAATTCGTCGTGACAACACGTAGTTCACCACTTGCCGTAGCCGTTTGTGCATCACGATTTTGCACAAACCAAACCGTCCCCCCAATTGCAATTGCCAGCGCACCTGCTGTTAACCCAAGTTTCTTAAGCATTTTTAACCCCCATTAGTTTTGTCACAAAGCCTTGCTTTGGTGACACGATAAACGACCCCAAAAAGATAAGCGCTGCCACCAACACGATAGCAGGACCAGACGCCCAATTTAACGTATATGACAGATATAGCCCAATCGTCGAGGCCAATGCCCCAAGTGCCGAGGCTAAGACAACCATCGTGGTCAACCGGTTCGTCCAAAGAAACGCGGTAGCAGCTGGCGTAATTAACATCGCCACAATCAAGATAATCCCGACCGTCTGAAGTGCCGATACCGTGACTAACGTTAGTACAATCATCAAACCGTAATGGACATACCCTGTCTTCAGGCCATATGTCTTAGCAAATGTTTCATCAAACGATGTAATCAATAATTCCTTGAAGAACAACACGATAAACAAAATGACAATTGCTAATACAATAATCGTCGTAATCAAATCACGGTCTGACACTGCTAACACATTTCCAAACAAGATATGATGCAAATTCGTTGATGACTCAGCCATCGAAATCAGGATGAATCCTAAGGCAAAGAATGCCGAGAACACAATACCGATTGCTGTATCATTCTTTAGCTTACTGTTTGTCGCAACAAAGCCGATCAACAGCGCCGCAATGACCCCAAATGCTGAGGCACCAATTAGCAGATTAATCCCCAGCATATACGCAACCGCAACTCCCGGTAGCACAGAGTGAGAAATCGCATCACCCATCAACGACATGCCACGTAAAATAATGTAACTACCAATAATGCCTGACATAATCCCAACCATCACAGATGCTAACAACGCACTCTGCAAGAAGTTATAGTGTCCTAAGGCCGCGATAAATTCACCAATACTCGTCATGATACATCCTCCGTTTCAGTGAACAGAACTGCGCTCAAATCCGCTGAGAAGGCTTGTTGGATATTGACCTTATTGTAAACGTCCGACACAGGTCCATGCGCGACAATGCCGTGGTTCATAATTAATAAGTCATCAAAGTAATTCGCAACTTTGTTCAAGTCGTGGTGAACAACAATGATGGTCTTACCGGCTGCACGCCAGTCTCGCAGCACATGCATAATTTCTTCTTCCGACTTCATATCAATCCCGACGAAAGGTTCATCTAAAATCACAACATCTGCTTGCTGAACAATAGCGCGTGCTACAAAGACACGCTGCAATTGCCCACCGGATAATTCACCTATTTGACGATTTCGAAATTCCGTCAGATTAACTTGTTCGAGCGCTTTCATAACATCATTACGCTCTGTTTGCCCAGGGCTTTTGAATAATCCTAGCTTGCCATAAGTGCCGGTTAGAACCACCTCAAAAACACTGATCGGAAATGTTAAATCTAACGCTGCTCGCTGTTCGACATACGCAATTTTGCGTCGAACACGCCGGACCGGTTGATTATCCACAAACGATTCACCCGTTCGCCGAATCAGACCCAAGGCCCCTTTGATTAGGGTCGACTTACCCGCGCCATTCGGGCCAATAATCCCCGTAATCTTGCCCGGACTAAACGCGACTGACAAATCGCTAAACACCGGCGTCGATGTGTAGGCGACTGTCAGTTCCTTAATTTTTAGCATGACTGCCTCCTATGATTGTTTTTGGTTATGCAAAATATTCTTTTCCAAAACCAACTCACTAAGAGTAACTTATCCGTACACGCTAAACAATAGTTTTTCTTAGATTGAAAAATAAATGTAACTAGATAACATCTAACTGACATGAACGCTTGTTAATAGTTAACAGGTGCAAATAAAAAACACCCAGCTAATGCGATTGTTTAGCCAAGTGCTTCGTCTGTATTTTTTATTGCGCATTCAATGTCGTATAAGTTGCCTTAGCCAATTGTTGTACCAGGTCAATACCAGCATCTTCAGAGACGTTTTGATTGCTTAAAATGGCAATAACATAGTCTGATTGTTTACTCGTAATATGGCCCGTTGAGTTAATAATCCAGCCATTTTTATCTGCCAGCCAACCATTTTTTAGTGCAACTGTGGCATCCGGCGTTAAGCCAGCTGTAATCCCCCAACTCTGATCTACCGCAATATTATTCATTAAGCCTTGCATATACGTTCGTGAACTATCTGTTAACACCCGACTCTGATAAAAAATATTCTTAAGCAACGTCAGTTGATCTGTTGCCGTTGTTGTCGAGTACCCCCATGATTCACTATCCATGTGACTATGGGTCATACCCAGGCGCTTAAACAAGGCATCTGGTTGCGTATTGCCCCCCTCTGTTTCAAGTAAGGCCGTCGCCGCATCATTATCACTGTCTTGAATCATTGCGGTTGCCAATTCATCCTCATAATTCGATAAACCAGTGCCATTAGTCGCATGCTGTCGTAACAAGTTAGCGAGAATTGCAACTTTCACAATACTTGCCGTTTTAAATTGCACATTTGCATCGTTAGATAATTGGGTTGTAACGCCGGTTTTATGATCATAGACTGCAATATCAACCGGGGCATTCTGCTTATCTAAAATGCCACGCCAGGCCGTTTTTAGATTATTGGATTCATCACTGACTACGGCAGCCTTGGTGGCTTCGAAATCGGCTATTAATTGACGCCCAGCATATTTATAGGCCAAGGCTATGCCAAACACCAACACAACGCCGACAAACAATACCTGCTTGTAGGGTCGCTTTAAATTTGTACGCGATGTCATGGCACACAGCACTTCCTTTCGTCGTAATCGTTACTAAACGCTATTAACTAATTATTAGTATACTCAAGAAACTTAATCGAATCTTTTATCACAACAGCTATTGGCCTTGATAAGGACGACTTTGTCAAAAAAATGCATAAAAAAAGACGAGATACCGGAGTATCTCGTCTTTTTAAGAAGGGACGTTAATTACTTAACAGTAACAACGGCACCAGCTTCTTCCAACTTAGCCTTCAATTCGTTAGCTTCGTCTTCTGAAACGCCTTCCTTGATAGCTGAAGGAGCGTTGTCTACCAAGTCCTTAGCTTCCTTCAAGCCCAAACCAGTTGCTTCGCGAACTGCCTTGATAACTTGAACCTTAGCTGAACCAGCTGAAGTCAACTCAACGTCAAATTCAGTCTTGGCTGCTTCGGCACCACCAGCTGCACCAGCAACTGCAACAGGGGCAGCAGCTGAAACACCAAACTCTTCTTCAATAGCTGAAACCAAGTCAGCCAAGTCCAAAATCGTAGCTTCCTTCAATGAAGCGATGATTGAATCCTTATCAAATGCCATGATAATTAATCTCCTCGTTTATTTGCCTATACGGCGATTTTAATTTGTGGGCTAAGCCCGATATAAAAGTGCGTCGCACTAAGCAAAAGCTTAGGCTTCAGCAGCTTCTTCCTTTGCGTCTGACACAGCCTTAACTGCGTAAGCAAAGTTGCGAACAGGTGCTTGCAACGTTGACAACAACATTGACAACAAACCGTCGCGGTCTGGCAAAGCTGCGTACTTGTTGATATCTTCAACAGATGCAACTTGACCGTCAACAACACCACCCTTGATTTCCAAGGCTTCGATGTTATCAGCAAACTTCTTCAAAATGCGTGAAGGAGCGATTGCGTCCTCGTTAGAGAATGCAACGGCTGAAGGTCCGACAAACAAGTCGTTCAAGTCAGTCAAATCAGCGGCTTCAACAGCACGCGTCAAGATCTTGTTCTTGATAACCTTCAACTCAACGCCTTCTGAACGCAATTCTGAACGCAAGTTGTTGGCTTGTTCAACCGTCAACCCACGCACGTCAACAACAACTGCAGATGCAGCTGACTTAAACTTGTCAGCAACTTCTGAAACTTGTTGTGCCTTCAAAGCAATAGTTGCTTCACTCATGGTAATGTTCCTCCTGTTAAGATTTTGATTCGTACCAAAAACCCCCAGCACATACTGCACCGGGGGGGCAAAAGTCGCTTACGCGTTTTTCACTTCCTCGGCGGGTTATTAAGTCTTACGACACCTGCGTCTTAGGTAGAATCGATTTATTACTCAAACTACTCTAACAGGTAGTCGAGGAAGTGTCAACATGAAAAGCTAAATTATAATCTAGAAAAATTCTAAAATTACAATGAAGCTAGATCGATGTTAACAGCAGGTCCGAACGTTGAAGCGATTGATACGTGCTTTACGTATGCACCCTTAACAGCGGCAGGACGAGCCTTCAAGATAACGTCTGACAATGACTTGATGTTTCCAGCAAGCTTGTCGGCGTCAAATGATACCTTACCAACTGGTACAGCAACGTTTCCGTCACGATCAGTACGGTAAGTAACCTTACCTGACTTAGCGTCAGAAACGGCCTTTGCTACGTCAAACGTAACAGTACCCGTCTTAGGGTTAGGCATCAATCCCTTAGGACCCAATGCACGTCCAACACGACCAACTTGGGCCATCATGTCAGGCGTAGCAATGGCAACGTCAAAGTCCAACCAACCGTCAGAAATGCGTTGAACCAAGTCAGCAGCACCAACAACGTCAGCACCAGCTTCTTCAGCTTCCTTAGCCTTATCACCTTGAGCAAAGACCACAACAGTTTGGTCCTTACCAGTACCGTTAGGCAAAACAACGGCACCACGCAATTGTTGGTCTGCTTGACGAGTATCAACGTTCAAGTTGAACGCGATTTCAACAGTTGCATCAAACTTGGCAAAGTCGATGTCCTTTACCAATGCGGCAGCTTCTTCAACAGTGTACAACTTCTCACTGTCAACCTTTTCAGCGGCTGCCAAATACTTCTTACCATACTTCTTAGCCATGGTAGCTATTCCTCCTTGCAAATGCGGTCAAACGGTCATTGACCTCCCGCTTGATCATGCTTAGTTTCCTACGCGATCCGTACGGAACTCGTTAAATTAGCCTTCAACGTTGAAGCCCATTGAGCGAGCAGTACCTTCGATCATGCGAACAGCTGCATCAACGTCAGCTGCGTTTAGATCTTGCATCTTAGTTTCTGCAATTTCACGTACTTGTGCTGCAGTAACCGTAGCGACCTTCTTCGTGTTAGGCTCACCAGAACCCTTTTCAACACCGGCTGCCTTCTTCAACAAAACTGCTGCTGGAGGCGTCTTAGTGATGAATTCGAATGAACGATCTTCATATACAGTAATAACTACTGGGATCAACAAACCACCTTGGTCGGCAGTGCGAGCGTTAAACTCCTTTGCGAATCCCATGATGTTAACACCAGCTTGACCCAAAGCAGGTCCAACTGGAGGTGCAGGGGTAGCCTTACCGGCTGGAATCTGCAACTTAACAATGCTTGAAACTTTCTTAGCCACGATTGTTTCCTCCTTCGTGTTTGTGGTGTAATGGCGCGTTTCGATTTACGCCTCCCACATATGCGTGTCACCACACATACCAGATTATAATAACAAAACACCTGACTTTTGACAAGTCAGGTGTTCAATAAAAATTCAATTTTTTATGGAAATGACTTTATAGTACTGACTCAACGTCGTTAAATGAGATTTCCGTTGGCGTTTCACGACCCAAGAAGTCAACCAAAACAGTTACTTCTTGCTTGTCATTATCGATAGCCGTTACTTCACCTTGCATACCAGAGAATGAACCAGCGACAATCTTCACTGATTCACCAACTTCAACATTCAAGTCGGCAACCTTACGTTCAACAATGTTCATGCGAGCCAACATGTCATCAACTTCATCAGGCAACAATGACACGGGCTTTGATCCACCACCGTGTGAACCCAAGAAACCAGTTACACCTGGTGTGTTTCGCACAACATACCATGCTTCGTCGGTCATAATCATCTCAACCAAGGCATAACCAGGGAAGTCGTTTTCCTTAACAATCTTCGTCTCGCCATCCTTTTCAACTTCAACTTCTTGCTCTGGCACGATAACACGGAAGATGTAGTCCGTCATCCCCATCGTCTCAATACGTGACTCGAGGTTCGCCTTAACCTTGTTTTCGTATCCTGCATAAGTGTGCAAGACGTACCATTGCTTATCATATGACTCAACTGCCATGATTGCCTCCTTAGGTCGTGCCTGTAATTTTTGTAAATTAAAAACCCTCAAGATTGAGGGTTTATTAGTCGCTTTTCAATGTCCTTATTATATCGCAATAAGCTTACTTAGACAACCAAGTAACCCCTTGTTCAAAGACCCAGTCAGCGCCACCAAACAAAATGGCGAAGAACAAACCGGTCATCAAAACAATTGATGTGTCTCGAACATTTTCACTAAACGTAGGCCAAGTGACCTTGCGCATTTCAGCGACAACGCTTGCTAAAAACTTCATCAGTATGTACTCCTGTTTCCAGAGTGGGTCGACCCAACTCCGTTCTTACATCGTCTCACGGTGCATCGTGTGTTGCCCGCAGAACTTGCAAAACTTCATAACTTCAAGACGCTCAAGACGGTTGGGCTTCTTAGTTACCATGTAGTTTCGTGATCCGCAGACACTGCACGCTAATGCGACTTTCTTCGCTGCCATAATCGTGTCTCCGCTCTTTTAAAATTCTCTAATATAGTATTTTCAGTTTACCACGAATGCCTTTATTCAGCTACCTTTCGCCTCAGCTTGGTAGATTTTCTTCAAATTTTGTCGCGTTGCATAACACCAAGAACGTGATCGTTCGAGTTGGACCGCACATTCATTGATGTCGTATCCCATCGCGAGTAACAAGACGAATTCCCGTTCCTTTACACCTAAATTCGACATTAAATCAACAATGGTCGCCACTGCTGCACTAGGCGGCGTAATTTGTGCACTCTGCACATACGTCGTTACACACGCTTCATTCAACGAAACGCCCTCCACCGACTCGTACCGATAGGACTCCCGCCACAGTTGGACAATTCGGTGCCGCAACGCTTGATTATAGTACCGCGTCAGCGCACCCCAATGTGTGGCCTTTAGCTTGCGTAATGTTTGGTACAACACTAACCGACTCTCCTGTTCCCAATCGTATTGCTGCGTCTGGAGACTGTGATCACGGTATAACGTCCACACCAATCCCCGAAACGCCTCAAAAATATCCTGAAAAGCAGCTTCATCACCCGCTTGTGCCGCCTGAATTAACTGCATTGCCTTTTGGTTCGTCATCTTATTTTACCCTCCTCCGGCTTGCTAACAGTGTGCCGATGATTCGGATTCAAGACGAAAAAAATGCACAATAACCGGCATCAAGTTACCGGTTATTGTGCATTTTTTCATGTGGTTAAAGCGGGTTACGACTACTAAATGCTTGATAAATTAACAAGCTAGCTGCAACCGACGCATTCAAACTTTGGACGTGACCAACCATTGGAATCGTCAGCGTTTCATCCACCGTCTTCTTCAACAACGGTGAAATCCCCTTACCCTCATTACCAATGATTAGAGCAGTTGGACCAGCAGCATCCCAACGACGGTAATCCTTACCATCCATGTCTGTGCCAAAGACCCACAACCCACGTTCCTTAAGTTGTTCAACCGTTTGCACTAAGTTCGTCACACGTGCAACAGGCACGTGTTCAATTGCCCCTGTTGACGTTTTCGCAACAACTGATGTCAATTGTACCGCCCGGCGCTTAGGAATAATAATGCCATGCACCCCAGCCGCATCAGCCGTACGCAAAATTGAGCCTAAGTTGTGTGGATCTTCAATTGAATCCAACACCAAGAAAAATGGTGCTTCTGATTTTTCAGCTGCCTTCGCAAACAAATCGTCAATCGTTGCATATGCATAGGCCGCAATCGATAACACCACACCTTGGTGATTTTGACCATTCGTCAATTCATCTAACTTAGCTTTTGGCGCATCTTGAATAATCAAGCCCCGCTTTTTCGCTAATGCCATCACTTCATTACGAATCTTGTCAGCCAAACCACTTTGTAGCCAAACCTTGTTAATTTCTGTTTCACCCTTCAACGCCTCAACCGACGCATGGTGGCCAAACACGAACTCAGTTTGTGCCGTATCATCGACGGCTTCAGCTTCTACTCGCATTTCACGCTTCTGGCGTGGTTGGCGATCGCGGTCGTTGAAACGACGGTCGGCACCGCGACGATTGGTTGGTCGTTCTTGACGGCCACCACGATCACGACCGTTACGATTATTTGTTTGTTGTGCCATTTGCTCTCGTTCGCCCACTTTCTACTTGTTCGTATACCCAAGCCACAATCTCATCTAAACGCGCTGTTTGATTGCTAGCTGCCAAAAAACCAATCAATGCTTCAAATCCAGTCGAAATACGGTATGTCACAACATCTGTATTCTTCGCCTTTGTATGTGAATTAGCATTGCGTCCACGCTTAAAGTACACCATTTCTTCTTCAGTCAACAAATCTTCCGCTTCCATCAAGGCGTACAAAGCCGCGTGTGCTTTAGCAGACACGTAGTTCTTTGATTCACGTTGCAGGCGGGCCGGCTTCGTAATCCCTTTAGCCAACAAATGTTGACGGATGTACACTTCATACACCGCATCCCCATAATAGGCCAAATCCAAGCCATTTAATTGCTCATAATTAATCTTCTCATTCATGCTTACTATAATAACAGAAAAACCGGGCCAATGACCCGGTTTAACAAATTATGCTTATGCTTCAACGACATGACGGACAAACGGATCATCTGACAAACCGGCTTGCAAGATAACATCTGCCCACGCCTTTGCCGAATGTAAACTATGATCTTTAAAGTTACCGCACTCTCGAATAGTCGTGGCTGGGACATCATCCCACGTAATGTCATCACGAATCTTGCGCAACACGCGAGTAAACGTTTCGGCTAGCTGCGTTGGCGTGTACGACTGCCAACTGATGACATGGAACCCTGTCCGACATCCAAATGGTGAAATATCAATGATGCCATCTAGCTCATCGCGAACTAAGCTCGCAAACAAATGTTCCAATGTATGAATGCCCGCCGTCTCAATTGACGTCTCATTAGGTTGGACCAAGCGCAAATCATAATTAGCAATCGTGCCACCTTGAGGCCCGTGCTCTTCTGCAATCAAACGCACGTACGGTGCCTTAACTTGTGTGTGATCTAATGTAAAACTTTCAACTTCTGCCATAATTAATTGCCCTCCACATAACTAAGTGGCTTTTGTACCTCAACCTTGGTGCCGTGGTACTTTGCCTTAATCCATTTTTGTTCTGATGCATTGTGATACAACTTGACCAACTTTTGATAGGTCTTATTTTTAGCCTCTGATTGACGCGTCGCCAAGATATTAATATTTGCCTTCGTGCTGGTGTTAATTGACTCGCGATAAATCGAATCATGTAACACGTTCAACCCACCGGCTTGTGAGATTGAATTAGAAATCAACACCGCCGCGACCGCTTTGTCTTTCAAAACGGCAACCCCTGTCGTGTCATCAATTTCCTTGAATTGAAAATGATGGGGATTGGTTGCGATATCGGCAACCCCTGAAAGGGCTGAGAAATCAGACTTCAAGGTGATTAATCCCGCCCTGGCCAATAATTTCAACCCACGGGCCGCGTCCGCATTGTCACGTGCAATGGCAATCGTTGCGCCATTCGGAATGTCTGCCACCTTCTTGTATCGATGTGAATACACACCCATTGGCTCAATATACGTCGTGCCTAACGCAGCCAGCTTCGCGGTATTAGTTTCCTTATTAAAGGCTTGAAAATAGCTATACGATTGGAACGCATTGACATCAACTTCACCTGAAGCAGTCGCTCGATTCAAGGTTGCGCCGTCGGTAAATTCTTTCACTTTAATTTGCAAATCTGCCTTTTTCGCCGCTGGTGACTTCGCAATATGACGCCAAATATCTGCATCAGAGGTGACGGATCCAACCGTTACCTTTTCAGCCGCATGTGCTGCGGTTGTGCCTGCCAGGACGCCTAAACTAACTGCTGCTAAACCCGCCACGATGGTTAACCCAACTTTATTCGTCATCGGCCTATCCCCACACTTCTTCGGCAATTTGCTTGATAAACCCTAACTTCGCCCATTGCTCATCTGGCGTCAGTGCATTACCTTCTTCGGTTGAGGCAAACCCACATTGCGTAGAAAGCGCCAAATTTTCAAGTGGTACAAATTGCGTGGCCTCCTGAATTCTCGCCTTAATATCCGTCGCTGCTTCCAGTTCTGGTGACTTACTCGTGACCAGGCCTAACACTAGCGTCACATCAGGTCGATTAGCCCAAATCGCCGTTAACGGTGTGAAATCACCAGAACGTGCGTCATCGTACTCCAAGAAGTACGTGTCGTAATGTAATTGACCCAGGTAGTCCGCTACTGGCGCATACCCACCCTCGAACAAGTACGTTGACTTAAAATTACCGCGACAAATGTGCGTCGAAATTTTGAAATCATCAGGCAAGCCATCTAACGCCTTGTTAATGACATACACGCTGTCGTCTGCAATCTTTTCATACTTTGCCCGTTCAGTTGGATTGGTGGCAAATTCGTTCAATTTACTAATCAAAAACGCCCAGGTTGTATCATCTAATTGCACATAACGTGAACCTAAATCGTAGTAATGTTGCAACGTTTCATGATAGGCCAACGCCAAATCATCCAAGTAGTCATCCCAAGTATCATAAAATGACAAGGCATTATCTGAACGGCCATCACGGAATAACAACGTTGGTGCTGGAATGGTTGACTTCGGCTCAGTTCCTGCCGGTGCGACTGATTGTAAATACGCAAAATCAGCAAAGAATGGATGATCTGGATTAAAGGCAATTTTGCCAGTCAACCGGACATTATCCGTACGAGTCTTCTCGCCGTGGAACTTATAGGAATCTTCTTGTACATATCGTTCAACACCGGTCAAACCCCACAGAAAGTCCAAGTGCCACCATGACCGTGCAAATTCACCATCCGTTACATCTTTCAAACCAACTTCATGCTGGTGAATAACCAAATCGTGAATTTCGTCATGTTGAATCTTTACCAAAGCCTCCTGTGTGATTTCACCAGCTGCAAAGGCTGCTCGTGCTTGCTTTAGCGTTGCTGGTCGCAAATATGAACCCACTTGATCAAAATGGTAACGTTGCTTAGTTGCTGTTGTCATAATTATTCTTCTCCTAAATATGAAAAGGCATTCGCCAAATCGGCAATGATATCTGTAATGCTTTCGAGTCCCACTGAATAGCGCAATAAGCCTGGTGTAATACCACTAGCTACTTGTTCAGCTGCCGATAATTCCGCATGGGACATTTTTGGCGGATAGCTGATAATGCTTTCTACGCCACCTAAACTGACTGAGTAAATTGGAATAGTGAGATGTTTAACCAATTGTCGGGCGTTTTCAATCGACCCAACATCAAATGACAAGACTGCCCCACCATTTTTGGCTTGCGTTAATTGCACCTGATAGTTCGGATGCGTCGGTAAGCCTGGGTAATGCACGGCATTCACTTGCGGTTGGTCAGTTAACCATGCGGCCAGCTGAGTTGCACTGGCACTCGCCTGCGCCATTCGCACCCCCAGCGTTTTCATTCCCCGCAATAGCAGCCAACTGTCTAACACACCTAGGGTGGCGCCAACTGCATTTTGAATGAAATAGATTTGCTCAGCTAAATCATCACGTTTTGTCACTGCCGCGCCAGCTAAAATATCTGAATGTCCTGCTAAAAACTTGGTAGCTGAATGTACGACGACATCAACGCCGAAATCTAGCGGCTTCTGTAAAGCAGGTGACATAAAGGTATTGTCCGCAATCGTTAAAAGATCATGCGCTTTTGCAATTGCGACAATCCCTGCAATATCGGTCACTGACAAGGTTGGATTGGAAGGCGTTTCAATATAAATCGCCTTTGTATTCGGCAAAATTGCGGCCGCGACGTCTGCTAGTTCACCACAATCAACAAACGTATGTGTGATACCAAATCGTGATAACACATCCGTTAATACACGAAATGTCCCACCATAAACGTGCGACGTCACCACGATATGGTCACCAGCTGAGAAGGTCATGAGCACACTACTAATGGCTGCCATCCCCGAACTAAAGAGATAACCATGTGTCGCATGTTCTAAAGCCGCTACCGCCTTCTCCGCTGCCAATCGGGTTGGATTACCGCTTCTGGCGTAATCAAATTCACCTAAGTTATCAAAATCCGTTTGAGCAAACGTCGCTGATAATTGAATCGGTGTATTAACCGCTCCTGTCAGTTGATCATGCGTCGTCGTTACTTGTAAAATCTTTGTCAAATCATCCATGCCAATTTCTCCGTCTGTTTGCGCTACGAGTGTCAATTTCGTCGCATCACATTCGACTTTGGCCTAATCCCTCACCGACAACAAGACATCGGTGAATCGTCACGCATAATACTTGCATTGTCTGTCCTCCACATTTAAGTTTTGACGTAAAAAAACGTCCCGTAGCTACAATTAGCTACGGGACGTTGACACGTGTTACCACCCGGGTTTAGTTATTCCCATACGAAATAACCCTCTTTCAATACGGTCCTATGTCGGACGATATCTAAGCGCAATAACGGGCGCACCCGAATGACGCTAACACGTTTTGCTCACGTCATTCTAACTCCAAGACCATTTTCCAATTCTTCAGTTGATTAGCTCGCACCACACGCTAACTCTCTGGGCAACCGTTAAAAAGTACTTATCTCTTCTTAGTCGATATCCTTATCATAGCACCACATTAAAAAACGTCAACACTTTAATTAGAATTAGATTAGATAAAAACCTAAAAAGCAATTAATTAACACCAATAGTTAAGTTATAAACGACAATTATATCTTGGCGACGTTCCATGAACATTATTAAAAAACGCCTATTTAAAGGCACTAAACCTTAATTCAGGCGGATTAAATTCTCGAATGCGGTACAACCAAACGGACAGATTGTTCACTTTTTAACTTCTAATAAAGTATAATAAAAGACGTAGAATTGAGCTGATTCCTAAATAAATCTCACAATCAATAACTAATAATGTTCTCAACAAGCATTGTTTAAACCTTTCAAATCATTTCTACATCCAAAGCTTTGGCACCCCGTTCTCCACGGGGTGCCTTTTTTGTCAGTGTCACGGCTTACCAGGCACCAGCCATTAGTCAGCCCGTATGCTCCCAAGCTTTGATAGCAACACTATCAGAGAACCACTTGGCTGCTGCAACCGGCGTGGCTGGTGTCCGGAGCGTTCAAAAATCGGCAACATGCCGCATGGCCGGCGCTATTCAGAAAAGCCCACACAGACCTTGAGGCTTTAGGGGGAATTATTTGCCCCGCTGAATGGCGTCCGCGCCATTCGGTTGCCGAGTTTTTGAACAAAGGCGCAGGACACCAGTCACGCCGGTTGCTCGTCGCACCGCGACGACCGACGACCCCTCAGTCAAACGCAAAAAGAAATCCCCAGAAACAAGATCACTTGTCTCTGGGGATTTCTATTACTTATTAATCAATCATGTAA
>ENA-UOXB01000401-UOXB01000401.1-bioreactor-metagenome-genome-assembly--contig:-NODE-401-length-32199-cov-25.374378_pt1 | contig 32199 bp, 16 predicted proteins | sample MGYA00238158_ERZ761615 | MGnify/ENA primary metagenome ERZ761615 (study PRJEB28904, sample SAMN06267902) | bioreactor metagenome | isolation source: Joint BioEnergy Institute, California, USA...
CCTGACCTTCAACGGCGGCGTGCTGCAGGCGTCCGCGTCGATGGCCACCGGCCGCTCGATGGTGCTGGACCGTGTGGGCGCACTGCGCAGCAGCGAAGGCAGCACGCTGACCGTCACCGGCCCGATCAGCGGCGGTGGCACCCTGGTGGCGGACGGCCAAGGCACGCTGGTGCTTGCTGCGGCGAACAGCCATGCGGGCGGCACGGTGATCAGCGGCGGCACGGTCGTGCTGGCCAATGCGGGCGGCTTGGGCTCCGGTGCCGTCGCGATCAACGACGCAACCCTGCGCACCACGGTCGACACCCAGCTGTCGCAGCCGCTGGTGGTGGTGGGCGAGGCGACCATGAATGTGGCCTCCGGTACCACCACGCAGCTGACCGGCGTGCTGGATGGTTCGGGCAGTACCGGTTGTTTCGTCAAGAGCGGGGCAGGGCGCCTCAACATGGCCGGCACCGCGGTTCTGGCCAATGGCACCTGCGTCACCGAAGGCACCCTCAGTGCCAACGGTGTGCTGCTGAGCAATGTGCAGGTGGAACGCGCCGGCACGGTGCGTGGCACGGGCGCCATCGCCGGCAACATGCGCGTTGATGGCACGCTGGCGCCGGGCAACTCGCCGGGTACGCTGGCGGTGACCGGTGCGGTCACGCTGAGCGACGACGCTACGCTGCAGATCGATATCGACGGGTACGGCACCGGCGCCGGCGCGGGCAACTACTCGCGCCTGCTGGTGTCCGGCGCCGCAGGCCGGTTCGTGGCCAACGGCACCCTGCAGCCCCTGCTGCGCGGCATCAGCGGCAATGCCAGCAACACCTTCACCCCGAAGGTGGGCGACATGTTCCGTATCGTCAGTGGCGAGGGTGGCGTGACCGGTACCTTCGACCGTCTGCTGCAGCCCACCGAGGGGCTGGCTGCCAGCACGCGATTCCAGGTGTACTACACCACCGGTTTCGACATTGATCTGTACGTGACCCCGACCGCCTACAGCACGGATCTGGTGGGCAAGGTCAACGGCAACGCGCTGGCCACGGCCGCTGCACTGGATGCGCTGGTCGAGGCCAGCGACGCCGGCACCACGACCACGCAGCAGACCGATCTGCTGCGCGCGGTGTGGCAGCAGAACGCCGCGACCCTGCCGGTGCTGGTCACCGCGCTGACCGGCGAGACCCATGCCAAGCTGGCTGCGTTGGCCCAGTCCAATGCGACGGCACTGGCCGACGATGTGACCGGCCGACTGGGACAGGGGGTGCTGGTGGAGGCTGCCAGCACGCGTATCGAACAGCTGCTGTGGGCCAACATCGGTTACGGAGATGTGTCGGTGGACGCCGATGCCCGCGCCGATCGTTTCGACGCCCGCCAGCGTCGTGCCAGCGCCGGTATTGATGTGTACCGCTCGGCGAAGGTGGCGTGGGGTGCCGGCCTGGGCCGCACGACCTCCGAGCTGGAGCGCAACCCGCTGGACAACACGCTCGACAGCAACGCGTTCTTTGCCTATGGCGCTGCCCGGGCCGGTGCGGTGGTGCTGGACGGCATGCTGTCCTACTCGGCCGATCGCTGGGAAAGCCAGCGTCCGGACGTCCTGAGCGCCGAGGGCGTGCTGGCTGGCAAGGCAACGGGTACCACCCGCATGGCCAGCGCCGGTGTCAGCCTGCCGTTCACGGCGGCGGGCCTGAGCTGGCAGCCGTCGCTGCGCGCCAACTGGCAGAAGGTGGAGCGCAATGCCTACCGCGAAGGCGGCGATTCGCTGGCGGCGCTGGACGTTGCACGCCTGCAGGCCGAAGGCAGCCGCGCCACGCTCGGCCTGTCGGTGGGCTCGCTGGTGGACAACCCGCTGGCGGCGCGTGCGACCTGGCAGTTCGGCGTGCAGGCGGGCATCAACCACGGCCAGGTCCGCCAGGCGACGGTGACGACCGCGCTGGCTGGCCAGCAGGTCGAACTGGCGGCCGCCGAGGCGGGCAAGGCCTTCGGTCGCGCCCAGCTGCAGGGCACTGTGCGCCTGGGTGCATCGAGCTATCTGTACGGTGGGGTCAGCACCGAACAGGGCTCGGGCGTGGAGAACAACAGCGTCAACGCGGGTATCCGCATCGCGCTGTGATGGCAGGCAGCGGGAGGGCCAGGCCCTCCTGCTGTGGCATGCAACCGAAGCCGCGCAGCCCCGTGGGGATGCGCGGCTTTTTTCGTCCTGGCCGTGAGTGCAGCACCGGGCGTCGCTGGAGTGCGCCGGGGCGACCAAACGCCAACACGCGAGGCAGGCGACAGGCCGGCACGCAGGCCCGCACGTCCGAACACCGAACAGGTCGCCTCTGGTGGTGCATCCCGCTAGGATGAGCGCCTTCAATGAACGTTCGGCCTTGGCATGACAAACAAGCACCTGGACCGTGCGGGCGCGCTGGACACGACCGCGGGTGAGGGGAGGACGCCCACGTGCTCCCGAGCCATCCGGTCGCTCACACGTGTTGCCCTGCTTGTGTCCCTTCCGGCCGCGCAGGCCTCCGAGCCCTTCACCTTCCTGCTCCAGGCAAGCGGATTCGAGACGGCGATCGTGGCGGATGACCGCGGACGGCTGGTCCAGACATGGCCGGGACGAAGCCAGCGACTCACCGCGAACCGCTGGGTAGCGGTGGATGCCGGCAGCAGCCAGAGCGTGTGGTTCGACGCGGATGGCCGTGTCTCGATGACAGGTCCGTATGTCGAGATCCGCTCGCCGGCCTTTGAACGCAATGCTGACGATCCCGACCAGAGATCCGTGTTCATTGCCTGGTCGAACGCGGGGACGGGTCTGCTGCATGCCGACGGCAGTACCTTCATCGGCTGGCAGCCAGGGCAGGGCGAGTGGACACGGACCGCGCACCCTCAACGCTACAGTTGGCGGTCGCGTGAGGGCGAGCGCATCTTCGATCAACAGGGCGCGCTGCGCCTTTCGCTGAAGGCCGACGAACTCCGTGTGGCGGGTCCGTTCCCGGGTCGTACCGGGTATCTGGTGTGCACGCTGGCGACCGAGGCTCCCTGCACCCTGCGCGACGAATCCGGCACCGTGCTGTGGAGTGCAGCGATCGATGACATTCAGCCTCTGGCGACGGGCGGCTGGCTTGCCCGGCAGGGAGGTGCGTGGCGCCAGTTCGATGCCCACGGCGAACCTGCCGGTGACCGCACGCGCGTCCATGCAGAGCGGCACGCCCATGGGGGAAGGCTCACCTTGGCCAGTGACCAGGCTCCCGCCTGGCCGCGCTGGATGACCGGGTACAACGTTGAACGTGAGGACGCACAGGGTCTCATCCTTGACCCGGGCAGCGCTGTCGGCGGCCTGATGCAGTCCGACGGTGGCTTCACTGCTGTCCCGTACGCCAGCCAGGGAGAGGAGGTCTGCCCAGGCGTGTGGCGCTTCAGCTCGCCCAAGGGAGACTGGCTGGGCGATGGCAGCGGACAACCGGGGGGTCGTTTCCCCGCCTTCTCATGGAACGCGGTCGGGCCACACCCGCACCTGAGACTGCAGGTGGCGGAGAATGGCCAGCAGACGCTGGTGGACTGCAGCGGACGACTGGTCGTCGACACGCCCCCCTTGGACCGCCTCGCCCCGGGGTCCGGCGGGATGCTGGGCACGCTGGCAGGTGAATCAGACCCGCGCCTCTGGCTGGACGCGGCACTGCGGCCGCATCTTCTGCCCAAGGACAGTGCGATCGACGCGTCAAACCCTGATGGCTCATTGCTTCTGGTCCGAGCGGAGGGCGGGCTTCGCCTGTACAACGTCAAGGCCAAGCGCTTCGTCGGTGCCGTGATGCAGTCCGTCGACCTGCTGCGCAGCGGTGCCGCGTTTCTGCATGATGGCTACTACGGGTTTGTGGACGCAGAGGGGAATGAGCGCCTGCCTCCGCGCTACAGCGCCATCACCTCGTGGGGCGAGGACCGTCTGTGGACGTCGCGCTATCTGGAAGGTGACGCGTCAAACCGGACGGAGGTATCGCTGCATCGCCTGGACGGCTCGGTGATCAAGCGCTGGAGCGACGCCACCCGGGGCGACATCCCGCTGATCCACGGTCTGCAGGACCAAGGGCCGGTCACGGAACTGATCGGCCCTACGATCAACACCGCACAGGGCACTTACCTGGGGCAGCAGTGGGTCGACCGTGAGGGACGCACCCTGTTTCTGGCGATGCACTGCCGACGTGAATCGCCGCAGGCGCAGGGTGCGGTGATCGAGCCCTTGATGGGACCCGTGCGGCGCCACGGCATGCGCTGCGATATCCCTGACGCGGTGAGGGCGGCGATGGTCGGGTTCATTCGCTGAGCCAGGCCGTCCTGGCCACGTCGTGGGTGCGCGTGGGCCCGGCCGGGACCCAGCGACTGCGTCAGTCCCCTTGTCTCTTCAAGTCCGGGGCTTGCCGCGTTGCGATCCGGGACGCCCGGCGTCCAGAGGACAGCTGCGGTGCCGATACCGAGTCGCGCGTGATCAACTGGTGTGCAAGTACGTGGTTGACGATGGCGCGCCCTGAAGACGCGGGGCGGCGAATTTCCCGCAGCAGGATGTCTATCGCGTTGTCCGCCATCTCTGCGACCGGCTGATGGATGGTGGTCAGTTCCGGCCACACCATGGTCGCGGCGGAGGTGTCGTCGAAGCCCACCACCGAAAGATCCCCCGGCACCTGCAGGCCGCGGCGGTGGGCCACTGAAACAACCGCCGATGCCATGTCATCGTTGCTGGCGAAGATCGCACTGGGCGGGCGCTGGGCCAGCAGTCGCTCGGCTGCCTCCAGGCCCGAACGGTAGGTGAAGCAGCCCGGTTGCACGAGTGTGTCGTCGTAGTCGATACCGGCGTTGGCCAGTGCATCCCGGTAGCCCTGCCAGCGGTGCGCGCTGGCGGTCTGGTTCGGGTCGCCCTTGATATAGCCGATGCGGGTATGCCCGTGAGCGATGAGGTGCGACACCATGTCATGGCTGGCCTGGCGGTCGTCGATGCGCACGCAGGAGATCCTGTCGTTGAAGCGGCTGGAGGCGATGGAGACGACGGGAATGCCGCCGTTGACGAATACATCGACGATGTCCTGCGCTTCACACAGCGGCGGTGGGAGAATCACGCCGGCCACGGTGGTGGCGAGTTGCCGTGCCGCCTCGCGACGTGCCGGCGTGCCGAGCTCATCCCAGGCCACGATGACCAGCTGCGCCGCCGACCGGGTGGAACCGCGCAGTGCACCGACCAGCAGTTCGCGCAGGTAGCTCGAGCTGGGGTTGGTATAGATCAGCGCGATGCAGGTGTGCTGCGCCGCGGCCAGGGCGGAGGCAGCAGGGTTGGGCCGGTAATCCAGGGCCAGCACGCTGCGCAGGACGCGTTCACGGTTGCTTTCGCGTACCCCGGCATGGCCGTTGATGACGCGTGACACCGTCATGGCGGACACACCTGCATGGGCAGCGACGTCATCGATGGTGAGGGCGCTTGCTTTCCGACGCACCGCTTTATGGCCGTTTTTCAACGCGGGATTCCTTTGCTGCGCTGCATGATGACAAGCGCGATTACGGATGAGTAGTCTGCGCCCTGACGCGATGGTAGCGCTACCACTCGGCCAGGGTAAGGCCAGCGGATGCTCCCCCCCTTTACCGCGCGGCTGTTCCGGCAAGTCTGAAAGCGAGCTTGAGTCGCAGTGCATGCAAGGCGCACTGCGATGTTCGGTGTGGAAGACGGGCGTCGCCCGTACGTGCCCCCAGGAGGGGCGGTACATCCATTCGATCGTATGTCAGAGGGGAGAGTCATGAGCGCTGCTACGTTCCGTCGTACCCCAGGCTGGAGGGCTCGTCGATGAGCCGGAGCCTGGCGAAATTCACTTCCAGGGCCATGTTCACCTTTGTCGGTGGCGTCCTGGTCATCAACCCCGCATTCGCACAAGAGGCGTCAACGCCAGCACCGGTCGCCGGGCAGCAGAATCCGCCCAGCCCGACACAGCTGGACACCGTGCAGGTCACCGGCATCCGCAACAGCCTCAGCCAGGCCATGGACATCAAGCGCGATTCGGCCGGTGTGGTCGATGCGATCAGCGCGGAGGACATCGGCAAGTTCCCCGATACCAACCTGGCCGAATCCCTGCAGCGCATCACCGGCATCTCGATCGAGCGCCGCGATGGTGAAGGCGCACAGGTCACGGCGCGTGGTTTCGGCCCCCAGTTCAACATGGTGACGCTCAACGGGCGGCAGATGCCCGGCGCCGATGCGTTCGGTGCGTCGGGGCAGGTCGCCATCGGTGGTGTCGACGGTGGCACCCGGGCCTTCAACTTCGCCCAGTTGGCCGCGGAAGCCATCAATGGCATCGAGGTCTACAAGACCAGCCAGGCCAATGTCCCCAGTGGTGGCATCGGTGCCACCATCAACATCCTGACCTCGCGCCCGTTTGACCACGAGGGCTTCGTCGCCAGCGCCGGGGCGAAAGCCGTCTCCGACCGCAGCCAGCCGTTCGGCAATGACCTGACGCCGGAACTGTCCGGCATCTTCAGCTATGCCAATCCGGACAAGACCTTCGGTGTAGGCGTGAGCGCCAGCTACCAGAAGCGCCAGGGCGGTTCGGTGCAGGCCACCAACAACTACTGGAACGTGCAGCCGTGGACCGGCACGATGCCGGGCAACCCGACGGTGGTCAATGCACCGGCGATCGGTGCGCTGTATGCGCGGCCGAATGACCTGCGCTATGCCTTCTCCGAGTTCGAGCGTGAGCGCATCAACGGCCAGGCCGTACTGCAGTTCGCGCCGACCGATGCGGTGACCTTGACCCTGGATTACACCTACTCGACCAACGAGATCACCGAGAATCGCGGCGAGCAGGGCATGTGGCTGCAGAACAGCAACTACACCGACGTCGAATTCGATACCAGCGGTGCGATTGCCACGCCCATCTATATCCGCGAAATCGCCGGCACCAAGGACTTCGGCCTTGAGCAGCAGCGCAGCATGCAGAAGTACAAGCTGGGTTCGCTCGGCCTGAACGCGGTCTGGAATGTGACCGACCGCTTCAAGCTCAGCTTCGATGCGCACAACTCGAAGAACGAAAGCCGCCCGAACGATCCGCTCACCGGTGGCGGCTCCATCTTCAGCAGCATCGCCGGCACCAACAACTGCACCACCGGGCCGCATTGCGGTGGGTCATGGGTGCAGGAAATGAACTTCAACAACGGTCTGCCGGTGGGCACCCAGGTCTGGTATCCGAGCACGGCCGATGCCATCGCCAACACCAATGGCGTGGTCAATCCGGGTTTTGTACCGGGCGAAATCGGTTCGCAGGTGTTGCGCATCAACTCGCAGACCCAGGTCAGCGAGATCAAGCAGGGGCGCGTCGACGGCGAGTGGAGCTTTGACAAGGGTCGCTTCCAGTTTGGCGTGGACTCAAGCAAGCAGACCACCCACCGCATCCAGGCCGCGGAGAATTACAACACCCTGGGCGATTGGGGCGTGGCCAATGTGGACGGGGATGTGGCCAACGGGCTGATGGACCTGCTGCAGCCGGTCAACATCGTCGGGCTGTTCGACGACTTCAATGTCAACAGCTACACGGCCTGGCGCGGCGATGCCGGTCGCCTCGCGCAGTGGGCGGCGGACAACTATGGCGCCAATCTCGGCGTGAGCCCGCAGCGCGCCGCCGACAACCTGGTGGAAGAGAAGACCCGATCGGCGTACTTCCAGGTTGAGCTGGATGGAGAGCTGGGCGGCATGCGTACCAATACCCGACTGGGGGTGCGCTATGAAACCACCGACGTTGTCTCCACCTCGAACATTGCCATCCCGGAAGCCATCGAGTGGCAGTCGAACAACGACTTCCGTATCGTGCTGTCTGACGAACAACAGCCCTTCACCGAGAAGAACAGCTACAGCTACATCCTGCCCAATCTGGATTTCGGCATCGATCTTCGCGAGGACCTGAAGGGGCGCGTCTCGTTCGGCAAGAGCATCGCGCGTGCGCCGATCGGCAACCTGTATGCCGGGCCGACGGCCCAGCAGCCGTTCGGCTCGGTCCTCATCGACCCGTCCTCGCGGGCCAGCGGTACCGCGCAGAACCCGCAGCTGAAGCCGCTGGAATCGGACAACCTGGATCTGGCGCTGGAGTGGTACTTCGCCGATGCGAGCTATGTCTCGCTCACCTACTGGAACAAATCGGTCAACAATTTCGTCGGCAACACCATTGTCCAGGAGAACCTGTACGGCCTGCGCGATCCTACCGCCGGTCCGGATGCGCAGGCCGCGCTGGCCTTCCTCACCAGCGGCGCGTGTCTCACCCAGGTCGGTGCAGCCAATGCAGCGGCGTGCTCGGCCAACGACACGTCCCTGTTCACCGCGCTGGCCCTGCTGCGCAACAATCCGGCCGGGCTGGGTGCCTACACCGGCACCGACGCCCAGGTGCTGGCCACTGAAGCAGCCTACGACCTGTACGGTACGGCCGGCGATCCGCTGTACCAGTTCAGCGTCAATCGTCCCATCAACCAGAACAAGGCCAAGCTCCATGGCTGGGAACTGGGCGGGCAGTACTTCTTCGGCGATACCGGCTTCGGCATGCTGGCCAACTACACTCTGGTCGATGGCGATGTAGGCTTCAACAATGCAGGCGATCCGGGCATCGACCAGTTCTCGCTCACCGGCCTGAGCGACACCGCCAATGCCGTGCTGATGTATGAGAAATACGGCTGGTCGGTGCGCCTTGCCTGGAACTGGCGTGACCAATACCTGATCCTGGCCAACCAGGGGACCAGCCGCAATCCGTACTATGTGGAGGCGTACGAACAGTGGGACCTCAGCGTGAATTACACGCTGGATGACCACTGGTCGTTCGGCCTGGAGGCGATCAACCTGACCGGTGAGGACGTGCGTTGGCGTTCGCGCACCTCGCAGATGATCGTGAAGCTGGCCGACCAGAGCCCGCGGTACATGCTGGGGGTGCGCTACAGGTTCTGAACCGTGGGTGCCGCTGCCACGGCAGCGGCACCTGTTCAAGGCGGCTGACGGATGGGACAACACCATGTCGCGTTACGAAATGCTCAACAATATTGCCCACCGGGACCTGCGTGTGGCCACCGGCTTCGGCGCCGAATTTGGTGACGCGGTGGGCATGGTGCCGGCCTATCCGAGCGAGTTCGCCGAACTGCAGCGCGAATATCCCATCTTCCTGCGCAAGGACCCCGCTACGGGCGACTGGCAGGCGGTGGTCCTGCTGGGGTTCGAGCAGCACGAGAACCTGTTCCTGCAGGACGGGCGCTGGAACGCCTCCTACCTGCCCGGCGCTGCGGCCAAAGGGCCCTTCCTGATCGGCTTCCAGGAAAGCCACATCGAGGGAGCGCTTGCGCGGGAAGCGGTGCTGCACGTGGATATGGATCACCCGCGCGTGACCGCACTGCAAGGCGAGCCGGTGTTCCTGCCGCAGGGCGGGAACTCTCCGTATCTGGACCATATCGCCGGGGTGCTGCGCGGCATCCACGACGGCCATGCCTATGCCGCAGACATGTTCGCTGCGCTCGACGCGACGGGACTGATCCAACCGGTCACGCTGGATGTCCGGATCGATGCCGAGCATCGCGTCGGCGTCAACGGCCTGCATGCGCTGGACCGTGACCGGCTGGCACTGCTGGACGGTGCAGCGCTGGCCGAACTCAACCGCGCCGGCTATCTGGAAGGCGCCTATCTGATGCTGGCGTCGTTGCACAACATGCGCCGCCTGATCGCCGAGAAGCAGCGGCGCCTGCGCGCTGCGGATGCCGCCGTCGCGGCCGGCAGGAACTGACCAGTGCTGGACGGCGTCGCCATGCGCACACTGGAAGGCCTGGATCCCACGGCGCTGCCGCTGCAGGCGCTGGTCGCTGCCGGCGAGCCGGTGGTGCTGCGTGGCATCGCGCGCGACTGGGGTCTGGTGCGGGCCGGGTCGCGCTCCCTCCAGGAGGCCATGGCCTACCTGCGCGGTTTCGAGGCAGGCGTGCCTGTTCCCTATTCCTTCGGTGGCCCCGGGATGGGCGGACGTCCGTTCTACACCGCGGACTTCACCCGGTTGAACTTCGAGGTCAGGCGTGGGCTGCTGACAGAGGTGCTGGACGCAATCGCCGACCACCTCGATTCGCCGAGCCCGCCCACCTACTACGTCGCCTCGCTGCTGATCGCACGTGCGCTGCCCGGGTTCGCGCAGCACAACGACGCCGGACTGGCCGGGCAGGGCATCGATGCGTCCGCCAGCATCTGGGTCGGCAACCGGGTGACGGCCTCCTGCCACTACGACATTCCGGACAACCTGGCGTGCTGCGCGGTGGGCCGGCGCCGCTTCACCCTGTTTCCGCCGGAGCAGATCGACAACCTCTACCCGGGGCCGATGGAGCCCACCCCGGGTGGGCAGGTGGTGAGCGTGGTGGATTTCGACCAGCCGGATTTCGAACGCCATCCGCGCTTCCGTGACGCGCTGGCGAGCGCACGCACCGCCACGCTTGAACCGGGGGATGCGATATTCATCCCGGGCCTGTGGTGGCACCACGTGTGCAGCCTGGAACCGTTCAACGTGCTGGTCAACTACTGGTGGCGCAGTGCGCCGGACCATCTCGGCTCACCCCTGCCGGCGTTGCAGCATGCGATGTGGGCCCTGCGGGATCTGCCGGCGCGCGAAAAGCAGGCGTGGGCAAAGATCTTCCAGTACTACGTGTTTGGTCCCGGCGAGCAGGCAGGGCAGCACCTGCCCGAAGCGGCCCGGGGTGAGCTGGCACCGTTCGACGAGACGCAGGCGCGGCGCATGCGCGCGCAGCTGCTGGGTCGACTCAACCGCTGATGGGAGCATCGCATTGAACGCTGCGCACACGACACAAGGCCCGATCCGGAGAGTGGTGATCGCCGGGGGCGGCACCGCCGGTTGGCTGGCCGGCTGCGCACTGGCGCACCAGTTCCGCCACCAGCTGGACATCACCCTGGTGGAGTCCGAGCAGATCGGTACGGTGGGGGTGGGCGAATCCACCGTGCCGCCCATCCGCACGTTCCACCGTTTCCTGCAGATCGATGAGCAGGAGTTCCTGCGAGCGGTCGCCGGCACATTCAAGCTGTCCATCTCGTTCGAGAACTGGCGTCGCCCCGGTGAACGCTTCATCCATCCGTTCGGCACGATCGGGCAGGGCACCTGGGCCACGCCGTTCCATCACTTCTGGCTGGACAGCCTGCGCCGCGGGATGCCCTCCGAACTGGGCGACTTCTGCCTGGAAAGCGCCGCTTCCCTGGCCGACAGGTTCTCGCTGCAGACCCAACCCCAGGTCAACTACGCCTACCATTTCGACGCCGGGCTGTATGCCAGGTTCCTGCGCGGCAAGGCCGAAGCAAACGGCCTGCGGCGGGTGGAAGGCACCATCCGCGAAGTCCGCCAGCATCCCCATGACGGTTCGGTTTCATCACTGGTGCTGGATGACGGGCAGGTCATCGAAGGCGATCTGTTCATCGACTGCACGGGCTTTCGTGGCCTGTTGACCGAGCAGACCCTGCACACCGGCTATGAAGACTGGAACCAGTGGTTGCCCAGTGATCGCGCGGTTGCCGTGCAGACCGACGCGGCGGCGCCACCGGTGCCCTACACCCGTGCCATTGCGCACGAGGCCGGGTGGCGCTGGCACATTGCGCTGCAGCACCGGGTCGGCTGCGGGCTGGTCTTTTCCAGCCGCCACATGTCCGATGACGAGGCGCAGGCCAAGCTGCTGCGGGATGTCGACGGACGGCCCCTGCGCGACCCGTGGCTGGTGCCGTTCCGCAGCGGGCGCCGGCTGCAGGCCTGGAACAGGAACGTGGTGGCGCTCGGGCTGGCCAGTGGCTTCATCGAGCCGCTGGAATCGACCAGCATCCACCTGACCATCAGCGCCGTGGTACGCCTGATCCAGCTGTTCCCGTCCGACGGCATCACCCCTTCGCTGGTGGCGCTGTACAACGACGTCAGCCGCCAGGAGATGGAGCACGTGCGCGATTTCATCATCCTGCATTACCACGCCACCCAGCGCGACGAGCCGATGTGGAGGGCCTGCCGCGAGATGGCCCTGCCTGAATCACTGCAGGTCCGCCTGCGCGCGTGGCGCGAGCGTGCCCATGCCTGGCAGGACCCCGGCGAACTGTTCCGGGTTGACTCCTGGACCAGCGTGCTGATGGGCCAGGGTATCCAGCCCGGACCGCCGCACCCGCTTGCGCGGGCCATCGGCGATGCCGATCTGCGCACCCTGTTGCAGCGCATCCGTCAGCCGGTGCAGGACACGGTGGCGAAGATGCCGACGCAGGCAGCGTTCATCGAGCGCTACTGCAAGGCGGCGCCGGACGCATGGCCACCGGGCAGGGCCGTGGCGTAGCCGCAGGGCACGCTGTTGCATGGAATTGGTAGCGCTACCTTCAAGCCACTACGGGGTGCAGTACATGGATCTGGTTGCGGGAATCGACGCAGGTACGCAAAGCCTGAAAGTGGTCGTCTACGATCCTGAAGGGCGCAGGCTCGTGGCCAGCGCCAGCGCGCCGCTGCAGCTGACCAGCGCTGCAGACGGCAGCCGGGAGCAGCGGCCGGGCGACTGGGTCACCGCACTGCACGCCTGCTTTGCGGCGATCGATCCGGCGGTGCGCGCGCGGATTGCCGCGCTGGCCGTCTCAGGACAGCAGCATGGGTTCGTGCCGGTCGATGCGGCCGGGGAGGTGTTGGCACCGGCCAAGCTGTGGTGCGACACCAGCACCTCGGCCGAATGCGTGCAGATCATGGATGCTGCCGGCGGCATGGCGCGCACCATCGCGTTGGCCGGCAACCCGGTGCTTGCCGGCTACACCGCCTCCAAGCTGCCGTGGACGAAAACGCACCGGCCCGACGCCTACGCGCGGCTTGCCACCATCCTGCTGCCGCACGATTACCTCAATTTCGTGTTGACCGGTGAGCGCTTCTGCGAATACGGCGATGCATCGGGCACCGGCTGGCTGGATGTGCGCACCCGGACCTGGTCGGCCGAGCTGCTGCACGCGACCGATCCGCAGCGCGATCTCGCCGACTGCCTGCCGCGCATCGCCGCGCCCGAAGAGATGTTCGGCATCACCGCCGCCGCCGCGGCCGCGTTGGGCCTTCCCGCATCGGTGAAGGTGGCCGTCGGTGGTGGCGACAACATGATGGCGGCCGTGGGCACCGGGTGCGTCGTCCCGGGTCGGCTGGCGATGAGCCTGGGTACGTCCGGCACCTTGTTTGCCTTCTCGGAGACGCCCGTGGTCGACCCGGGTGGGGCATGGGCCGCGTTCTGCTCCTCGACCGGTGGCTGGCTGCCGCTGATCTGCACGATGAACTGCACGGTGGTGACCGGACAGGTCGCCGAGGCCTTCGGCTTCAGCAGCCGCGAGGCCGAGCAGCACCTGCAGGACACGCCGCCCGGTGCCGATGGCCTGGTGATGCTGCCGTTCCTCAACGGCGAACGCACGCCGGACCTGCCGCAGGGCAAAGGGATACTGGCAGGACTGGACACGACCAACATGACGCCGGCGCACCTCTACCGCGCGGCCATGGAAGGCGCCACGTACGCCCTGAAGTATGGCTACGACGCATTCGTCGGCGCGGGCATGCGGTTCGAACGCATCGTGCTGACCGGTGGCGGCAGCAACAGCGCGCAGTGGCGGCAACTGGTGGCCGATGTGTTCGGGCTGCCGGTGGATGTGCCGGCGCAGGCCGAAGGTGCAGCATTCGGTGCGGCGTTGCAGGCGCTGTGGGCACTGGGCCACGGCCGCGGCGATGCCGCCCCCATCGCCGACGTCGCCGACCGCCACGTTGCGCTTGACCCACTGCGTTCGGCACGCCCGGACCCGGCCCGCGCCGAGGCCTACGCCACGGCCTACGCGCGTTTCCTTCGACATCTCGACGCCATCACGCCGCTGTACCGCGGCTGATCTCCTTTCTGCGACACCTCGCACAACGACAGGACGACGCACCATGAGCACGCAACCTTTCATCGGCGCCAAGGAATACTTCCCCGGCATCGGCCGCATTCCGTTCGAAGGCCGGGGCTCGGACAACCCGCTCGCCTTCAAGGTGTACGACGCGGACAAGGTCATCGGCGGCAGGACCATGCAGGAACATCTGCGCTTTGCCGTCTGTTACTGGCATACCTTCTGCAATGCCGGGCACGATCCGTTCGGTCCGGGTACCCGTCATTTCCCGTGGGAGGGCGGTTCGCCGATGGCGACTGCCGAGGCGAAAGTGGACGCGGCGTTCGAGTTCTTCACCAAGCTGGGCGTGCCGTACTGGTGTTTCCACGATATCGATCTGGCGCCGGACGCCGAAGATGCCGGGCAGTACGAAAAGAACCTCAAGCACATGGTGGGCCTGGCCAAGGCGCGCCAGGATGCCACCGGCATGAAGCTGCTGTGGGGCACGGCCAACCTGTTCTCGCATCCGCGCTACATGAACGGTGCGTCCACCAACCCCGATTTCGCCGTGGTGGCGCGTGCCGCCGTGCAGGTAAAGGCGGCGCTGGAGGCCACCGTTGAACTGGGCGGCGAGCATTACGTGTTCTGGGGCGGCCGCGAAGGCTATGCCGCGCTGGCCAATACCCAGATGAAGCGCGAAGTCGACCACCTCGCGCGGTTCCTGACCATGGCGCGCGACCATGGCCGCAGCATCGGCCTGAAGGGCAACTTCCTGATCGAGCCCAAGCCAATGGAACCGATGAAGCACCAGTACGACTTCGACAGCGCCACCGTGGTGGGGTTCCTGAAAGAACATGGCCTGGACAAGGATTTCAAGCTCAACATCGAGGCGAACCACGCCACGCTGTCCGGCCACACCTTCGAACACGATCTGCAGGTCGCCTCGGACCACGGCCTGCTCGGCAGCATCGACGCCAACCGCGGCAACGCACAGAACGGCTGGGATACCGACCAGTTCCCCACCGACCTGTACGACACCGTCGGCGCGATGCTGGTGGTGCTGCGCCAGGGTGGGCTGGAAGGCGGCTTGAACTTCGACGCCAAGGTGCGCCGTGAATCGACCGACCTGGAAGATCTGTTCATTGCCCACGTCGGCGGCATGGATGCCTTCGCCCGCGGACTGGAAGTGGCCCATGCGCTGCTGAACGATTCGCCGCTGGAGCAGTGGCGCAAGGAGCGTTACGCCAGCTTCGACAGCGGTGCCGGCAAGGAGTTCGCCGGTGGCGCGCTCAGTCTTGAAGCGCTGGCTGCGCTGGGTGCCAGGGGCGGCGAGCCCAGGCAGATCAGCGGCAAGCAGGAGCGCTATGAGAACCTGATCAACCAGTACCTGCTGCGTTGAGCACCACGGCTCGCATCGATGACACCGGACCGGAGAGGGGCGCGGCAATGCAGCAGGCAGTGAGCGGTGGAGAGAATACCCGGCTGATCGTATTGATCAGCGTGGTGGCGACGATTGGCGGATTCCTGTTCGGGTTCGACAGCGGCGTGATCAACGGCACCCAGGACGGCCTGCACCAGGCGTTCAGGTCGGGCGAGTGGATGCAGGGGTTCGAGATCGCCTCGATGTTGCTGGGCTGCGCCGTGGGTGCCTTCAGCGCTGGCCGGCTGGCCGACCGTCTGGGCCGGCGCAACGTGCTGATCGTCTCGGCAGTGTTGTTCCTGCTGTCGGCGATCGGCGCCGGCGCCGCGTCTTCCTCGGCGATGTTCATCGCGGCGCGCGTGTTGGGGGGCTTTGCGGTGGGGGCGGCAAGTGTCATCTCCCCGGCCTACATCGCCGAAGTCGCGCCGGCGCGCTACCGTGGCCGACTCGCCACGGTCCAGCAGATCGCCATCATCAGTGGGCTGACCGTCGCATTCCTGTCCAACTATCTGTTGGCGGCCACCGCCGGTGCGTCCACCGAGGCCCTGTGGGGCGGGCACGCAGCATGGCGCTGGATGTTCTGGATGCAGGCCGTGCCCTCGCTGCTGTTCCTGGCACTGCTGCTGACCATTCCGGAGAGCCCGCGCTACCTGATGGTGAAGCGCCGCAAGGAGGAGGCACTGCAGGTGCTTGCGCGGCTGTACGGCGGTGTCGAGGCGCAGGCCAAGCTTGCCGAGATCGACGCGTCGCTGTCGACCGACCACCATCGGCCGCGGCTGTCGGACCTGTGGAACACGGCCACCGGCAGGATCCGCCCGATTGTCTGGGTGGGCATCGGCCTGGCCACCTTCCAGCAGCTGGTCGGCATCAATGTGGTGTTCTACTACGGCGCCGTGCTCTGGCAGGCCGTCGGCTTCTCCGAGAACGATGCGCTGCTGATCAACGTGCTGTCCGGTGCGCTCAGCATTGGCGCCTGCATCGGCACCGTGTTGCTGATCGATCGCATCGGGCGCAAGCCGTTGCTGTGGGTTGGCTCGGCCGGCATGGCGGTGTCACTGGCGCTGCTGGTGGCGGCATTCGGCAGCGGCTCACTGGTCGATACGCACCTGCAGCTGCCTGCGGGCATGGGCACGCTGGCGCTGGTGGCGGCCAATGCGTATGTCGTGTTCTTCAATATCTCGTGGGGACCGGTCATGTGGGTGATGCTGGGTGAGATGTTTCCCAACCAGATCCGGGGTTCGGGCCTGGCGGTCGCCGGTGCGGCGCAGTGGACCGCCAATTTCGCCGTCACCGTGACCTTCCCGATCCTGCTGGCCGCCACCGGGCTGGCAGCCACGTACAGCATCTACCTGGTGGCAGCGGTCATTTCGGTGTTCTTCGTACTCAGGTACGTGCACGAAACCAAGGGCAAGGAACTGGAGCAGATGGAAGGATGAACGCGATGACACGTCGACACGTTGGCCGCGCCCACGCGGGCGTGCTGCTGACCACGCTGCTGCTGGCACTGACGGCCTGCGGCAAGGATGAACCCGTTGCCGCCCCTGTGGCCGCGACACCGGACCCGTGGCCCCAGGTCGCCTGGCCCTTGGCCGATGACCCCGCGCTGGAGAAGCGCATCACCGACCTGATGGCCACCTTGACGGTAGAGGAAAAGGTCGGCCAGCTGGTGCAGGGTGATATCGCCAGCATTACGCCCGACGACGTGCGCCGCTATCGGTTGGGCTCGGTGCTGGCCGGCGGCAATTCCGATCCCGGTGGCCGTTACGATGCCGCGCCGGCAGACTGGCTGGCGCTGGCCGATGCGTTCTACGCGGCGTCGATGGACACCTCCACCGGTGGCAAGGCGATTCCGGTGCTGTTCGGCATTGATGCCGTGCACGGGCAGAGCAACATCATCGGGGCGACGCTGTTCCCGCACAACATCGGCCTGGGTGCGGCCCGCAACCCGGATCTGCTGCGCCGGATCGGCGAGGTGACCGCGCTGGAGACCCGTGCGACCGGGATGGAGTGGGCGTTCGCACCGACCGTGGCGGTACCGCAGGACGACCGCTGGGGCCGCACCTACGAGGGCTATTCCGAATCGCCCGAGGTGGTGGCCAGTTATGCCGGTGCAATGGTCGAAGGCCTGCAGGGCAAAGTGGGTACGCCCGCGTTCCTTGATGGTCGTCATGTGATCGCCTCGGTGAAGCACTTCCTCGGCGACGGTGGCACCACCGATGGCAAGGACCAGGGGGATACCCGGATCAGCGAAGCGGAGCTGGTGCGCATCCACGCGGCCGGGTATCCGCCGGCGATCGCTGCAGGCGCACAGACGGTGATGGCCTCCTTCAACAGCGTCAACGGCGAAAAAATGCATGGTCACAAGCAGTACCTTACCGATGCGTTGAAGGGCCGCATGCACTTCGGTGGGTTCGTGGTGGGTGACTGGAACGGCCACGGGCAGGTCAAGGGCTGCACGACCACCGATTGCCCGGCCACCATCAATGCGGGCCTGGACATGGCCATGGCCTCGGACAGCTGGAAGGGCTTCTACGAAACCACGCTGGCCGCCGCCAAGAACGGCACCATCAGCCAGCAACGACTGGACGAGGCGGTGCGCCGGATCCTGCGGGTCAAGATGCGGCTGGGTCTGTTCGAGGCCGGCAAGCCGTCCACACGTGCGGTCGGCGGCCAGTTCGCCCTCATCGGCGCGCCGGAGCATCGTGCGCTCGCACGCCAGGCGGTGCGCGAATCGCTGGTACTTCTGAAGAACCAGGGGGGCGTGTTGCCCCTGTCGCCCAGGCAACGGATCCTGGTGGCCGGTGACGGTGCCAATGACGTGGGCAAGCAGGCCGGCGGCTGGACGCTGAACTGGCAGGGCACCGGCACGACCCGCAAGGACTTCCCCAATGCGGACACCGTCTACGAGGGCATCGCCCAGCAGGCGTCGGCCGCGGGTGGCGAGGCCGTGCTGGCGGTCGATGGGAACTATTCGAAGAAGCCGGACGTGGCCGTGGTGGTATTCGGCGAGAACCCGTATGCCGAGTTCCAGGGCGATCTGCCGACGCTGGCCTACAAGCCCGGCGACGATGCCGATCTTGCCCTGATCAGGCGGCTGAAGGCGGACGGCATTCCGGTGGTGGCCGTGTTCCTGAGCGGTCGCCCGCTGTGGGTCAACCGCGAGATCAACGCCGCTGACGCGTTCGTGGCGGCCTGGCTGCCCGGCTCGGAAGGTGCCGGCATCGCCGACGTGCTGCTGCGCGCGCCTGATGGCAGCGTGCAGCACGATTTCAAGGGCAGGTTGAGCTTCAGCTGGCCGCGCACGGCCACGCAGTACGCCAACAATGTGGGGCAGAAGGCGTACGACCCGCAGTTCGCCTTCGGCTTCGGCCTGTCCTACGCCGACAACGGCGATCTGCCGCCGTTGCCGGAAGTCTCCGGGGTAACCGGCAATGAAGGTGCCAGCGGCGTGTTCTTCGCGCGCGGTGACGCCGGTTCGGGCATGGCCCTGCGCCTGCAGAACGGCACGGGGCAGGGCGTCACGGTCACCAAGGTGCCGGAGGCCCTGGAGGGCGATCTGCTCAAGGTCACCGGCGTGGACCACCTGGCGCAGGAAGACGGCCGCCGGCTGGCCTGGTCGGGCAAGGCGGAGGCCGTTGCCGCGCTGCAGTCGCACACGGCACTGGACCTGCAGCGCGAAAGCAACGGCGACCTGATGCTGCTGACCACGCTGCGGGTGGAGTCCGCACCCCGCGGTGAGGCCTGGTTGGCGGTGGGCTGCGGCACGGGCTGCGAGGCCCGCATTGCGCTCACGCCGACGCTGGCAACGCTGCCGCTGGGCCAATGGACGCGCGTGGGGGTGCCGCTGAAGTGCCTTGCAGCGGCCGGGGCGGATGTCAGCAAGCTGGATCGGCCGTGGTCGATCGGAACCGCGGCGGCGATGACACTGTCGGTGTCACGTGTCGCGCTGGGCGCTCTGAACGAGGCGGAGATCCGCATCGGGTGCGCAGGCGCGTGACCGTGATGCTGCATCCTGCGCTATCGCGAACCGGGTGGGCGCGTGACCGAATCGCGCACCACCAGCCGGTGCGGCACCACGTGGTCGGTCAACACGCGCACGCCCTCGCTGCGGCGGCGGATGGTGCGCAGCAGGATCTCGATGGCGGCATCGGCCATCGAGGCGATGGGCTGATGGATGGTGGTGAGTTCGGGCCAGACCGTGGTGGCGGCCGAGGTGTCATCGAAGCCCACCACCGACAGGTCGCGGGGGACCTCCAGGCCACGGCGGTGGGCGACCGAGATGGCCGCCGCGCCCATGTCGTCGTTGCTGGCCAGGATCGCGGTGGGCGGCCGGGGCTGGCACAGCAGGTTCTCAGCCGCGGCCAGCCCGGAGCGGTAGGTGTAGTCGCCCTGTTCGACCAGGGCGGGGTCGACCGCCAGCCCGGCGTCGTGCAGCGCGCTGACAAAGCCGTCGTAGCGCCGCGTGCTGGCACTGAGGTCGGTGCGCCCGCAGATGAAGCCGATGCGGCGGTGACCCTGCTGGATCAGGTGTTCCGCCAGCTCCTTCCCGGCGCTGAAGTCATCGATGCGCACGCAGGAGATGTCATTGCCGAGGTGACCCGGTGCGATCGCAACCACCGGGATGCCGGCCCTGGCCAGCTCGGTCACCACCGGCTGCGATTCGCACAGCGGGGGCGGCAGGATGACGCCGTCCACGCGCCCGGCCAGGGCACGTGCGGCCTTGCGCTGGGCGGCCGGGCCCGGCTCGTCCCAGTAGTCGATGACCAGCTGGATGGCAGCGTTGGATGCAACGCGCAGCAGCCCGACCAGCAGTTCGGGCAGGTAGGCCCCGCTGGGGTCGGTGTAGATCAGTGCAATACGGGTGTGCTGCGCGGCGGCCAGCGAACTGGCGGCGAGGTTGGGCGTATAGCCCAGTTCACGCACTGCGCGCATCACGCGCTCGCGGGTGACATCGCGCACCTTGCCCTGGTTGATCGCCCGCGACACCGTCATCGGCGACACTCCGGCCAGGGCCGCCACCTCGTCGATCGTCACGCCACTGGTTTTGCGGCGGACCGCTTTCTTCGCCTTTTCCAATACGCGCTCCCGTTCTTCTCTGTGACGCTGCCGAAGCCCGCGCACGTCCGGAGCTTACAAGGTTTGCTGGCCAACCAGCGGTCCGTTTCGGATGGTAAGCGGTGTCATCGGGCGTTCGCTGCCGTGCTGGTGCTGCTGGCGGCCATCGGCAACGCGCGCGCAGAGGATGGCCATGCCCTGTGGATGCGCTACGTCCCGCTCGAGCCGGCCCTCGCTGCGGATTACCGCACCCACTTGGGGCAGGTCGTGGCCCCTGCTCACACCCCCACGCAGCGCGCCGCGCGCGATGAACTGCAGCGTGGACTGGCGGGGCTGCTCGGCAGCGCTCCGCAGAGGGCTGATGCGGCGGCTGCCGGCCCCCTGCTGGTGCTGGGGACGCCACAGTCGTCGGCGTTGATTGCGCCGTTGGGTGCGCAGATGCAGTCACTGGGCGAGGAAGGCTACCTGCTCAAGCGCACGCGGATGGGCGGGCGCGATGTGCTGCTGGTCGCCGCACCGCGGGATATCGGCGTGTTGTACGGGGTGTTCCACCTGCTGCGGCTGCTGCAGACCGGCGCGGCACTGGACGCCCTCGATGTGCGTCAATCGCCACGGCTCCGGCTGCGCGTGCTCAATCACTGGGACAACCTCGATGGCCATGTCGAACGGGGCTACGCAGGCCGTTCGCTGTGGGACTGGCAGACGTTGCCGGAGTGGCGCGACCCGCGCTACACCGACTATGCACGCGCCAATGCGTCCGTGGGCATCAACGGCACCGTACTCAACAACGTGAATGCAGACGCACAGAGTCTCGCGCCGGACTACCTCGACAAAGCGGCCACACTGGCGGATCTGTTCCGGCCATACGGCATCCGTGTCTACCTGAGCGCACGCTTCAGCGCACCCATCGAGCTGGGCGGGCTCACCACCGCTGATCCGCTCGACCCGGCCGTGCAACGCTGGTGGCGCGACAAAGCCGAGCAGATCTACGCGCGCATTCCCGATTTCGGTGGCTTCCTGGTGAAGGCCAATTCGGAAGGGCAGCCCGGCCCGCAGGACTACGGCCGCTCGCACGCCGACGGCGCCAACCTGCTGGCCGATGCGCTGGCCCCGCACGGCGGTGTGGTGATGTGGCGCGCCTTCGTCTATGCGCACGACGTTCCTGCCGATCGGGCCACGCAGGCTTACAGTGAGTTCGCCGCACTGGAGGGTGCGTTCCGCCCGAACGTGGTGCTTCAGGTGAAGAACGGGCCCATCGACTTCCAGCCACGTGAGCCGTTCCATCCGTTGTTCGGGGTCATGCCGCGCACGCCGCTGATGATGGAAGTGCAGATCACCAAGGAATACCTGGGCTTTGCCACGCATCTGGTTTACCTGGGGCCGCTGTACGAGGAAGTGCTGCGGGCCGACACCCGCACCCGCGGCAAGGGGGCGACCGTGGCGCAGTCACTGGCCGGCATGGCCGGGGTCGCCAATATCGGCAACGACCGCACCTGGAGTGGATCGCACTTCGACCCGGCCAACTGGTACGCGTTCGGCCGCCTCGCGTGGGATCCACGGCAATCGGCGCAGGACATCGCGGCGGACTGGGCGGCGATGACGTTCTCGGCCGATCCGGGCGTGGTGGAGCCCATCGTCGGGATGATGATGGCCTCGCGCGAGGCCGCAGTGAACTACATGACGCCGCTGGGCCTGCACCATCTGATGGCGCGGGGGCATCACCATGGCCCCGGTCCATGGGTTGACGGCGGCCCGCGCGCGGACTGGACGTCGGTGTACTACCACCGTGCGGATCGCAACGGCATCGGCTTTGACCGCACCGCACGCGGCAGCAACGCCGTGGCCCAGTATTCCCCCGGCGTGGCCGAGCAGTATGGCGATCTGGCGCGGGTTCCGGAGTCACTGCTGCTGTGGTTCCACCACGTGCCCTGGGATCACCGCATGGCCTCGGGGCGGACGCTGTGGGACGAACTGGTCGCGCGCTATTCGGAGGGGATACGGCAGGTCCAGGGCATGCAGGCCACCTGGGCGGGGCTGCAGGGGAAGGTGGATGCACAACGACATGCGCAGGTCGCGGCCTTCCTGCGTATCCAGCTGCGCGAAGCACAGTGGTGGCGCGATGCCAGCGTGGCGTACTTCCAGTCGGTGAGCGGCAGGCCATTGCCCGCAGGTGAAGCCGCGCCGCCGCATCCACTGGCCTGGTACCAGGCCCTGCAGGTGCCCTCCGCGCCAGGAGATGGCCGATGAATCCGACGTCGTGGGTGGGCTGGCTGCTGGTGCTTGCCATGGGCGGCTGCGCCACGCGTGCAGCCGCGCAGGAACCCGGCAGGGCGCTGCTGCATCCGCTGTTCCAGGATCACGCCGTGCTGCAGCGTGACCGGCCGATTCCGGTCTGGGGCCAGGCCACGCCGGGCGCCCCGGTTTCCGTGACGCTTGCAGGGCACACGGTCAGCACGCGCGCGGCTGCCGATGGCCGCTGGCACGCAACGCTGCCACCTGCCGCGGCCGGGGGACCCTACGACATGTCGGTCCGGTCCGGGCACGCCAGCTTGCTCGTGCGCGACGTGCAGCTCGGCGATGTCTGGTTGTGTTCCGGGCAGTCGAACATGGAGCTGCCGGTGTGGCGCGCGCTTGATGCAGGCAGCGAGATCGCCTCCGCCACGGAACCGGATATCCGCCTGTTCACCGTGCCGAAGGCCGCGGCGGTTTCACCCCAGCATGATTTCCCCACGCCTGTGGCGTGGCGCCCCGCGTCACCGGACACCGTGCGTGATTTTTCCGCCGCGTGTTTCTACTTCGCGCGTGAACTGCGTAAGACCGTCGACGTTCCGATGGGGCTGATCCAGGCAGCGTGGGGCGGCTCGCGTATCGAGGCCTGGACCAGCCGCGATGCCCTGCGCATGCAGGGTGGCGTGGGCCCCGCGCTTGACGTGCTCGCGCTGTATGCGCGCGATCCGGCGGCGGCAAACAAACACTGGGGCCAGCAGTGGCAACACGCGTGGGCCCAGCGCGCCGGTGCCGCTGCCGATGCCCCCTGGCAGCCAGGCACCGACAGCCGTGGATGGCAACGCGCACCCGCCACGCTCGGGGCGTGGGAGCGCTGGGGTGTGCCAGCGCTGGTCGGCTACAACGGCATGGTCTGGTACCGCACCCAGGTGACCCTGAGCGCCGAACAGGCCGCCAAGCGCGCGCAGCTGGAGCTCGGTCCCATCGACGAGACGGACATGACCTGGGTGAACGGGGTGGCGGTGGGCAGCCAGTACGGCGCGGGCGAGCGGCGAACCTATGCGCTGCCGGCCGGGTTGCTGAAGGCCGGTGCCAACACGGTGGTGATCAATGTGCTGGACACCTACGGTGAGGGGGGCCTTGCAGGGCCCGCGAGCGCGCACGCCATCGGCCTGGACGACGGTACGCGCATCGAGCTGGATGCCCCTTGGCAGTACCGGGTGGCGTCTGGCGCACAGGCGCCGCCGCTGGCGCCGTGGCACGCCGCCACGGGACTGACCACGCTGTACAACGGCATGATCGCGCCGCTGGGCGCCTATGGCCTGCGCGGCGTGCTGTGGTACCAGGGGGAATCCAACACCGGCGACGCAGCGGCATACCTCGCACGCCTGCGCGGCCTGCGTGACGACTGGCGGGGGCGGTTCGGCGCGCAGACGCCGCTGCTGCTGGTACAGCTGGCCGGCTATGGCCAGCCACCGGTGGCGCCGGTTGAAAGTGGATGGGCGCAGGTGCGCGAAGCGCAGCGGCTCGCTGCGGCGGACGACCCGCATACCGGGCTGGCCGTGGCCATCGACATCGGCGATGCCTATGACATCCACCCCCCGAACAAGCAGGAACTGGGCCGGCGGCTGGCGCGGGCAGCGCGCCAAATCGCCTATGGCGAGCGCGGGCTGGCGCCTGCCGGCCCCACCGCGCGCCTTGCAATGGTCACGCCCGATGGCGTGCGTATCCGCTTCAACGAGGTCACCGACACCCTGGTCGCGACCGGCGCGAACGGCCCCATCGGATTCGAACTGTGCGACGCCGATGCGCGCCACTGTCGCTACGCCGACGCGGTGCTGGACGGGCACGACGTCGTGCTGCGCAGCCCGACGGCTGACGCAGCTGGGCGCGTGCGCTACTGCTGGGCCGATGGCCCGGTGTGCACGCTGCGCGACCGGTCAGGCGCACCGGCCGGCCCGTTCGAGCTTTCCATCACCCCTGCGGAGGTTCCCTGATGCGTCTGCTGCTGGCGTCGGTACTGGTGTTGCTATCGTCCCTGCCGCAGGCGAGGGCAGCGGAGCCGGCGCCGCCGGTCTACTTCGACTGGTTCGAGTACAGCGGTCGGGACGTGGCCTTTGAAGCGCCTTTACCGGCCGGGCACTATCGCAACCCGATTCTTGCCGGGTTCCATGCCGACCCCAGCATCGCCGCCGCAAACGGGCGCTTCTATCTGGTCAATTCCAGCTTCACCTACTTCCCGGGTATCCCGGTGTTCGAAAGCGTGGACCTGGTGCACTGGAAGCAGATCGGCAATGTGATCGACCGACCGTCGCAGCTGGACTTCGACGGGCTGGGCGTCTCGCGCGGCATCTTCGCACCGGCCATCAGCTACCACGACGGCATGTTCTACGTGGTCACCACGGCCGTCGACAGCGGCGGCAACTTCATCGCGACCGCCCGCGATCCTGCCGGCCCCTGGTCCGACCCGCACTGGCTGCCGGGCATCGACGGAATCGATCCGTCCTTGTTCTTCGACAACGACGGCACCGTGTATCTGCTCAACAACGATGTACCGCCTGGCCCGTCACGTTACGAGGGCCACCGTGCCATCTGGATGCAGCAGATGGATCTGACGACCTTTACTCCGACAGGTCCGCGCAAGGTGTTGATCGATGGAGGGGTGGAGCCGGCCAGCAACCCGATCTGGATCGAGGGGCCGCACATCTACCAACGCGATGGCTGGTACTACCTCTCCGACGCGGAAGGCGGCACCGGGCCGCAACATTCGCAGGTGGTGCTGCGCAGCCGGGACGTCTGGGGGCCCTACGTGCCGTATGCAGGCAATCCGATTCTCACCCAGCGCGACCTGCCCGCCGACAGGCCGTTGCCGATCACCAATGCCGGGCATGCGGATCTGGTGGAGGGTCCAGACGGCTCATGGTGGGCGGTGTTTCTTGCCAGCCGCAACTACGACACGCGCCACTACAACACCGGGCGCGAGACCTACCTGCTGCCGGTGCAATGGCGTGACGGCTGGCCGGTGATCCTGCCGGCCAACCAGGCCATTCCGTATGCGGCCAGAGCGCCCTCCTGGATGCAGGGCGAAGCGTCGCAGGCACCGTCCACCGGCAATTTCACCGAACGCGACGAATTCGATGCGCCGACCCTCGGCAGCGGCTGGCTGCGCGTGCGCATCCCCAGGCAGCCGTGGGCGGACCTGCGCGAGCGACCAGGGGCCTTGGCCGTGCATCCGCTGGCGGAGAACCTGGACACGCTACGCAACCCGGCGTTCCTCGGCCGGCGCCAGCAGCACCTGCGCTTCGAATCCAGCACGGCGATGACCCGCCCGGCGCCGGGCGTGGCCGCAGGCCTGGCCGCGTTCCAGAGCGAGACCCACTGGTACTTCCTTGGCGTGCGCAGCCTCGGCGGTGACCGCGTGGTGGTGTTTCTGGAAGCACGCGACGGCGGCGGCGTCACCCGCACCCTGGCAACGCGCCAGGCAACGGCGTCGGCCTCGCTGCGCCTGAAGATCGCCGGTGACGAAGGCCGCTATGCGTTCGCCTTCGACAGCGGCGACGGGAAGGGCTGGCAGACACTGGCCGATGACGTGGACGGAACGGTGTTGAGTACGGATCGTGCGGGCGGCTTCGTCGGCGCCCTGCTGGGACCATTCGCGCGCGACGAGCGTGCATCGAGGAGCAGATGATGACGCGCACTTCCCTCTACCGCACGCTGACGCTGTGCGCTGCCATCGCGATGGCGGGCACGGGTTACGCTGCCGGGCCCGCGCCGTGGCTCGACACCTCGGCCAGCTTTGAAGACCGCGCCGCCGCGCTGGTCGCACAGATGACCCTGGAGGAGAAGGCAGCGCAGATGCAGAACGCCGCGCCCGCCATCGAGCGCCTGGGCGTTCCCGCATACGACTGGTGGAACGAAGGCCTGCATGGCGTGGCGCGGGCAGGGCAGGCCACCGTGTTTCCGCAGGCCATCGGCCTGGCGGCCACCTTCGATGTGCCGCTGATGGGGCAGGTGGCCAGCACCATCAGCGACGAGGCCCGTGCCAAGCACCACCAGTTCCTCCGTGAAGGCTCGCATGGCCGCTACCAGGGGCTGACCTACTGGTCGCCGAACATCAACATCTTCCGCGACCCGCGATGGGGCCGTGGCCAGGAAACCTACGGCGAGGACCCGTACCTCACCGCCCGCATGGGCGTAGCCTTCGTGCACGGCCTGCAAGGCGATGACCCGGTGTACCGCAAGCTCGACGCCACCGCCAAGCACCTGGCCGTGCACAGTGGCCCCGAGGCCGACCGCCACCACTTCGATGCGCGCCCAAGCAGGCGCGACCTGTACGACACCTACCTGCCGGCGTTCGAGGCGCTGGTGAAAGAGGGGCAGGTGGACGCGGTGATGGGCGCCTACAACCGGGTATATGGGGAGTCCGCCAGCGCCAGCCGGTTCCTGCTGCGCGACGTGCTGCGCCGCGACTGGGGCTTCAAGGGCTATGTGGTGTCCGACTGCTGGGCCATCGTCGATATCTGGAAGCATCACCGGATCGTGCCCAGCCGCGAGGCGGCTGCCGCGTTGGCGGTGAGGAACGGCACCGAACTGGAGTGTGGCCAGGAATACGCCACGCTGCCGGCGGCGGTGCGGCAGGGCCTGATCAGCGAGGCGGAAATCGACGATGCGGTGACCCGCCTGTTTGTCGCGCGGATGCGGCTGGGCATGTTCGACCCACCCGAGCGCGTGCGCTGGGCGCAGATCCCCGCGTCGGTCAACCAGGCCCCGGCACATGATGCGCTGGCCCTGAAGGCTGCCCAGGAATCGCTGGTGCTGCTGAAGAATGATGGCGTGCTGCCGCTGTCACGCACCCTCAAGCGCATCGCGGTGATCGGCCCCACGGCCGACGACACCATGGCGCTGCTCGGCAACTACTTCGGCACTCCGGCCGCGCCGGTCACCCTCCTGCAGGGCATCCGCGATGCCGCCAAGGGAATCGAGGTGACGTATGCGCGCGGCGTGGACCTGGTGGAAGGGCGCGACGATCCCAGCGCCACCCCCTTGATCGAAGCCACCTACCTTCGCCCGTCGGTGGACTCGACGGAGCGCGGCCTGCGCGGCGAGTACTTCCGTAGCGCCGATCTGTCGGGCACTCCGGCCCTGGTCCGCACCGATGCCCAGATCGGGTTCCGCTGGGATCGGGGTTCGCCGACCGACAACCTGCTGGCCCGCGGTGAAGCCGCGCCGGGGCAGGGCATCCCCAGCGATGACTTCAGCATCCGCTGGACGGGCCAATTGCTGCCGCCTGTCTCGGGGCGGTACCGGATCGAGGCCGCTGCCGACGATGGCTTCCGCCTCTACGTGGACGGCACGCAGGTGCTGGACCACTGGGCCAACAGTGATCGCCTGCACGGCGATGGCGTGGACCTGGACCTGCAGGCCGGCCGCGCCTATGACCTGAGGCTTGAGTACTTCGACGCCGAGCGCGATGCCGGCGTCCGCCTGGGCTGGCGCATGCCCGGTGCCAAGCCGCCGTTCGAAGCGGCACTGGAGGCCGCGCGCAACGCCGATGTGGTGGTGTTCGTGGGCGGCCTCACCGGTGACGTCGAAGGCGAAGAAATGAAGGTCAACTACCCGGGGTTCGCCGGCGGTGACCGTACCGACCTGCGCCTGCCGGCGCCGCAGCGCTCGCTGCTGGAAGCGCTGCATGCCACCGGCAAACCGGTGGTGATGGTCCTCACCGGCGGCTCGGCCATCGCGGTGGACTGGGCGCAGCAGCATCTGCCCGCCATCCTGATGAGCTGGTATCCCGGGCAACGCGGCGGCACTGCCGTCGGCCAGGCGCTGTTCGGCGACATCACTCCGGGCGGGCGCCTGCCGGTGACCTTCTACAGGGCGGACGAGGCGATGCCGGCCTTTGACGACTACACGATGGAAGGACGCACCTACCGCTACTTCCGCGGTACCCCGCTGTATCCGTTCGGGCACGGGCTGTCGTACACCCGCTTCGACTACGGCAGGCTGCAGCTTGATTCAACGCGCATCGCCAAGGACGGGACACTCAAGGTGCAGGTCGAGATCACCAACACGGGCAAGCGCGCCGGCGACGAAGTGGTGCAGTTGTATGTGCGACGGCTGCAGGCGGGGCCCGGCGACGCACGCCAGACACTGCGCGGCTTCCAGCGTGTGCACCTGGCCGCAGGCGAGCGGCGCAGCGTGGTGTTCGAGCTGGAAGCGCAGCAGGCCCTGCGCCAGTACGACGACGCGCGCGGGGGCTATGCCGTGCCGGCGGGCGCGTACGAGGCATGGGTGGGCAGTTCCAGCGCCGACATCCGCGCGAAGGCCGGGTTCACCGTGGAGACCCCCCGTGACTGATGCGCGCCACATGGAAAGTACCGGGCACACGCTGTCGATCCGGGAGAAGCTCGGCTACAGCCTGGGCGACCTGGCCGCCAACCTGATCTTCCAGACGCTGATCACCTACCTCGCGTTCTTCTACACCGATGTGTACCGGCTGCCGCCCGCCACGGCCGCCACGATCATTTTCGTGATCGGGGTGCTCGGTGCGTTCGTGTTCACCCCGTTGATCGGCATCGCGGCCGATCGCACGGTCAGCCGCTGGGGCAAGTTCCGGCCGTGGATCCTGTGGACGGCGATTCCCTTCGGGGTGCTGTCACTGCTGGCCTTCAGCACCCCGGACCTGGCGCCACGGGCCAAGGTCGTCTACGCCCTGGCCACCTATGGCCTGTTGATGCTCGTGTACGCGGCCAACAACCTGCCGTACTCGGCACTCAGTGGCGTACTCACCGGCAGCATGGCCCAGCGCAACAGCCTGTCGGCCTACCGCTTCGTGGCAGTGATGATCGCGCAGTTCATCATCCAGGTGCTGCTGCTGCCGCTGGTGCTGATCCTCGGCGACGGCGACCGCGTGCTGGGCTTCGAGCGGGTCATGACGGTATTCGCGGCGGTGGGAACGGTATTTTTCCTGATCACCTTCGCCACCACGCGCGAGCGCATCGTACCGGCGAAGGAGCAGACCGCCGGGGTGCTGCAGGACCTGTCCGACCTGCTGCGCAACCGCCCGTGGAAGGTGATGCTGGCGCTGACCATCCTGGTCTTCATCAACCTGTCGCTGAAGGGCGGCACCTACGTTTACTACTTCCAGTACTACATGAGCGAGGCCGCCCTGGCGGGCTTCCTTGACAGCTCCGGCTTCAACCGGCTCATCGGCGCCGTCAACGCGGCACTCAACGGTCTGGGCCTGGCCGGCTTTGCCTGGCCGAAGGATCCGGCAACCTCGGCCTTCAGCCTGTTCAATGCCTGCGGCATTGTCTGCATGATCCTGGGCATCGGCGTATCGCGCCGCCTGGCCGACCGTTTCGGCAAGCGTGATGTCTTTGGGGGTGCCTTGCTGGTGTCCACCCTGTTCCTGCTGGCGTTCTATTTCTTTCCGCCCACGGCGGTTGCCGTGGCCTTCGCTGCCTTCATGCTGCACGGGTTCTGCTACGGCATCACCATCCCGCTGCTGTGGGCAATGATCGCCGACGTCGCCGACTACTCCGAATGGAAGAACCATCGCCGTGCCACCGCCATCGTCTTCTCGGCGATGCTGTGTGGCCTGAAGATCGGGCTCAGCATCGGTGGCGCGCTGGTCGCCGGCATCCTCGCCCATCACGGCTACCAGGCCGGCGCACCGCAACAGCCCGACGCCGTGGTGGATGGCATCCGCCTGACGGTGAGCGTGTACTGCTCCCTGCCGTTCCTGGCTGCAGTAGCGCTGCTTTTCCTCTACGAGATCAACAAGCACATGGAGACCCGCATCGAGCAGGACCTGCAGTCGCGGCGCCAGGGCAGCGACCTGCACCCACTGGCCGCGCACGCCATCTCCCAGCCCCTGGTAACCCACATCTACACGGCTGACCCTTCGGCCCACGTGTTCGAGGGGCGGCTGTACATCTATCCATCGCACGACATCGACAGCGGCGCCCCCTTCGACGATGAGGGCGGGCACTTCGGCATGCAGGACTACCACGTGCTGCGGATGGACACGCCGGAGGGCGAGGCCACCGACTGCGGCATGGCACTGCATGTGCGCGATGTACCCTGGGCCAGCCGGCAGATGTGGGCGCCGGATGCCGCCGCCCGCGATGGCCGCTATTACCTGTACTTCCCGGCCAAGAATGCCCACGGCCTGTTCCGCATCGGCGTTGCGGTAGCGGATCGCCCGGAGGGCCCGTTCGCTGCCGAACCCGAACCCATCGAGGGCGCGTACTCGATCGACCCGGCGGTGTTCGAGGACGACGACGGCACGCACTACCTCTGTTTCGGTGGCATCTGGGGTGGCCAACTGCAGAAGTACCGCGAGAACCGCTACGACCCGGCGCATGAAGAACCTGCCGGCGACGCGCCGGCCCTGGGGCCGCGTATCGGGCGACTGGATGCCGGCATGACCCGGCTGGCCGAACCCACCCGGGAGATCGTCATCCTGGACGAGCACGGGCAGCCGCTGCGCGCCGACGACTCTGCCCGGCGCTTCTTCGAGGGGCCGTGGCTGCACAAGTACCAGGGCCGGTATTACCTGTCGTACTCCACGGGTGATACGCACCTGCTGTGCTATGCCACCAGCGACAGCCCGTACGGGCCGTTCACCTATCGCGGCGTGATCCTCACCCCCGTGGTGGGCTGGACCACCCATCACTCCATCTGTGCGTTCCAGGGGCGGTGGTACCTGTTCTATCACGACGCGTTGTTGTCCGGCGGCGTCACCCACCTGCGCACGGTCAAGTGCACACCGCTGCACATGGAGGCAGACGGCAGCATCCGGACGATCCATCCCTATGGCAGCTGAGCCGGCATCGCCCACGGACGACGCGCAGGCGGCACTGCCTGCCGGCCCACTGCACTGGTTGCGGGCGGGCCGGCTGGAGGTCGCGCTGGCACCGGAAGCCGGGGGGCGCATCGCGCAACTGCGCTGCGACGGTGTGGACTGGCTCGTCGGCGAACATGACGCCGGGCAGGCAAGCATTGCGTGGGGGTGCTATCCCATGCTGCCCTGGGCCGGGCGCATCCGGCACGGGCGCTTCGCCTTCGATGGCAGGCTCTACCAGCTGCCGGTGAACTTCGGAATGCACGCCATCCATGGCGTCGGCTTCTCGCGGCCCTGGCGCATCGACCACCTTGAGCCGGACGGTGCCTCGCTGTCGCTGGATCTCCCTGAGGATGCCTATTGGCCGTTCGGGGGCAGGGCATCGCAGCGCATCCGCGTGCACCCCGACCGCCTGCAGCTGCGCCTCGCGGTGGAGGCGGGCACCATGGCAATGCCAGCCGTACTTGGCTGGCATCCCTGGTTCCGCAAGCCGGATCGACTGCTGTTTGCGCCTCGCGCGATGTATCCACGCGACGGAGAGGGCATCGCGACCTTGCCCTACGTGCGTCCAATCGACGGACCGTGGGATGACTGCTTCATCAACCAGTCCGAAGTGACGTTGGTTGCGGCCGGCCAACGGCTGCGGTTGAGCGCCGATACCGATCACTGGGTGGTCTATGACGGGGCCGCGCATGCCACCTGCGTGGAGCCGCAGACCGGCCCACCCGATGGGTTCACGTTGGCGCCGTGCCGGTTGGAGCCGGGACAAAAACTGCAACTGGACTTCGACCTGCGCTGGGAGATCGA